>ERZ807291.164-NODE-164-length-101209-cov-93.087708_pt1 | contig 101209 bp, 96 predicted proteins | sample MGYA00521257_ERZ807291 | MGnify/ENA primary metagenome ERZ807291 (study PRJEB31413, sample SAMN03169783) | marine metagenome | biome: Marine; feature: Water; material: Subsurface seawater | place: North Sea | collected 2011-04-28 | depth 1 m m ... | reverse complement strand
TCGAGGGATTTTAAGTCCCTTGTGTCTACCAATTCCACCACCTGGGCAATTAGTTTGTATGATCAATAGTTCTCTTAATTTAAGTATTAGAGATAAATTAAGCACTGAGCTTGAGTGAAATCCTTTCTCTTTCGGCGTCAATTCCAAAAATGATGCAAGAGAGCTTGTCACCTTTTTTATAATTTTCCATTGCTTCAGCAGGATTTTCATCTTCCGTAATATCAGAAAGATGGATTAAGCCGTCAATATCTCCCTCTAATCCAACAAAAATTCCAAAATCAGTAACAGATTTTATGCTGCCTTCAACAGAATCGCCCAATCCATACTTATTGGCAAACTCTGTCCAGGGGTTAGCTTTAGTTTGCTTTAAGCCAAGAGAGATTCTTCTCTTATCATGATCAATCTCTAAAACCATAACCTTAATTTTTTCTTCTAAATCAACGACTTTTGATGGGTGAATGTTCTTATTAGTCCAATCTAGCTCTGATAAATGGATTAAACCCTCAACTCCCTGCTCAAGCTCAGCAAAACATCCATAATCTGTTAAGTTTGAAACTGTAGCTTCATACACGCCACCAACAGAATATTTTCCTTCAATTGTTTCCCATGGATCATTTTGGATCTGCTTTAATCCTAATGAAACACGTAGTTTTTCTTTATCAAAACTTAAGATTTTTACATCAATTTCCTGCCCAAGACTTAAAACCTCTGATGGATTAGTGACCCTTGACCATGAAATATCTGTAATATGCAAAAGACCGTCTAGGCCCCCTAGATCAACAAAAGCCCCATAGTCTGTTAGGTTTTTCACAACACCTTTAACTATTTGACCTTCATCTAGATTTTTTAATAGCTCAACTTTTTCAGCAGAATTGATTTTCTCTAAAACAGCTTTTCTTGAAAGCACAACATTGTTTCTTTTGTAATCTAATTTTATGACTTTAAATTCTTGAACAGTATTTTCAAGCTCTGGGGCTTCCTTAACAGGTCTGATATCTACAAGTGAACCAGGTAAAAATGCTTTAACGACATCAACCTCTACTGAAAAACCACCTTTAACTCTTGTTAGAACCTTGCCTTCAACAAACTCTCCTGTCTCTAGAGCTTCTTCAAGCTTTTTCCAAGTACCGATTTTTCTTGCTTTTTCACGAGAAATTCTTGTTTCTCCATATCCATCTTCAACAGCCTCTAAAGCAACTTGTACTTCATCACCAGATTCAATTTCAACCGACCCATCATTATTTCTAAATTCATCCAAGGAAATAACTCCTTCAGATTTCAATCCAACATGGACAGTCACCCATTCTTTATCAACATCTAAAACAACTCCTGTGACAATGGAGCCGGGTTGCATTTCAAGTGTGCTTAGACTTTCGTCTAATAGTGCAGCAAAACTTTCTGACATATTTTTTATACTTCCTTGGTATTTTCTTTATAAATTTTTAAAACTATTTCTAACACTTCTTGAGGATTTAGATTGGAGGAATTCACTTCTATAGAATCATCAGCTGGTATCAAAGGGGATATTTCTCTTGCCTTATCAGCCTCATCTCGCAATCTAATATCGTCAATTAGATCGCGCATATTAACGCCTTGACCGGCATTCTGCAACTCTAAAAATCTTCTCTTTGCTCTTACTTCTGCATCAGCAACTAAAAAAATTTTTGTCCCGGCATCAGGAAAGACAACTGTGCCCATATCCCTACCATCTGCAACCAATCCATGATTACTTGCTAAGTCTCGTTGAAAGCTAATTAAATTAGCTCTTGTTTCTTTTAAACTGCTTAATTTTGATGCTGATTTAGCTATATTTTCATGACGAAGAATTGAAGTAATATCTTTGTTCTTCTCAAAAACATGCATTTCGTGATCAAAGCTATCAATTTTTAAGTTAGCAAATAGTTCTGTAGCAGCAGAATGGTTTTGACTTTGATCAAAACAATATGAATATGCTCGGTAAAGTAGACCGCTGTCTAATAAAATAAAATTAAGCTCTTTGGCTAATGCTTTTGCTAGGGATCCTTTGCCAGAAGCTGACGGTCCATCAATGGTAATAATATTATTATTTTTCAAGCCTATATCCTACAGAAGAAGTTAGTTCAATAAAATTAGGAAATGATGTAAAAATATTTTTACAATCCTCAACAATTATTGGTTGAGAGCACTTCAGACCAGCAATTAAAAAACTCATAGCAATTCTATGATCATCATGAGATTTAATGGAGGCTGAATGGTCTATTGAGAGTGTATCTGAACTTCCTGAAATACACATACCATCTTCAAAATTTTTATGAACAACTCCAAGGCTGCTAAAACCATCTGAAACCGCCTTGAGTCTATCTGATTCCTTGACTCTTAATTCAGCTGCATCTCGAATTACCGTTTCCCCCTCAGCAAATGCAGCCGCAATAGAAAGGATGGGTATTTCATCAATAATATTAGGAATGATATCTCCAGAAAGTTCAACTCCTTTTAATGTAGATTTTTTGACTGCTAAATCAGCGCAAGGCTCTCCTGACTCCAACCTTTGATTTTTAACTTCAATATTTGCACCCATTTTTTTTAAGGCTTCCAATACTCCTGTTCTAGAAGGATTCATTCCAACATTAGTAATTTCTAGACCAGGTGAATTGCTAATTAAGGCCCCAACAATCAAAAAAGCAGCTGATGAAATATCGCCTACTACTGTATAGTCTGTTGCTTGCAAATGATTAGAAGGTGAAAGCTGAATAACATTTTTACTGCCCTTAGAAGCGATTTCTACATTTGCTCCAAAGTGTTTTAACATTCTTTCTGTGTGGTCTCTGGTCTGCACAGGTTCAATAATTTCGACACCTACGCCTGCAGCAAGGCCAGCTAATAAGATACTTGATTTAACCTGGGCGCTTGCAACTGGTAACTCGTATGTATATTGCTTTTGAAATAATGCTGGTGAAAGTGAAATAGGCAACATTCCATTAGATGCCTCGATATTGGCGCCCATTTCAGTTAATGGCTTGATAACTCTGCTCATTGGTCGAGATGATAGAGATTCATCGCCGCAAAAAGAAAGATTTAAACCCATGCCAGAAGTTAAACCCAGCATGAGGCGTAAGCCTGTTCCAGAATTACCCAGATTTAGTGCCTCCTCAGCGTTTTGAAAGATTTTCTGTCTTTTAGATAAATGAACTAAGCCATTTTTATCAACTGTAATACCTGCTCCTATTTGATTTAGCGCGCTCATTGTTGAGAGTGGGTCTTCAGCGTGCAAGAAACCATCAACTGTCATTTCTTGATTCATCAGAGCTCCAATCATGAGAACTCTTTGCGATATAGATTTATCTCCAGGACATTGAACTGTTCCAAAGATCTTGCTATTTGGAGAGGTTATTAAATTCAAAATTTTGATTCCTTGAAAGCTTTGAGTTCACTTAAAAAATCCTGCAGACTTTTAGGATCATTCTCAATCTTATCCTGCAAGATATTAAGACTTTGCACTAAATCATCTATTGCAGAATCAATGTTTTTTTCATTCATTGAAAAAATATCTGTCCACATTTCAGGAGAAGACGATGCCAGTCTTAAAAATTCTCCAAGACCTCCGCCTGAAAAAAGTGCAAGATCATCCTGGTCAAGTCCTTTTAAAGTATTTAATAATGCGTAGGCAGCAACATGAGGAAGATGGCTAGAATATGCAAATATCTGATCATGTAACTCAGCATCCAAAACTGAAACTTTTGACCCAAGCTCAGTCCACAAACTCATCACTCGATTTACATGAAGTGATGCTGCAGAATCATGATAAGACAAAATTGTTGACTTTCCCTTAAACAGATCATCAATAGAATTTATTTCACCTGAAAGATGGGAGCCTGCTACGGGGTGCGAAAAGATAATATTTTCAGGAAAATTAAATTTTTGTAAAATTTTATTGAGAGAGCTTTTGGTGCTAGTTGTATCTGTGATGGTGACTGAAGAATTAAATAAAAATTCTAGGGATTTTAAAATATCATTAGTAACACTTGGAGGAGTGGCAATAATAACCAATGAATCTTCATATTCAATTCTTTTTAGTTCATCAAGAGATTCGAGTGATTCTTGAATTGATTGATTCTCTAATGCATTGCTTATGCTGCTTTGGTTTGTATCAAAAGCCAAAATTTGATGAACCTTGGAGCCTGATAAAGTTTTAGCTATTGAGCCTCCAATTAAACCTAGGCCAATAATGGTAATTTTCATAAAAGTTCTTTTAGTGCGTTAAGAAATTTTAAATTTTCAGCCTCGGTTCCAATGGTAACTCTAATAAAGTCTTTCATATCGTATAAATCAACCGACCTAACGATGACACCTTTTTTCATTAGATTGTTAAACATTTCTTTGCCAATAAAATTACCTTTAAAGGTAATAAAGTTTCCAACAGATGGAATGCACTCGAGCCCAAGTTTAGATAATTGATCAAATAAAAAATCATACTGTTGTGAATTTAACTCTATGCTTTGATGAATGTGCTCATGATCATTGATAGCTACTGCAGCCATGGCCTGCGCTAAAGTATTTACATTGAAGGGCTGCCTGATTCGATTAAAGACTTCAATTAAAGTTGGATGAGCTATGCCGTATCCCACTCTAATGCTGGCTAGGCCGTGAATCTTAGAAAATGTTTTTGTAATTAGCAAATTATCAAATTCACTTAGGAGATCAATAGGTTTAACGTAATCTTCTTTTGTTACATACTCAAAATAGGCACAATCTAATACAACCAAAACAGACGACGGCACTTTTTTAAGAAGTGAATGCACTTCGTCATGGCTGTTGTATGTTCCCGTTGGATTATTTGGGTTGGCAATAAAAATTACTCTTGTATTATTTTCTAGATGGTCAGCAAATGAGTTTAGATCATGGCCCCAATTGCATGTTGGAACCTCAATCATTGATGCGCCTGCAGATTGTGTGACTATTTTATAAACTGCAAATGCATGCTTTGAAGCAATTGATGAGGTATCAGGATTTAAGAAAGCTCTAGCAGCTAATTCTAGAATCTCATTAGAGCCATTTCCTATAATAATATTATCAAAAGGAACATTCTCATGATTAGCAATCTCTTTTTTTAGCTTTGTTCCATTCCCATCAGGATATAAATGCATATCACTTTTAAGCTCCGATAAGATTGCAAGTGCTTTAGGGGATGCTCCCAAAGGGTTTTCATTGCTTGCTAGCTTCACTACTTCGCTGTGACCATATTCTGCAACTACTTCGTCAATTGAGCGACCTGGCTCATAAGGATGAAGGTCCTCAATCCCTGGATTAAGATTATTAAGAATGTCTGAACTCATGAGTCTGAGGGATATGAACCAAGAATACGAACGGATGCCCCCAATTCTTTAAGATTGCTGATTACTTGTTTGAGTTTTGCATCTTTGAAGTGGCCGCTGCTATCTATAAAGAAATTGTGCGCATTCAATGATTCTCTGGATGGTCGAGTTTCAATTCTTTCTAGGTTAATTTTTCTTTGATTAAAGGGTTCTAGGATTTTAATTAAAGCTCCAGGTTGATTATCTGTTTGAATTAAAAAGGAGGTTTTATCTTTCTTGGTTTGCTCAATTTCAATATTTCCAATCACTAAAAATCTTGTGTTATTGCTTGAGAAATCTTCAATATCTTTTTGATAATGCTGTAGCTTATATTTATCAATAGCCAAAGAGCTAACGATGCATAAAGTTTTTGGGTTGGCTTTAGAAAGCTTGGCAGCTTCTGCAGTGCTGGATGTGGCCTGTCTCTTGGCTTTTGGCAAATTAGCATCCAGCCATTTACTGCATTGACCTAGAGCTTGGGGGTGTGATGCAACAACTTGAGCATCAGCTAGTTGAAATTTTCTGGCTGAAGCAAGTTGATGATGAATGGGGAGGTAGGTTTCACCGCAAATCTTAATATCTTCGTCCGCTAATGAATTCAAAGTTGCATTTACCACGCCTTCAGAAGAGTTTTCTACTGGCACCATGCCAAAGTTCACTGAGCCAGTTCTTACTTGATGAAATACATCTTCTATAGTTGCTCTGGGTGATCTGGTTGGTGAAGAGCCAAAATGCTTGATCACTGCTCCTTCTGAGTGAGTGCCTTCAGGACCAAGATATGCAATCGTTAATTCTTCCTCTAACGATAGACACGAAGAAATAATCTCCTTAAAAATATGCTTTATTTTTTTCTCATGAATTGGGCCATTATTTAGCTTGGAGATTTTTCTTAAGATCTCTGCTTCTCTGCTAGGTTTGTAAAATGAAGCATCTGAGCTGATTAAACTCTTTAGATCGCCTATTTTTTGAGCCAACGAGCCTCTTTTTTGAATGAGACTAAGGATTTGTTGATCTATTGCATCAATTTTTTGCCTTATAGGTTTAATTTTATTCTTACTCACAACTTTATCCGTGCTTAGATTGAAAATCTCCCATGAAATTAATCAATGCGTCTACTGCTTCAATTGGGGTGGCATTATAAATACTTGCTCTCATACCACCAACTGATCTGTGCCCTTTTAAGTTAAGTAAACCCGCATTTTCTGCTTCATGCAAGAATTCAGAGTCTAATTCTGAATTAGCTAAAAGAAAAGGCACATTCATAATAGATCTATTTTCTTCGGAAACAGGGTTTGAATAAAAATCTGACTGATCGATAAAATCATATAACTTATTTGCCTTAAGCTTGTTAATTTCTCCCATAGATTCCAAGCCTCCTTTATCCTTGAGCCACGCAAAAACTTTGCCCGATAGATACCATGCAAAAGTGGGGGGGGTATTAAACATTGAGTCTGCATCAGCATGTTTTGAATACTGAAGCATGCCAGGCAATTCAGTGGTAGCTGTTTTTAGAAAATCATTTTTAATAATACAGATTGTTAAACCAGCTGGGCCAATATTTTTTTGAGCCCCTGCATAAATCATTGAAAACTTTGATACATCTATTGGCTCACTTAAAATGACTGATGACATATCTGATATTAATGGTGCATGAGTGGTTGGAGGATTATGCAATGCATTGCCTTGAATCGTCTCATTAGCAACATAATGAAGATAAGCAGCATTTTCAGAACAACTCCAGCTTTTCTCGCTGGGAACATTATTAAAATTAGATGACTCTGAGCTAGTAACGATATTGATATCAATAATTTTAGAGGCTTCATTGATGGCTTTTTTTGACCAGCTTCCAGATAACACATAATCAGCAACACTATTAGCGCCAAAATTCATAGGAACCATTGAGAATTGAAGAGTTGCGCCTCCTTGAAGAAAAAGAACCTGATAATCACTTGGAATTTTTAATAAATCAATGAAATCTTGACGAGCTTTATTGGCTATGTCTATGTACTCAGGAGATCTATGACTCATCTCCATCACAGACATACCTGAATCCTGCCATTCAAGCATTTCAGCCTGAGCGTCCTGCAAAACAGATTGCGGAATAGCAGCAGGACCTGCCGAAAAATTCCATTTCCTCATTATTCTTCCTCTTCTTCTGGAGGAATTCTAACGCCTTCTATTAACTTCTCGCCTTCTTTAGGAGTTATAACTTTAACTCCTTGAGTATTTCTGCCGAGGGTTGGAATTTGGCTAATGGCTGTTCTAATTAATGTGCCTTTGTCACTAATCAACATAATTCCATCATTCTCATCCACTGATACGGCTGAGACCATATTTCCATTTCTATCACTAGTCTTTAAGGCTATGACTCCCTGTCCGCCTCTATTATATGAAGGGAAGTCTTCTAGCTTGGTTCTTTTCCCGTAACCGTTTTCAGATAAACATAAAATAGTCTTAGATGGATCGCCGATCATTAAAGAAATAACTTTCATACCATCTTTCAGCGTTATTCCTTTCACCCCTCTTGCAGTTCTTCCCATGGGGCGAACCTTTGATTCATGAAATCTAATCAATTTTCCAGAATAAGATGAAAGTAAAATATCGTCATCGCCATTGGTAATCACAGTCCCAACCAATTTATCATCATCATCTAATCGAATGGCCTTAATTCCAGATTTATATTTTTTATGAAATAAATTTAGGTTTGTTTTTTTAACAACACCATTTCGAGTAGCCATGAAAATATATTTATCTTCTGAGAACTCGTCCACTGGTAAAATTTGTGTAACCGTTTCATCTTCTTCAAGCTTCAGCATATTGACGAGAGGTCTGCCCTTAGAGGTCCTGCTTGCAACAGGAATTTCATAGACTTTTAGCCAAAAAACTTTACCTTTCGTTGTAAAGCATAAAAGCTGACTATGTGAACTTAAAACATATAAGTTTTGAATTAAGTCTTCCTCTTTGACTGAAGCTCCGGCCTTTCCCACACCTCCTCTTCTTTGCTCTCTGTATTCATCGAGAGGCTGAGTTTTTGCATAACCACTTCTTGATAAAGTCAAAACCCTTGTTTCCTCAGGAATTAAATCCTCATTGGAAATATCATGGCGTGTATCATTGATATTGGTTTTTCGTTCATCGCCAAAATTTTCTCTGACTTCTATCAATTCATCTTTAATTAATTTTAAAAGCGTTTCCTTATCATCAAGAATTTTTTGAAGCTCCAAAATCACTTCTAAAATTTCATTAAATTCTGCTGAAAGATTGTCTTGCTCTAAACCAGTAAGTCTTCCTAGTCTTAATTCCAGGATAGACTTAGCTTGCTCTGGAGATAATTTATAGTTCTTCCCTTTAATTCCATACTCAGATGAGAGGCCTTTAGGTCGACAAGCATCCTTCCCCGCCTTTTTAAGAATTGCCTCAATAGGGCCTGCTTTCCAAGATTTTTTGCATAAATCAGTTGCTGCAATTTTAGTATCTTTGGATTTCTTGATAATTTTAATTATCTCGTCAATGTTTGCTATCGCAACCATCAATCCCTCGACAATATGTCCTCGTTCTTTGGCTTTTCTTAAATCAAACTTTGTTCTTTTGGTAACAACATCTTTTCTGTGTTTTAAAAATTCTTGAAGTATCTCTTTGATATTTAAGACGCGAGGCTGGCCATCCACTAGAACGGTAAAATTAATGCCAAAAGATTGCTCCAATTGTGATTGGGCAAATAAGTTATTCTCTAGAACTTCAACGGATTCTCCGCGCTTGACTTCAATAACAACTCTCAAGCCATCTTTATCTGATTCATCTCTGATTTCACTTATTCCATCAATCTTCTTGTCTTTTACCATTTCAGCAATTCTTTCAAGCATCCTAGCTTTATTGACCATGTAAGGTATTTCGTTAATTATTAAAGAGCTCTTTCCAGATTTATCTTCTTCTACAGAAGTTTTAGCACGAACGTGGATGATTCCTCTGCCAGTCTTATAACCCTCATAAATTCCAGTTCTTCCGTCTATGGTTCCACCTGTTGGGAAATCAGGTCCAGTAATAATTTGAATAATCTCATCGATAGTAGCTTTTGGGTTATCCAGTAAGAGCAAGCAACCATTTAATACTTCTGTAAGATTGTGCGGAGGTACATTTGTTGCCATACCAACAGCGATACCTGAAGAGCCATTTACAAGCAATGTTGGAATTCTTGTTGGCATGACATCAGGAATTTGCTCTGTGCCGTCATAGTTAGGAGAATAGCTTACTGTTTCTTTCTCAAGATCATTGAGGATCATGTCTGTAATTTTTGCCATCCTCACTTCGGTATAACGCATCGCAGCTGGAGAATCTCCATCTATTGAACCAAAATTACCCTGTCCCTCAACCAAGGTGTATCTCATAGAAAAATCTTGCGCCATTCTGACCATTGCTTCATACACCGCTGAGTCGCCATGAGGGTGATATTTACCGATTACATCCCCAACCACTCTTGCTGATTTTTTATATGGTTGTCGATATGTGTTTCTAAGGACGTGTTGAGCAAATAAAATCCTTCTATGGACAGGTTTTAAGCCGTCTCTAACGTCTGGCAGAGCTCTTCCATGAATGACGCTCATTGCATAGCTTAAGTATGAAGTTTTTAGCTCATCTTCAATGTTTATTGGTAAGATTTGTTTTGCAAAATCGGTCATTTTTTAGCCCTTAAAGCGATATTTTATATGTGCAGGAAATTCCCTTAATTAAGGGTAAATTTTACCATACTTCAGGGGGATTTTAGTCTTTAAATTCAGCAACAATTTGGCCAATTGATTCCTTTGCATCGCCAAATAGCATCCTGGTATTTTCTCTAAAAAATAATGGGTTTTGAACCCCAGCAAAACCAGAAGACATAGATCTCTTTAAAACAAAAACTGTCTTGGCATTGTGGACTTCGATAATCGGCATTCCATATATTGGACTGCCCTCTTCCTCAGTAGCAGAAGGATTTACAACATCGTTAGCACCGATGACTATTGCAACATCTATGGTGTCCATGGATGGGTTCACATCATCAGGCTCAGCAAGCAAATCATATGACACGTTTGCTTCTGCTAAAAGAACGTTCATGTGACCTGGCATACGTCCTGCAACAGGATGAATACCATATTTCACCTCTGTTCCATTCTCTTCTAAAAGCTCTCCCAGTTCTCGGACGACATGCTGAGCTTGAGCAACTGCCATACCATAGCCAGGAACCACCAAGACACTAGATGCATTTTCAAGGATTAGGTAGGCATCATCAGACGTAATGGGTTTGACTTCACCCTGCTCCTCAGAGGAGCTTGCCTGACTGACTGATGCGTATCCAACAAATAGAATATTCGTGATAGTTCTATTCATAGCCTTGGCCATGATAATAGTCAAAATTAATCCACTGGCTCCAACAAGCGATCCAGCTACAATTAGTACATTATTGAGTAACAATAAACCTGCAAACGCTGCCGCAATTCCTGAAAGTGAATTAAGCAGAGAGATAACAACAGGCATATCTCCACCACCTATCGGCATCACAAAACCAATTCCAGCAACCAAGGTTAAAACTAAAAAAATTGAAAAATAAGATGGTACCTGTGGGATTAACCCAGATAGAGAAGGCTCAGCTACCACATATATTAAAGCAGGCATGCTGAGATAAAAGAATGATATAAAAATATTTGTAATCATGGAGCCTTTCCCAAGCTTAAGCTTTTCAGAAAGCTTGCCATAAGCTATGAGGGAGCCAGAAAATGTGATACCTCCAATGTAGATTGTTAGCATTATTAAGACATGCTGAAACACAGAGTTACTAGGCTCATTGAATTGAGACCATGCAATTAAAAATGTTGCCAAGCCACCGAAACCGTTAAATAAAGCAACCATCTCTGGAATAGCTGTCATTTTCACTTTGATAGCTATTAAAGAGCCTATTAGGCCACCCAGTAAAACACCTGCAAGTATTATCTTTAAATCTATATCAAGGCTTAAGCAGGTTATTCCAACAGCAGAAAACATGGCAAGAGCAGATAAATAATTTCCTTTAACTGCTGTAGCCTCCTTCCCAAGCATTTTAATTCCAAGAATAAACATCACAGAGGAGATGATGTAAACAATGTTTTGAATGACCTGAATATTAGCTATATTTTCCATAATTTATTTCTTCTTGAACATGCTTAACATTCTGTTAGTTACTAAATAGCCACCAAATACATTTATTGAAGCAAATAAAATTGCGCCAAAGGCTAATATGTCTTGCATCTGACCAGCGCTTGAAAGCATTAACGCACCCACCAATGCAATTCCAGAGATAGCATTAGCCCCTGACATTAAGGGTGTATGAAGTGTGCTGGGGACTTTTGAGATAAGTTCTAGACCTAAGAAAATAGATAGCAATAAAACAAAGCCCAATAAAATATACATTTCCATTATGCAAACCTCTCATTCATAATTTTTCCTTCATAAGCTAGCACGCTGCTTTGTATCACTTCATCCTCAAAATCAAAATCGATTTGTGCGGTTTCTTCATTATAAAAATCAGCAACCCAGTTAATAATATTATTTGAGAGAGCAAAAGAAGCATGACTCGATACTCTAGAAGCTAAATAAGAAACCCCGACTACTTTAACTCCATTAATACTCACAACCTCATCAACAATAGATCCTTCCACATTACCACCCGTTTCTACAGCCATATCAAGAATAACGCTTCCGGGTTTCATTTTTTTAATCGTACTTTCGTCAATGATTTTAGGGGCAGGCCTCCCAAAAATTTGAGCTGTTGTTATGACTATATCTGATCGTTCGCATACTTGGCTTTGAAGATCTTTTTGCTTTGCTATTTGCTCAGGAGTAAGCTCTTTAGCATATCCTTGGTCTGTCTGACCGGTATCTCCAAGATCTATTTTTACAAACTTTGCACCCAAAGATTTAACCTGCTCCTCAACAACATCTCTAGTATCAAATGCTTCGACCCTAGCACCCAATCTTTTTGCAGTTGCTATAGCTTGCAAACCAGCAACCCCAACACCTATTACAAATACCCTGGCTGGTTTAAGTGTTCCAGCGGCTGTCATCATCATAGGAAGAGCGGAAGATAGGTGCTGAGCAGCTTCCAAAACTGCTGCATAGCCTGCGAGGTTAGCTTGAGAACTTAAGACATCCATTTTTTGGGCTCTCGTTATTCTTGGTATAAATTCCATACTAACAACATTAATTTTTGATTGATTTAGCGCTTTTAGCTCATCAACTGCATGAAAGGGATTCAGCATACCCAAAACTGTAGAGCCTGATTGAATTTTATTTGATTCATCGATAGTCAATGGTGATGGAGTAATTATAAAATTGGCCTGAGACAAGCATTCATCTCTTGATATAGCGTTTAAACCAAGCTCAATAAAAGTTTGATCTGAGACATTAATTCCGTTTCCTATTCCTGACTCAAATGAGACAGTTACGCCAGATAATTCTGTAATTTTTTTAACTGTATCTGGATGAATTACTGAGCGATGATCTCTAGAGTCTGGGGATTTTAAGGCAGCTATATGCATAAAAATACTAATTATTTAAACTTGTAGTCCATTGCAAATTATTTCATGGTTATTGTCAATATTTAAAATAAAACCTATCAAAACAATATTTTTGGGGTATTTATAATGTAGCTGAACTACAGCAAGTTAAAAAATTTAACTATAAGTTCAAGCTGACTCCCCCATCTACTGTAATTAACTGCCCAGTAATTAACTCGCTCTTTTCAACTAAATTTATGATAACTTCAGCAATTGACTCTGGAGAACATGTCTTACCTAGAGGGGCTGTGTTTTGAATGTGCTTTTTTGTTCCTTCATACATTTCAATACCCATACCCTTTTTTAACCATTCTCCCTCAATAAATCCAGGACACACTGCATTCACCCTAATTGGCCCTAGGTTCCTTGCCATGGATAAAGTCATTGTATTTAAAGCTCCCTTTGAGGACGCGTAAGCAACTGAACTGCCTATTCCCTTTATTCCAGCAATAGAGGAGATGTTTACAACGCATGGATTTTCGCTTTTTAATAAATGCTCTTTTGCAGCTTTAACCATTTGAAATGGCCCTACAACATTTACACCGTAAATATATTGAAAATCTTCAGCAGTAAGGCTATCAAGATCGGAATGATCCCAAGCAAATTTAGTTGTCCCAGCATTATTAATAAGAGCATCAATTCTCCCCCATTTTTCTATAGCTTTATTAATGGTTGCTATGCACTCGAGATCTTTTGAAACATCAGCTTGCAATGCAACAACTTCTGCATTTTCATTTGTACAATTTTTAGCTACTTGGTCTGCATCCTTCAAAGAAGAGGAGCATGTGATAACAACATTCCAACCATTTTCAGAGAGCATTCTTGCTGTCGCAGCTCCAACACCTCGGCTTCCCCCGGTAACAATAGCAACTGGATTATCTGACATAGTGTTAGCTTCCTTATATAAAAAATAATAAACTTACCTATTCTTGCATGCAATGATGTAATCTGCCACTTTAAAAGAAGTAGTGTTTATGACTCAAAATATTGATCAAAACGAAGTAAATAAGTTTGCCGAAATAGCGGAGAGTTGGTGGGATCCAACTGGTGACTTTAAACCTTTACATGTAATAAATCCCCTTAGGGCAAACTATATAGATCAAAAATCATCCGTAAATGGTTTAAAGGTATTAGATGTAGGATGTGGTGGCGGTCTCCTAGCAGAGGCTCTTAATGCAAAAGGAGCTCAAGTAACTGCTATAGATGTAACAGAAGCTAACATTGGTGTTGCTCAACTCCATGCAGAAAAAAAACAAATTAATATCGATTACAGATTAATCACTGCTGAAGAATTGGTAAAAAAAGAAAAGGAGTCTTTTGATGTGGTTGCCTGCTTGGAGGTAATTGAGCATGTTCCAGACCCTGGTCGGCTTATCAAAGCTTGTTCTGATCTTCTGAAACCTAATGGCCAAATGTTTCTTTCTACTTTAAATAGAAATGCAAGATCCTTTGTTACTGCAATTGTTGGTGCTGAATATATTTTTAATATTTTGCCCAAAGGAACCCATGAATGGGAAAAGTTTATTAAGCCATCAGAGTTAGAGAGGTATATGCGAAGTGCTGGCATAAAATTAATTGAAAGTAAGGGGATGTTTTACAATCCAATTTTCCATACCGCAAATTTGAATAATGACCTTGGAGTAAACTATATGATGCATGGGTCTAAAAATGCCTAAAGGTGTGCTGTTTGATCTTGATGGCACTCTTTTAGATTCGGCTCCCGACTTTATTGCGAGCTTAGACAATTTACTTGAAAGACATAATCAACCAAAACTTGATCCTGAAATCATCAGGAGCCATGTATCTGATGGAAGTTGGAAGCTAACAAGCTTAGGCTTCAACATCGATATATCGGATGAGCAGTGTGCTGTTTTAAGAGATGAGCTCTTGGAAGAATACGAATTAAACCTTTTGCAGCATGGAGGCGCTTTTGATGGCATTGAAGAGATGTTGTCCTCATTAGAGAAGGATAATATCCCTTATGGAATTGTAACTAACAAGCCCCTACGTTTTGCAAAGCCAATCTTGGTGAATGAGATTGCCTTTAAAAATTGCAAAACTCTAATATGTCCTGATCACTTAAATGCTATCAAACCAGACCCTGAAGGAATTTTAAGAGGATGCAAAGATTTAGGCCTGCATCCTGCTGAATGTGTCTATGTTGGTGATCATAAAAAAGATCTCGAAGCAGGAATAAATGCGGGGACACAAGTGATTGCTTGTTATTTTGGCTATTCACTTAAAGCTAAAGATCATAGCGAACATATTCTTGGAGCCGAACACCCAAGTGACCTCTATAAATTAATTTCACAGCTATAACAATGGATCTTTCTCACAGAACAATACTTATTACCGGTGCAACCGATGGAATTGGTAAAGTTTTAGCAGTTGAGTTTTCAAAGTTGGGGTCTAATATTATTCTTTTAGGCAGGGATGCTTCTAAGCTAGATACAGTCTATGATCAGCTTGACCACTCTTTTAAATCTCAAAAACACTTAATCTTACAGGCTGATCTTAGTCTATTAAATAATGAATCAGCGCATGAAATTCACAATGCAATTGCTGAGGAGTTTATATCGCTGGATGGCATCATTCATAATGCTGCCATCTTGGGGACAATGACAACTTTAGAAGATTACGAATTGTCACGATGGGATGAGGTTTTAAATGTTAATCTCAGAGCTCCCTTTCTGCTTACCAAAACCCTAAAAACAATTCTTGAAACATCAATGCTGCCAAGAATTATTTTTACTTCTTCTGGAGTTGCAAATATGGGTAGGGCTTTTTGGGGCGCCTACTCAGTTTCAAAATTTGGTTTAAAAGGATTAGCAGAAATTTTTGCCAATGAGTTAGAAACAACCTCTTCTATTAAAGTGTTTAACTTTGACCCTGGGGCAACCCAAACAAAAATGAGGGCGTCTGCAAGACCTGCTGAAAATCCTAATACCCTTAAAACTCCTAGTGATCTTGTGAATTGTTACTTGTGGTTTTTTAGCGAAGAAAGCTCTGATTCAAAACAGCACTATTTTGAATATGCAGATCTATCTAAGAAAGTGACTGCCACATAAAAAGACTCAAATAAGTTCTCCAAGGTCTAAATGGCTCATAAAATTTTTCATTCAACGCATGCTCACTAAAAAAATGCTCATGGGCGTGTTTGATGCCGAGATCATTGATAGGCATGACATCCGCATCCCCTAGATAAAACATTCTAGCCATTTGGACTGACCATGGTCCAATGCCTTTGTTAGCAAGAAGCAAGCTTTCAAATTCAATATTTGACATCTTCATTAGATCATTTTTTTGCAGAGTAGATAAATTTAAATTGCCTATCAGCCCAATAACATAGTTTGCTTTTGATCTTGATAAGCCCCCTAAGCGAAGTTCTGCATCTAGATTTGCATAATTGGTATAACTTTTAACAAGAGGATGAACTCTTGACCAAATAGTTTTTGCTGCTTTGGTAGATAGTTGTTGGCTAACTACAACCGATGAGAGGTATTCAACTAGCGGCAATGATGAAAGTTTTATTTCTATTGGTTCTGACTTCTCAAGATATCTCCTTAATAAGCCGAAATTCTTTTCTGTAGAAATTTTTAATAAAGCTTTGTGAGCTTTATCACTTTCCATAATTTTGGAGTTCTTGAATTTGAGATTCGGTTAAGTTCATGCATGAGCCCTCCCTAAGAGTGGAAGGTAAAAAAATTGGTCCTATCCTAACTCTTTTTAATCTGCTAACTTCTAAATCTTGAGATTCAAAGAGTTTTCTGACTTCGCGATTTTTTCCAGTAAGCATGCAAACTGAAAACCATTGATTCGAGCTCTGTTTTTCTCCTGGAACGATATCTGAGAATTTATAAACTTCATTTTCAATTTTCACACCTGAGAGCATATTTTTTTTCTTCTGCTCATTGAAATGGCCTCTTGCTCTTACCAGATATTCTCTATCGATCTTAAATGAAGGGTGCATGAGTTGATGGGCAAAAGTCCCATCATTTGTAAATAGCATCAACCCAGAGGTATTGATATCTAGTCTTCCAACAGCAATCCAGTCAGGCTCATTTTGAACTTTTGGAAGAAAATCAAACACAAGCTTAATTTTCTTATCATCTTTTTTTGAAGATAATACTCCACGGGGTTTATTGAGCATGATTACTTTTAAGTCTGCTGTTTTTAAAAGCACTCTCTCGCCCCCAAAAGTGACTTCATCAGTTTCGATGACTTTAGTTCCTAAGACAGCCAGCTTGCCATTCACATAAACTTTATTGTCTTTAATGAGCTGTTCGCATGAGCGCCGCGAACCCAAGCCAGCTTGAGCCAAGAATTTCTGCAGTCGCAGCATAGAGCTATCCAGCTTCTAGTTGATCCAGGGCATCTTCCGCTGGCAAAGCCTCAGGCAATGGTGGTAAATCATTGATTGATCTGAGATTTAGATCATTTAAAAATGTTTTAGTGGTTTCATATACAGCAGGTCTACCCGGAACATCGCGATAGCCTGATACTTTGATCCACTCTCTATCAAGCAATGATCTAATTATTTGGGTGCTAACAGTAACGCCTCTAATGTCTTCAATATCACCCCTCGTTACTGGTTGTTTGTATGCAATTATGGATACAGTTTCCATTAATGCTTTTGAAAGTCTGCTTGATGTGTCATTCCATAAAGGATAAAGGCAGTCACCATAATTCTCTCTTACCTGCATCCTGAAACCTGATGCTACCTCTTTGATTTCAATGGAACTCTGAGCGTATCTTTCCTCTAAAGAATTTAAAGCTACTTTGATGCTGGGTAAATCTACTTCTATGTTCTGAGATCCCATTAGGGTTTTCATCTCAGATAAACGCATGGGTCTTCCGGCGCCAAAGAGAATGGATTCAACAATATTGGGTAAGTTTTGTAAATCAGTCATCTAGTGAACTCCTCGATTGGTTGATTTAAGATAAAGTTGATTAGAGTCTTTGTTTTGAATAAGCTCCACATGCCCATCTTTTGCCAGATCTAAAGAGGCCAATAATGCAACAACCACACCCTGCTTCCCTTCTTTTTTCTGATATGTTTGAAAAAATTGGATTACATTTCTTTTATTGAGAATTGATAAAATCAAAGCAATTCTGTCCTGGGTAGATAATTCCTCAAAGTGGATTTCATGATGTGCTGAAAATTTAGGTCGAGTTGAAACCTCATTAAATATTACTGCAAGTTCTTGAGCAGATATGTCTAAAGCTGCCTCACGCTCTTTAAATTTTGGTAAGGCAGTTGATGCAAGAAAAAAATCTCTGTCTAATCTAGGTAAATTAGAAATAGATTCTGATGCGCTTTTGTACCTTTGATATTCCTGCAACCTTCTAATAAGTTCTGATCGAGGATCTTGCTCTTCCTCTTCTTCTTCGGACTGAGGAATTAACATTCTAGATTTAATTTGAGCAAGGGTAGCAGCCATTACCAAATAGTCAGCTGCAAGCTCTATTTTTAATGAATCCATTAATTCAATATATTGGATGTACTGATCTGTAATTTCAGAAATGTCTAAATCCAAAATATTAATATCTTTCTTTTGAATTAAGTAAAGCAATACATCCATTGGACCAGAAAAATCCTCTAAGAAGATTTCTAAAGCTTCAGGCGGGATAAATAAATCGTCAGGAAGTTGCGTTAAAACCTCGCCTTTAAATTGCGGAAATTCTAGCTGTGCTTGAGACTTCATAAATTCAATTTATACAAGATGCTGTAATTATATGCCCTTTTTAACACAACATCTTGTGATTTTGCATAAAAATGTTGATTTAAAAGGTTTTCATAGGGCTTTAAAAAGAATTAATAAGATCAGTGAAAGCCTATTTTTTTAATTTAATTGCATTAATATTTGAGCATGGAATCCATTTACCACACAGACAATACAAGAATTGTTGAAAAATTCGATCTCATTACGCCTAATGATGTGATCTCAGAATATCCTTTGACTGATGAGATTTCGAAATTAGTGTATGGAACTCGAAATGAAACTAGCCAAATTCTGCATGGAAAAGATGACAGAGTAATTGTTGTTTGCGGACCATGCTCAATTCATGATCCAAAGTCCGCTCTTGAATACGCTCATTTATTAAAAGAAGCTAAAGATTCGCTAAATGCTAATTTATTAATAATCATGAGAGTATATTTTGAAAAACCCAGAACCACAGTTGGCTGGAAGGGTTTGATCAATGACCCCGATATTAATGAAAGCTATGATGCAAACAAGGGTCTGATGCTGGCAAGAAAAATTCTAAGGGATATTACTGCTATGGGGCTACCTGTGGGTACAGAATTTTTAGATCCTATTTCACCTCAATATGTTGCAGATCTTATTTCTTGGGGAGCAATTGGGGCTAGGACTGCAGAAAGTCAATCTCATAGAGAATTAGCCTCCGGCCTTTCATGCCCAATAGGCATTAAAAATGGTACAACTGGAGCGTTAAAACCCGCAATTGATGGCATTCAGGCAGCAAATCATCCTCATGTATTTTTTTCAAATACAAAAGATGGGCGAGTATCGATATATAAAACTTCTGGTAATTCAGATTCACATATTATTTTACGGGGTGGAAAAGAACCAAATTTTACCTCGGAGGCAATTCAACAAACATTAACTGCGCTAGTTGAGGCTGATGTAAATGACTCTATTATGGTTGATGCTAGTCATGGAAATAGTCAGAAGCAATTTAAAAAGCAAATTGAGGTGGTAAACGATGTGGCTAAACAAATTGCAGCAGGCAATCAAAGCTTAAGAGGCTTGATGCTTGAAAGTCATTTGGTTGAGGGAAATCAAAGCATCTCAGATGACCTCACGTATGGTCAAAGTATTACAGATGCATGCATGAATTGGGATGACACTCTTAATTGCCTCAATGTGATCAGCGAAGCTGTGCAAAAGAGGCGAGGATAATTGAAAGAAGACTTATTTACTTTCTCCATTCAAGAAGCTGAAACTCTTGGCATAGATTGCGCCATTGTCCTAGCTGCTGCAAAAACAATTAAAGCTGAACTATCATCACCTGACGAAATAACATCGAGTCTTAAAGAAAAAATTCCTTTTTTAGAAGAGCACGAAATCCTTAAAAATATTAAAAGATTAATCGATTTAAAGCTAATTTCTTCAGAGGAAATCTCTAGGAAAAATGAGCCTGCCCGAAATAAAAATCTTTACTCTTTAAAGCTGCCTTCAAATAATCTTAATGCAGGCAAAAGAAAGCTCGAGCACTCTTGGGCTCCCTCTGCACAGGCATTTGAGGTTTTAGGAATGGGTAAGATTAATAAAGAATTTATTGAAAGTAAGGTAGATGAATTCAAAATGTATTGGTTTGAAAAAAATCAAGTAAGAGATAACTGGAATGTATTATTTGTAGATTTCATTCGACGAGAGTGGGTTAAGGAAAACTCGGAAAATAAAGGTTTGCCTGTATGCATCAATGATAATTGGTCGCCTTCTTCTGATGCTTTTGATATTTTAGAGTTAGCAAATGTTTCAAAAAATGATGCCTTAAAGCACTTGAAGGAGTTTATACTTTACTGGAAAGAAAATGGAACAGCGCTAAGGTCATGGAACTCAAAATTTGTTGATTTTGTAAAACGAAAAGAGTTTATTGGTTCTTACGAAGAAAAAAATGGAAAAAAAACTTACAGACATAATGAACCAGGAGAGTTTTCTCAAAAATTCAAAGACAGAACGAAAGATGATTCCTGGGCAGAAAATCTCGAATTCTGATCGAAAAAGCTTTATTGAGGCTGTTGATAATCTTTTTTTAAAACTTGAGCTTTCATATCATTATCAATTTTACAAAGTCTTTGGAACGGATCATAGGCTCACTGAAGCAAAGAAGCTTTGGGCAGAAAGCTTAAAAAAATATCCTGCAGAATGCATCAATGCTGCAATTGAAACTGTCATTCAATCCAACGATTATCTTCCAACTCTTACCGAAGTGCTAAAAGCCTGCTCAGGATCAATGGGCGCAATCAATATTCCAACTCCACAGGAAGCATTTATCGAGGCTCAAAAATCCTCCTCACCTAGGCAAAGCTTTCCCTGGACTCATCCAATCATTTACTGGGCTGGAAGAGAAATTGGTTGGGAATTAATTAATTCCCAAAATAACACAAATGCCTTCCAAGCTTTTTCAAAAAGCTATATGCGCTTAGTTAAAGAAATGAAAGCTGGCAAAGATTTTAAGATTACTCCACAAGAGAAGCCAAAAGCTTTGGAGCCATTAGATATAGACTTATTACAAGAACTTAGGAAAAAACATAATCTCTAAAATGTAAAGTATACTTTACAAAAAAGATGAACTATAATCCGTCCCCGATTGTCAAAATGAAAACTTTGAAATAATTATAAAAATAAGAATAAATGTCAAAAAACGTTAGAATCTCTTTATACATCTTAATTCCAGTAATAGCATGGATGATTTCTGGTCAATTTGTAGAAGAGAAAACACTGGCTGAAAAAATTGATAGGAAATTATCTTCCGTGGTAATTGCTGAAAGTCCATCTGAATTCTTCTCGCCTTCGATTAAAATAAATTCTTCGTCTACTTCTGAGAAAAGAGTAAATATATTAGCTAAGACCTCAGGAGAAGTGATGCCAAATAATGTCCTGCAGGGTGATTGGGTAGAAAAAGACCAAGTACTCTGCAGACTGGGTGTGGTCGAGCTAAATAGAACAGAAGTAAAAGCTCCATTTAAAGGTTACATTGAAAGAATCGTTAAGCCTGGCAATTACATAAGCAAAGGTCAAACATGCGCAGTTATCATTGAATTAGATCCCATTACTTTTGTTGCTGAAGTTCCTGAAACAGAGATAAAAAGAATCATTAATAATCAAAATGTTGAAATTGCACTTGTTACAGGTGAAGTGATAAAGGGTAAATTAACCTTTGTATCAAAAAGTGCATCAACTTCAACTCGAACATTTAGGGTTGAAGCCAAAGTCTCCAATGCTAGCGGCAATATAAGAGATGGAATTACCGGAACTATGACCATTCAAACCAACAAGGTGCTTGCCAATAAAATATCTCCATCAATTTTGCTGTTATCAGATGAGGGTGACCTTGGCGTAAGAGTTGTTGATGGTAACGATGAGGTAAAATTTTTACCAATCAAGATTATCGAAGATACCAATGATGGGATATGGGTAACAGGAATTCCCAACCTTTCAAAACTCATTGTACTTGGTCAGGGGTTTGTTAAAAATGGCGAGAAGGTCCGAACAACTTTCCTGACTGATGTATGATTAAAATTGTAGATTTTGCTTTATCAAAAGCAAGAACTACTCTTGCCTTAGCTTTACTTGTTATTGTTGCAGGGTCAGTTGCACGATCAGCTCTTGGTGTGGCTGCTGATCCAAATATTCAATTACCCCTTGTTAGCGTAGAAGTATTTTTAGACGGAGCCTCTCCTGAAGATGCCTCCAGACTAATTGCAAGACCATTGGAAACTAGAATTAGAAGCGTTCCTGGCGTCAAGGAGCTCTCTTCATCAGCAAGGTTAAGTTATGCAAGAATTGTTGCTGAGTTTGAGGTTGGCTATAGCATTGATACAGCTTTAAGGGATATCAAACAAGCAGTAGAAGAAGTTAAATTTGAGCTCCCAAGGGAAGCGGAAGATCCTCAAATTAGAGAATATTCTTTTGCCATGTTCCCAGTCATGAATTTAAGTCTTATCGGGTCGGCATCATTGAGACAAAAAGTATTTATTGCAAGAGAGCTGCAAGATAAATTGGAATCTATCAGCGAAGTACTTGCGGCTGATCTCGAGGGGGTTCCTCAGGAGGTTCTTGTTGGCATCATAGATAAATCCAAAATGGAAACCTATGGAATTACTCTAAATCAACTTTATAACGCTATTTCAAGCAATAACTTAATCATTCCAGGTGGTGCTCAAGACACAGGTACAGGTAAATTTAATATTGAAGTTCCAGGAATTTTTGAAACAGCAGAAGATGTTTATAACATTCCTATCAAAGTCACTCGTGATGCAGTTGTAACCCTTAGTGATATTGGAGAAATTAAGAGAACTTTTAAAGATTATTCCTCTTTTGCTAAGGTAAATGGCAAGGATGCGATAACTCTTGAGATCAGAATAAGAGTTGGTGCAAATGCAATTGATGCCAAAACTAAGATTTTAAAAGAAGTATCTGATTTTCAAGAAACCTTACCCCCCAATCTTTCAATAGTAAAAACTAATGATGAAACTGTCTGGGCAGAAATGATGATCTCTGAACTTGAGGGGAATATTATTACAGCTATTTTCTTGGTAATGGTTCTGGTCATTGCAAGCATGGGCGTGAGAGTTGGAATGCTGGTTGGCCTTTCGATTCCTTTTTGTTTTTTATTAACCTTTATTGTTTTAAAGGTTGTGGGAATTGAATTTAACTTTTTAGTCATGATGGGTCTTCTCCTTGGATTGGGAATGCTGATCGATGGCTCAATAGTGGTAACAGAGTATGCCGATAGAAAAATTTCTGAAGGGTTGAATAGGTTAGAAGCCTATCGAATGGCCTCTAAAAGAATGTTTTATCCTATTCTTTCATCCACAGCCACAACCATTGCAGCTTTTATACCTTTAATTTTTTGGCCAGGCTTCACAGGACAATTTATGCGCTATCTTCCTGTAACAGTTTTTATTGTGTTGAGTGCTTCCCTTGTATACGCAATGATTGTGACTCCTGTCATAGGTTCAATATTCGGACAAAGAAAGTCGACTCTTGTATCAGGTGAAAATGAGCAAACCGGTGAATTTGTGTTTGATAAGATTTCTAGTTTTTATGGAAAATGGCTTAAAACATTTGTTAAAAATCCTGGAGAGACCTTAATAGCTGTGCTTATGCTTCTTTGGTTCTTTGGATATGCCATGTATGGGAACTTTGGTAAAGGAACCATTTATTTTGCTGAAGTGGATCCTTTTGCAGCAGAAATAAATATTAGAGCACGAGGAAACTTTTCAGCGCTTGAATCAAAAGAGATCATGGAAAGAGTAGAGTCTTCTTTATCTGAAGTAAGCGGCATTGAAAATTTATATCTCACAACTGGCTCGCAATGGTTTAACTCTGGAGGAGATACCATGTCCAGAGGCTTTCTTGAAGTGGGAATGTTAACTGGAGAATTAACCGGAACTGAGATTATTCAAAATGCGCAAGCAGCTGTATCAAACTTACCAGGAATCATAGTTGAAATTACCCCTGAAGAGGGAGGCCCAAGTTTCAGCTCCCCAATAGAACTTGGTATTTTTGGAAATAATGAAGATCAAGTTGCTCAAGTAACTCAAAGCATTGAACGGTATTTACAAGAAGATGTCACTGGACTTACCAATATAAATTCCACGTTGCCTCATCCATTAATTGAATGGAAAGTCGAGGTAGACAAGCAAAAAGCTGCACAACTTGGTGTGAGCATGATGGATATAGGCGCATTAGTTCAGATGCTAACCAATGGTTTCAAAGTTGGAGAGTATAGGCCAGATGACTCCAAAGATGAAATTGAAATCAGAGCTAGGTTTGATAAAGAGCTAAGATCACTGAGTGGTATTAAAGATCTAAAGATAAATTCAATCAATGGTCTTATTCCAATCAGCACCTTTATAAAACTCGTACCTACTCAAAATCGTCAATCGGTTGTGAGAAGGAATGGTAAATTTTTCCATGAGATTGGAATGGGTACTGAAGCTGGGTATCTTGAATCTGATAAAGTAAAAGAAATTGGAGCATGGCTCGAAACTCAGAACTTTGGTTCTGATATTACAACTAAGTTTAGAGGTCAACAAGAGGAAACCGAAGCTGTCACAGCATTCCTCGGCGGTGCAGCGGTAACTGCTCTAGCGCTCATGCTAATTTTACTCGTTACTCAATTTAATAGCTTTTATCAATCATTGCTTGTGCTAAGCGCAGTGTTTATGTCGATAGTGGGTGTGTTAATAGGTCTGATGATCATGGGTAAACCATTCAGCACCACCATGAATGGAATCGCAATTGTTGCTTTGTCAGGAATAGTTGTAAATAACAACATTGTTCTTATTGATACTTTTAACAGGTTAGTCGGAGAATTTCCAAATCTTTCAAAAGAAGAAGTGATAATGAAAGCTTGCAAGCAAAGACTGAGACCCATTCTGCTGACTACTGCTACTACTATCTTCGGCCTTCTTCCGCTTGCTGTAGGTGTAAGTATTGATGTGATATCAAGAGAAATACTTATCGGTAGCCGTGTTGTTGAGTGGTGGACATTATTAGCCTCCTCTATTGTATTTGGCCTATCATTCAGCACAGTGTTAACTTTAATTTTTACCCCAGCCGCACTGATACTTCCATCTAGGATCAAAGCATGGCTTCAAATTAGATTTGGTCTATTTAAGACTGCAAGTTAAGTGATGAATAAAAAATCATAAGTTACAATAAGGCATGACCAAAAAAGACACAGTAAATTTCGAATCATCTCTCAAAAAACTTGAGCAAATTGTTGCCAAGCTTGAAGATGGTGACATCAGCTTAGAGGATAGCGTCAAATCATTTGAAGAAGGAATTGGTTTAGTAAAAGAATGTCAGAAACAGCTCTCTTCAGCTGAGTTAAAAGTAAAAAAACTTTTAGACAGTGGCGATACAGTAGATCTGGATAGCTAAGATTGGATTCATGTCTGTAAGCTTTCTATCTGAATGCAAAGAGAGGGTTTTGAATCGAATAGATGCCCTGCTTCCAGATACGAATAAGATAGTTTCTGCCATGCGATATTCAGCTCTGGCAGAAAGTAAATGTATTAGAGCAGGATTGGTTTTTGCTTCTGGAAATCTAAATAATGAAATTTCTAATTCAGCACTAGTTGATATGGCGACTAGCATTGAACTCATGCACACCTACTCTTTAATTCACGATGACTTGCCCTCAATGGACAATGACGACATGAGAAGAGGCCAGGCTTCAAATCACGTTAAGTACAATGAAGCAACAGCTATTTTAGCTGGCGATGCTCTTCAAGCTTTAGCTTATGAGACGATTGCCTCATCGCTTGAGATGACTCCAATGGAAAAGATTTACTCAATCAAAGCTCTTGCAAATGCATGTGGGCACAAAGGTATGATTCTAGGCCAGCAATATGACTTGGATGCTGAGAAAAATGAATACAATGACATTAAAAAAATTCATGAGCTAAAAACTGGAAAGTTAATTCAAGTCGCAATGACTATGCCGCACCTAGGCAACCAAAAGCAAAAAAATCAACTAACAATTTTAGATCAAGTTGGCAAAGATCTAGGTCTTGCCTTCCAGATTATGGATGATGTGTTGGAGGTCTCTACTGATTCAAGCATGCTGGGAAAAAGCAATCAGTCAGATTTAATAAATAAAAAATTAACTTATGTAAGTGCCTATGGTAAACAGGAATCCATAAATCAAGCCCATGCTCTATCAAATGCATGTATTGCTAAACTAGAAGACTCGTTTGATAAAAACAAAGTTATGAACCTGCTTGAATTAGCTAAATTTATGGTTGAAAGAGAGAGTTAAGATGAAAATATTCTCTGAAATTCCATCAAGCCCTCCTCAAACGTTAGTTTTGGATAAGGTAAATCTGCCCAAAGATATTAAAAATTTAACATCTGTAGAACTCAAGTCATTAGCAGATGATGTGCGAGCACATATGCTATACAGTGTTGGTCAAAGCGGCGGTCATCTTGGTGGAGGTTTGGGAGTAGTAGAGCTAACGGTCGTATTGCACTACCTTTACAATACTCCCAATGACAAAATTGTGTGGGATGTAGGCCATCAAGCTTATCCTCATAAAATTCTAACTGGCAGAAAAGATACTCTTACCTCAATCCGTCATAAAGATGGGCTGGCTCCATTCCCAAACCGAGAAGAGAGTGAGTATGATGCTTTTGGAGTTGGCCACTCAAGCACTTCCATCAGTGCTGCACTTGGTATGGCAATTGCAAACAATGATACAAATAAAAAAGTGGTTGCTGTTATCGGTGATGGAGCTATGACAGCCGGGATGGCATTTGAAGGCTTGGCTCACGCGGGTCATGTAAAGCCAGATATGTTAATTATTCTTAATGATAATGATATGTCTATCTCAGAAAATGTTGGAGGATTAAATAATTATTTCTCAAGAATTTGGGCATCAAAAGTTTATAAGGGAATAAGAAAAAGCGGGAAAAGTTTTTTAGAAAATCTACCTCAAGCACATCACATTGCAAGAAAAGTAGAAACTCAAATGAAAGCCATGGTGGCCCCGGGAAGTATCTTTGAAGAGCTAGGTCTGAATTATATTGGTCCAATAGATGGCCATGATATTAATGAGTTGATGAAAGTGATAGGCAATTTAAAGGACTTTGAAGGCCCACAATTTTTGCATGTGATCACAAAAAAAGGAGCTGGATTGGACCCTGCAGAAGCAGATAGAATTGGTTTCCATGCAATTGGAAAAATCAAACCATTGGATGCAACCAACAAAAAACATGCTCCTAAGTATCAAGATGTTTTTGGGCAATGGATTGTTGATATGGCAACAAAGGATCAAGATTTAATAGCAATAACTCCTGCCATGCGAGAAGGCTCAGGGCTTGTCAATTTCAGCAAAGAGTTTCCTGAAAGATTTTTTGATGTTGCAATCGCCGAACAGCATGCGGTCACTCTTGCTGCTGGCATGGCGTGTGAAGAGAAAAAACCTGTTGTTGCGATCTATTCAACTTTTCTGCAAAGAGCTTATGATCAATTAATCCATGATGTTGCTTTGCAAAATCTAAATGTGCTTTTTGCAATTGATCGAGCTGGATTGGTGGGTGAAGATGGTCCAACGCATTCTGGGAATTATGACCTGACATACCTTAGATGCATCCCTAACATGATGATTGCAGTGCCTGCAGATGAAAACGAAACAAGAAAATTGCTGACCACTGCCTTTATGCATCATGGTCCAGCTGCCGTAAGGTATCCAAGAGGTGGCGGGATTAACTCCACTATAGAACTTGAATTAAATCCTGTTGAAGTTGGTAAAGGTAGAGTAATTAGCGAGCAGGAATCAGACATGCTTGTGATGAATTTTGGAGCCTTAATAGGAACTGCAGAAGCAGTTGCACAAGAACTAAATGCTACTTTATTGGATATGCGATTTGTTAAGCCATTAGATAAAAAATTAATGGCTGAGCACTCAAATGGCAAAAAAGCAATTATTACCATTGAGGATGGAGCGATATCCGGTGGTGCTGGGTCAGCAGTTAGTGAATGGGCTCAGGAAAATAAAATGAAGCAGCAAATTGTCATATGCGGCATTCCAGATGAGTTTGTTGACCACGCAAGTCGAGAAGAAATGCTTGAGATGACAGGCCTGGATACAAAAGGGATTCTTGCTAAAGTAGAAGACTGCTTATCTTAAATGGCCCATTTTATCTCTTTTGGTATCGAGATAATTTTTATTCTTTTCGTTTGCGCCTTCGTGAAGAGATGTTCTTTTGGCAACCGTGATCCCGACCTCTTCTAGGGCATCTACTTTTTTTGGGTTATTTGTTAAGAGATTAACTGAGGAAACTTTAAAATGCTGAAGTATATCTAAGCAAATATTATATTCTCTTAGGTCGGCATCAAAACCCAATAATTCATTAGCCTCTACTGTGTCATGGCCTTGATCTTGCAAAGCATATGCTCTAATTTTATTAACTAAGCCAATGCCTCTGCCCTCTTGCCTTAAATACAAGAGAATGCCGGATTGATTTTGAGCTAACATTTTAAGTGCTGCTTGTAATTGAGGCCCACAATCGCATCTTAGACTATGCAATGCATCTCCAGTTAAGCATTCAGAATGAACTCTGCACATCACTGCATCTTGTTTTTCAATTTCACCGATGGTTAATGCAATGTGATCTTTCCCATTAGGTTCTTCAAAAGCTGAAATGGTAAAGTTACCAAACTTAGTTGGTAATTCTGATTCAGATACAAATTTACAGCTATTCAATTGATTTAAAGTAAGAGAAGAATTGCGTAGATTATACCACCAGCAAACAATCCTGCTATTAAATCATCAAGAAGAATACCAAGACCACCTTTAACATTTTGATCTGCCCAAGAAATTGGCCATGGCTTCCAAATATCAAATAATCTAAAAAGCAAAAAAGCGCTGATGTAGGTAATAACTCCATGAGAGATAAAAGACAAAGCTAAGAGCATTCCCGCCACCTCATCAATGACAATAGCTGAGTGATCTTTGGAATCACTATCTTGCGATGCCTGAGAGCACATTAACCAAGAAAATAAGATAAAAACTGGCAAGATAATATGTATAGACGAGTGCAAGAACTCTGCAAAATACCAAATGAGCAAAGCGGCTAGACTTCCCCAGGTGCCTGGTGCTGGAGTTATTAAACCTACACCAAACCATGTAGCAAAAAGATGAGAGGGTTGTTTTAAATTTGGAAAATTCATTTTATTGAAAATGATCCCAGCTTTTCAGTAAGCCAATATTATTATTTGAGATTGTTAGTTTTTTTCCACCCATTACACCAATAGTATGACATTTTTTATTGCTGGACTTGAGATTCGCTTGCAGTGTAGATAATTTTTTTGGAGGCACCGTGAACAGCAGCTGATAGTCATCTCCAAACTCTAAGCATTGCTTAGCATATTGCCTTGAAGCCAATGGCACTTTATACAAATCAAGGTCGCAGCCAACGCCTGAACTTGAAATGAGATGAGATAGATCCTGAATGATCCCATCGGAAATATCAATGGCAGAAGATGCAAAGCTAGAAATAACACTCCCATAATTTATTTGAGCTAAAGGAAATAAATAAGGTTTAGTTTTATTATTTACCAAAGCACTTTTCTTATATTCTTTAAAACCAATATATCCATGTCCTATGGCATCAGATAAACATAAAACATCGCCAGGCTGAGCATTGGATCTTAATAAGATTTTTTTTCCTGGCTTACCCAAAACTGTGACACTAATTTGCAAAGGACCTTTCACGAGATCGCCTCCAATTAGCGGGAACTTAAATTGCTTAGAAATTTTTTGCAGTCCCTTTCTAAAAGCTTGCATCCAATCTGCATTAAAACTTGGCATTACCAAAGAGAGGTTGAAAGCAACAGGGTTGCCGCCCATTGCTGCTATATCACTCAGTGCGGTTGCAACAGATCTGTATGCAATTGATTCAGCCGGCATGGATTTGAAAAAATGCACGCCAGATATAGAGGTATCGGTACTAATCAGTAACTTTGAATTGGCTGCAATAACCGCACAATCATCACCAATGGAAAGGTTGATGCCATTGGTAGATAAATAAGAAGTACCTATGCCAGATAGGTACTTCTTGATGATTGAGAATTCTGAACTTATATTAACTTGGGTATCTTTCAAATAAACCAGTTGCGCCCATTCCGCCACCAACACACATGGTTACAATACCAAATTGTTTATCTTGATTCTTCAGCTCACGGACAATGTGCCCGACTTGTCTGGATCCTGTCATGCCAAATGGATGTCCGATTGAAATTGAGCCGCCATTTACATTCAGCTTATCCATTGAGATGCCTAATTGATCACGACAGTATGCAACTTGCACCGCAAAAGCCTCATTTAACTCCCAGAGATCAATATCATCAACGCTCATGTTGTGAGATTTTAAAAGCTTAGGCACAGAAAATACTGGTCCAATTCCCATTTCATCTGGTTCACAGCCCATGGTTGTAAATCCTCTAAAATAAGCCATTGGCTTTAAGCCTAATTCTAAAGCCTTTTCTTCACTCATCACAAGCGTTACCGAAGCACCATCTGAAAGCTGAGATGAATTACCTGCAGTAACTGATCCATTCTCAGGATCAAACACTGGCTTAAGTGCTGCCAAGCCCTCTAAAGTTGTACCAGGTCTGTTGCACTCATCTTTATCAACTGTGTAATCAACTTCTTTAGATTCACCTGTCTCTTTATTCATAAGCATCATCTTTGTATCCATTGGGATAATTTCATCAACAAACTTACCAGCTTCTTGAGCGGCGGCAGTTCTTGTTTGGCTTTCAAAAGCAATTTCATCTTGAGTTTCTCTTGAAACGTTGTATCTGTTAGCAACACACTCAGCAGTGATTCCCATTGGATGATAAATACCAGGATGGCTTTCTGCTAACTTTTCATTAACAAAACCGTCCATGTTCTGCTTGCCAGAAAGCATGGTAATTTGCTCGACACCGCCAGCTATAACTGTGTCATAGCAACCAGCCATGATTTGACTTGCAGCCATTGAGATAGATTGAAGTCCAGAGGAGCAATATCTATTGACGGTTGTACCTCCAACAGTCAGTGGTAAATTTGAAAGAACAGCTGCGTTTCTTCCAATATTGTGGCCCATAGCGCCCTCAGGATTACCGCAACCCATAATGACATCCTCAACCATTTCTGGAGGCAGATTAGGATTTCTATCTAACATACCATTAATTATGTGAGCCAACATATCGTCAGGACGAGTCATGTTAAAGCCACCCCTATGCGATTTTGCTAGACCAGTTCTGACACTGTCTACGATAACTGCTGTTTTCATATTGTTCTCCAAATATATTTAAAAACTAAAGATATATATTGACATACATAGTGTCAATAAAAAACTTACAAGAAGCCTATTCTAAACGATCGTCTTCATTACTTAAAGACTTATACCAATTAGGGATTAAATCAATTTCTAGCTCCTTTGCCTTTGCAAAAATATATGGCAAAGTTATGGGGCTAAAAGGCAGAATTAGCAAGATACCTAAACCTAGATTTTTTAGAATTTGGCGTAATTGAGAATTAGCTAATTCTAATTCACTCTCAGACACAGACCCCTCAACGAACCTAACATATATATCAAGCATTTTTTTATTTTCACGATTTTCTTCAAGAAAACTCTCCTGAAGTTTTGCTAGAATCCTATTAAATCGTTTAGTAAATATTTTCATCAAAAAAAAGCCCGGATTATTTCCGGGCTTTATTGTATCTAAAATGAATGATTAAAAATTCATTCCAAAATTAATACCAAAGATTTTAGGATCTATGGCAACACCATTCTGGAAACCACCAACGGTTACATCAGTTGAGTAGTATGCATAAATGTGATCCTCGTCACCCACATTTCTTACATAAGCCCCAACAAACCAGGCCTCAGAAACAGGAGTGTATTTCATGGACAAATCAATCAGACTTACATCCTCTATGTGACCACGAGGACGATTAAATGCTGTACTGTAATAATCATCTCTGTATGAATAATCCATTCTAAATGACCATGATCCAGATGCTGTATCAACAAACTTAGTCACACCTAGTCTGTAGTTAAGCTCAGCAGCCATCGGAAGTGAGTTACCAGATAAATCTGCTTCAACTCCATCTGTTAATGGGCATGGAAGTGTTGTTGAATCTAACCCAAAGAATGGCACGGTACAAAGAGGTCCAAAAGATTTGAACATATAACCAGCATCTGTCGGTGTGTATAAAACCAAAGCACCAAGCAGAGGATTTTGCGCCGCTATTCCAAGATAGCATTCATTTGAAGGAGCAGCTTGCCCAACAAAAACCAAAGGATTACAAGTTGCTATCAAAGGTGCGAAGTCAGAGAAGAACCCAGTGGCTCCAGCTGGCAAAGGAAGCTTTGTAGTAGCTTGATTCGGATTAAGCGGATCAACAGATTTGAAGTTTTCAATCTCTGTGCTTGTTTTAGATACAAAACCATCAAGCACTAAGGTATCAGATAACAACAATGTAAATTCCGCTTCAATACCGTCAATTTTTGCATCACCATTTTGGTTAATGGAGGCACGATTGACAATTTGTGAAAGCTGGAGGCCTTCATAATCATTGGTATATGCAGATATGTTTAATTGAAGAGCTCCCTCCATTAGAGTGCTTTTCAAACCTATCTCAAACACGTTTGCAACTTCTGAGTCGAAGGTTTCTAAGCCCTCAATATCAGTAGTATTGAAACCACCCGGTTTAAACCCAGTTGAATAAGTTGCATATAAAAGTTGATTGTCATTGAGCTGATGATCAAGACCTAATTTGTAGGTTGATTCTTCAGCAGCATAACTTCTAGGTATTGGAGCTGGTTTGACTGATCCATAATAGCCAGCACCCTGATTTTGTAGATCAAGCAAAGAGTTAAATGCTTTGTCATTGATTTCAAATTCAGTGTAACGACCACCAATGGTCAATGTTGTAAGATCGCTAAGATCAAAGTACATTTCACCATAAATGGCTTCACTGCTTCTGTTTAGATTGCTATCAACATGGAAGTATTGTTGCCATTCAGCTAAATGTCTTGGTCCAATGGACGCATCAGCAGCAGCTTTACCACCATTTTTAGCAGTATTTAATACAAAGCCTTGAGCTTGAGCTGGAGGCAATAAGCCAGCTAACACAAGTTGTGTTGCTTGCGCACTAGCTACTGGTAAAGTCTGGAACCAACCTACCCAAAACGGTGCTCCACCATATGGTGCAGCATCAGGGAAAATTGCGCCAATAGGTCCTGTAGAAACGTCACCCCAATAATTCATATATGGAGTTCCAATGTTGTAATCAGTTTCACTATCTGCGGAAGAAGAGAACAGACCAAAAGTGAAGTTAAATGCTCCATCATAATCAGATGAAAACCTTAACTCATATTGCTGCCATTCAGATTCATTGAAAGATCTATCCATAGCCTGATCGCTTGTATAAGTCCTCATACCAAGGGCAGCTCCGGCCATATTTCCTTTGCTTGGATCATAGAAAACATTTGATGTTATTGGGCCCATCGCATATGGAACCACTGATACTGAATGATCATAGTCAGCAAAATCTTCATATTCTCTAGTGTGGTATGAATAGGTGAAGACCATGTTCATGGTATCTGATAGAGCGCTGTTAATTTCAAATACAGTATTTTGAAGTACTGCTTCATGAGTTGGCTCAAAATCAAGGTTAACGCTTCTTAAATCAGAAGAAGGGTTGTTCTCATAAATTGTGTAGTCTAAAGATGTGTTTTGGTATTGAAGATAAGGGACCCAATGACCATAACTACCAGGTGACCATACTGCGTCATTGCCATTTTCAAATGGACTACAGCCATAAAATTTATCTTGCTTACAAAACTGTCTTGCAGCTCTTAATCTATTATCATCAGCTTTAGTTGTTTCATAGACCAAAGTCATGGTTGTATCATCAGAGTAGTCAAATTCAAAAGACATCCTGGCGCCTTGAGTATTTCTATCATCAAGCTTATTGCCTGTATGAGAGTTCGTTACAAAGCCTTCTCTTTGCAGTGAAGCAAATGCAAACCTTGATCTTAACCTATCTGTTAGGGGCAAGTTCACAGCTCCTTCCAGTCTTAGTGAATCATAATCTGCAACATCAGCTTTAAGATAACCGCCAGCCTCAGCATCAGGTCTTTTTGTAATCATTTGAATCAAGCCACCAGTGGTTCCTGCTCCAAACAATGAACCTTGGGGTCCACGCAGAACCTCGACGCGCTCTACATCAAAAAATTCCTGCTCATAAAGTCCACTAGCAGACGCGGTTTGACCGTTCCAGAAGTAACCAATACTAGCGCTTGTAGAGTTACCTACCGCAAAGTTACCAATACCCCTTAAAGTAATACCAGATCCTGAATAAGCTCCTTTTTGGAAACCTAGTGTTGGTACAGCAAACTGAAGATCTTCAAAGTTTTCAATTTGTTTAGCCTCAAGATCAGCGCCAGTTATCGCAGTGATCGTAATCGCAGTATCTTGAAGATTAGTTTCTTTTCTTAACGCAGTAATTACAACCTCTTCAATCTCTCGAGCTGAATTCTCTTGAGCCATGGTTGGAGTTGCGCTAAATGTAAATGCTAATAAAAAAGCATAGAAATATCTGTTCATAATCTTCCCCCTTAAAGTTGATTGATTGAACTAGTAGATGAATGATATACCTAATGGCAAAGCCATTGCAATCCTTATGAAGGCAGTATTTTAATTATATTTTTTACTTATAAGCAAGATAAATACCTTTTATTTAAGCTCTGAAGAGCTCTTACCCAAGACTTGCCTTGCTACGATCAGTTGCTGGATTTGCTGAGTGCCCTCAAAAATATCTAGAATTTTGGAATCGCGTGAAAATTTTTCAAGTAAATGATCTTCTGAAAAACCCTGCATAGAGCATATTTCAACGCATTTTAGAGAAATTCTATTGCCTATTCTGCCCGCTTTTGCCTTGCCCATAGATGCTTCTTTTGAGTTCGGCATTTTGTTATCCATCATCCAAGCTGACTTATAAACTAGTAATCTTGCAGCCTCCAATTCAGCCTCAAGCATTTCTAATTCATTTTGAATGGCAGTTTGTTGATGCATAGAGCCACCAAAATTATCTTCATAGCCCTCTTCGGCTAATAATGCTCTTGTCATATCCAATGCAGCTTGGCCTAAACCAATTGCCATACCAGCAACCATGGGACGCGTATTATCAAACGTCTGCATGGCTCCACCAAATGATTTTTTAGCTGCATTAATATCAGTCTCAATCTCTTCCTTGCCGCCCAGCAAATTTTCACGAGGAATTCTGCAATTATCAAAAATCAAAGTTGCAGTATCGGAGGCTCTGATACCTAATTTTTTCTCAAGCCTTGCAACTGAAAATCCTGGTGTGCCTTTTTCAACAATAAATGACCTGATTGCTGTTTTACCCATAGCTTTATTCAAAGTTGCCCAAACAACAACACAATCACATCGATCCCCATCGGTGACATAGATCTTTTCTCCATTTAAGACCCACTCATCCCCATCTAAGACAGCTGTGGTCGAAATATTTTTTGAATCTGAACCAGCGGCAGGTTCTGTTATTGCCATTGCAGCCCATCTTTTTCCCCACAACGCTTTTTGATCTTGATCACCCACTGCCATGATGGCAGCATTTCCTAAGCCGGTTCCTGGTCTAGCTAAAAATAGTCCGACATCACCCCAGCACATCTGCTCTAAAGAAATAACTGCCCAAAGACTTCTTCCGCCCAAATCCATGGACTTTACAGAATCATCACCCACTCCAGATTCTTTCTTTTGTGCCGCAGCAGCTTGATTGAGTTGTTCCATTTCCAAAGGTGGTTCATGCTCTGCTTTGTCATACTTCCTAGAAATAGGACGTAAAATAAATTCTGCCGCCATCCTCATGGTCTCTTGGGTTTTTTGTAATTGATTAGGTAATAGTGGATGTATCATTTTTAAACTCCTGCGCCCCCTTCAAATATACCGATGGCTCTTAAATTTCTGTACCAAAGCTCGACTGGATGCTCATGAGTAAAACCATGACCTCCTAGCAATTGGACACCATCTGTCCCGATTTTCATTCCATGATGAGTAGCAAATCGATATGTCAGTGACGCCTGCTTATGAAAATCCTCATCAAGATCCTTTAAAGCTGCAGATTTATAGACCATTAGTCTCAAGGCCTCAGTTTCAATTGCCATATCAGCAATCATAAATGCTACTGACTGTCGATTTGAGATAGGCTCATCAAACGCCACTCTCTCATTAGTGTATGGAACAACGTAGTCCAGAACAGCTTGGCAGACTCCAAGCGCTAAAGCTGACATACCAATTCGAGAAGAATCTATGAGTGATTTATAGTCCAGGGAGTAATTATGCCCACCAAGTTTCTGTGAAGCATTAATCTTGCAATTAGATAAATTAATTTGCGATAGAGGTGCACCCTTTATACCCATAAACTCTTTTTCTTCAAGCTCGACTCCGTCTTGATCTTTATGAACAAAATATAAATTGCATTCGCCCGATTCATTGGATGCAGAAATCAAAAAAGTTTTGGCTTCATCTGCAAATGCTATCCCAGTTTTGGATCCATTAAGAATGATTTCTTCGCCGCTCTCATTTGCAAGAACGCTAGATTGATATGGGTCCGTTGCAAGCAAAGCATTGTTGATGCCTAGTCCAACATGAAAAATTGACCCATTGGCAAGCTCAGGCAAGAGTTCAGCTTGCTGCTCTTCACTTCCATGCTCTGCAATAATCTGAGCAGTCAACAAAGGAACAGACACAGACATTGCTAGCGATAGATCGCCGTAGGCAAGCGCTTCAAGGGTCAAAGCATTTGATACTGAGTCTTGTTTTAATCCCATGCCACCATATGCCTCAGGAATAATAAGAGAAATAAGATCTAAAGATTTAATTTTTTCAAGCAGTTCATCGCTAGGTCTTCCATTACTCTCAGCTTTTCTTGCTTGAGGTCGAAGTTCGGTCTCGGCAAATTTTCTTAGCATATCCCATGTCATTTGCTGCTCTTCAGATAGAGTAAGATCGAAAGGATGTTCTGTTTTGTAGTCTTGCATTAGATTTGTAGTAAATTAACTCTTGGTGGCTTATAAAAAGTAAAGCTATATGTAAAGATATTAAAGGTCTTAACAGACCAAATCAATGACTATTAACATAGCTAATGTTCAAGAATTTTATTTATAAGTAAAGAAGAAAAACTGAAATCACTATTTAAAAGATGAGAAAAGCAGAACGAGCATCTATTGTGCAGGAAATTTTAGAGCAATATTATCCTGAAACTCCTGTGCCGCTAGATCATCAAGATAATTTCACATTACTGGTTGCTGTCTTGCTGTCGGCTCAATGCACTGATGAAAGAGTGAACAAAGTAACTCCGAAACTTTTTCAGATGGCAGACAATCCAACACTCATGCGCACTAAGAGTCCGGATGAAATATATAACATTATAAAACCATGCGGTTTGGGGCCACAAAAGTCAAAAGCTATACATACTCTCTCCAATATTTTATGTGATTCATACAACGGAGAAGTTCCTGAAGATATGAAAGCGCTAGAGAAACTCCCTGGGGTTGGTCACAAAACAGCATCAGTAGTAATAAGTCAGGGTTTTGGACATCCTGCATTTCCTGTAGATACTCATATTCACAGACTGGCTCAGAGGTGGGGTCTAACCAAAGGAAAAAATGTTCAGCAAACTGAAAAGGATTTAAAAAAAGTCTTTCCAAAAGATTCCTGGAACAAACTTCACCTACAAATCATATTCTGGGGAAGGGAATTTTGTCAGGCACAGCAATGCCATGGAATTACATGTAAAATTTGCAAAGCAACTTTTCCTAAAAGATCACGCCCTTTTTCCCACAAGAAGCCATAGATAATTTAGAATAAGAATCTCAAGCTTTTTAATAAAAATTATTAATACTTTTGGAGTAATCAATGGAATCTCAAGCTGATTCAATCTTTGCTAATTCACAAAAAATAGAAACATATGATGCTGAACTATGGCGGGCTCTTGATCAAGAGTCTACTCGTCAAGAAGAGCACATCGAACTTATAGCGTCAGAAAATTATGCGAGTAAAAGGGTTATGGAGGCGCAAGGAGGAGTGCTGACAAATAAATACGCAGAGGGTTATCCTCATAAAAGATACTATGGTGGTTGTGAACATGTAGATATTGCAGAAGAATTGGCAATCAATAGAGCAAAAGAGCTCTTCAAGGCAGATTATGCAAATGTTCAGCCTCACTCAGGATCATCAGCAAACGCAGCTGCATTTCTAGCAATGCTTGAACCCAATGATACGATCCTAGGGATGAGCCTTGATCAAGGAGGTCATTTAACTCATGGAGCAAAAGTTAATTTTTCAGGAAAAAACTATACTGCTTTTCAATATGGCCTTCATCCTCAAACGCATGACATTGATTATGATCAAGTCAGGGATTTGGCTAAAAAACACAATCCAAGAATGATTATCGCAGGCTTTTCAGCCTTCTCTGGGACTATAGATTGGAAAATTTTTAGAGATATTGCCGATGAGACCGGTTCGTATTTTTTAGTGGACATGGCTCATGTATCCGGACTTGTAGCGGCTGGCCTATACCCTTCGCCAGTCCCCTATGCTGATGTGGTGACTTCTACAACTCATAAAACTTTGAGAGGTCCAAGATCAGGCATTATCATTGCAAAATCAAATGAGGCCTTAGAAAAAAAATTAAACTCAGCTGTATTTCCAGGATCTCAAGGTGGCCCTCTAATGCATGTGATTGCAGCAAAAGCTGTATGTTTTAAAGAAGCTCTTGAGCCAGAATTCAAGCTATACGTGCAACAAGTAATTGATAATGCAAAGTTGATGTGTAAAGTTATTCAGGGCCGTGGCATTGATGTTGTATCTGGTAAAACTGATAACCACATTGTTTTGATGGATTTAAGAAGCAAAGGATTGACCGGTAAAGATTGCGAACTAGCTTTAGGGCAAGCAAATATAACAGTAAATAAAAACGCCGTTCCCAATGACCCCCAATCGCCATTTGTAACTTCAGGCATTCGATTGGGCACACCTGCTGTTACTACAAGGGGTTTTAAAAACGAAGAAGTGGAAATTTTAACTAATTGGATTTGTGATGTGGTTCTTGACCTTGGTAATGCTGATAAAATTAATTCTACTAAAGATCAAGTGGTTGAAATGTGTAAAAGGTTTCCAGTGTATAAATAAAAATGTTTTGTCCTTTTTGCCAAGCCCAAGATACTAAAGTGATTGACTCAAGGCTCGTGGGTGATGGCTCGCAGATTAGAAGAAGAAGAGAATGTGAAGTCTGTCATGCAAGATTTACAACCTTTGAGACTGCCGATCTTGCTCTACCAAGGATCGTGAAAAGCGATGGTGAAAGGCAGCCCTTTAATGGTGTTAAATTAAAAGGTGGAATGCTTAGAGCCCTTGAAAAAAGGCCATTATCTACTGAAGAGGTTGAAGGAGTTTTTGGAAGTATTTTGACTGAAATTCGTCAACTAGGTGAAAGAGAAATAGCCTCGCGGCAGCTTGGCGAGATTGTGATGCGTCATCTTAAAAGAGTTGATCAGGTTGCCTATGTAAGATTTGCATCTGTCTATCGTGACTTCCAAGATATCAAAGAGTTTGCCGAAGAGATATCCTCCTTGTCCAAAGAAAAGTTAAAAAGAACTAAAAAGAAAAAATGAAAGACCTCGACTTTATGGCTAGAGCCATTGAGCTTGCAGCAAGAGGTCGACTAAAAGTTCAACCAAACCCCATGGTTGGTTGTGTGATTGTAAAAAATAATAAAATAATTGGTGAAGGTTGGCACAAGGAATATGGCAAAGAGCATGCGGAAATAAATGCGATAAATAACTGTAAGAAAAATTTTGGAGCAAAAAAAGCTCTTAAATTAATTGCCGGATCAACTGTCTATGTAAACCTTGAGCCATGCTCGATTGAAAAAAACACCCCGCCATGCTCGAATGCATTAATAAAATATCAGATTAAAAAGTTATTCTGCGGAACCCTTGATCCCAATCCAAAAATTAATGGACGAGGAATCACGCAGCTCAAGAAAGCAGGGATTAAAATAAGCGTTGGGCTTCTTAAAAATGAGTGCAAAGAATTAAATCGAATTTTTTTCACGAATCAAAAAAAATTTCGCCCTTACATCATCCTGAAAAGTGCCCAATCACTTGATGGCAAAATCGCACTTAACAATGGAGAAAGTAACTGGATTTCAAATCCTGAATCACGCAAAGACAGCCATCACATTCGATCAAAAGTAAAAGGGATTTTAATTGGAAGAAATACAGCTGAGTTAGATAATCCATCCCTTACAGTCCGCTTGACTAAAAATGAATTAGGTTTGGGAAAGGGTGAAACAATACAGCAGCCAGTAAAAATTATTCTTGGTAACCTCGAGAGATCAAAAAAAGTTAGTAAAATTTTTGCTGGTAATTCAAAAGTTATTGTTGGCTCTGCGAAATTATCTAAAAAATCTAAAAATATAGAATATTTAAAATACGAACAGAAGAATTTCCTAAAAGAATTTTTGCAAGATCTTCTAGATAGAAATATTTCCAGTATTTTAGTTGAAGGGGGTCAAAAAACTTTAAATGCTTTTCTCGTTAATAATTTATTTGATGAATTGGTGCTATATACTGCACCCATGTTTTTAGGCAAGGAAAGCCAGGATGCCATCAGCGTTAAAGCGCCCGACAAGATAAAGACATCAGTGAAATTAAAAATGATGAGAGTAGAAAGATTTAAAGATGACGTCAAAACAACCTACTACAACAAGGATATTTAATTGTGTTTGAGCATTTAATGCCTATATAAGAAAAATGGAATTCAATACAACCGAAGAAATTATTCAGGATATCGCAGCTGGCAAAATGGTTATTTTGCTAGACGATGAGGATAGAGAAAATGAAGGCGATTTAGTTTGCGCTGCAGAGCTTGTAAATGATAAAAAAATCAATTTCATGATTAGTAAAGCAAAAGGTTTGGTTTGTTTGCCTCTGTCTCCTCAAAAATGTGATCAGCTCAATCTTCCCATGATGACTAATAATAACCGAGCAAAACATGGAACCGGTTTTACTGTTTCAATTGAAGCAGCTGAAGGAATCTCCACAGGCATCTCTGCTGAAGATAGAGCTAGAACTATAATTGCAGCAGCAAAAAAGAATGCCAAACCAGAAGATATAGTTCAACCCGGACATATTTTTCCCCTAAGAGCCTTTGAAGGTGGAGTCTTGAGTCGTGCGGGCCACACAGAAGCTGCATGTGATTTGGCTAGACTGGCAGGTCTTGAGGAAGCTGGGGTTATATGCGAAATTATGAACGAAGATGGGAGCATGGCCCGAAGAGATGATTTGATAAAATTTGCTTCAACCCATGAAATGAAAATTGGGACAATAGCTGATTTGATTCATTACCGTGCTCTTAAGGAAAAATCTGTTCATCTCGAATACTCAAAATCTGTTGAAATTGATGGTTTGGAATTTGAGCTTTCTGCATGGAGAGATAGTATCTTTGATAATCTCCATTTAACCTTTACTAAAGGTGATCTTAGCTCATCTGATTCCCCGCTTGTTCGAGTTCATATTCCCAATACGTTGCATGACTTAATTGGTGTTGAGGGATTTGGTAAAAGGCTCAACCTAGAAAATGCCCTTAAAAGAATTGGCAAAGAAGAATGTGGTGTTTTGCTTTTGATTGGAAATTATCAAGATGCCGATGAGGTGATGCATGATCTCATGGGAACAAAATCACAAGTGAAACCAGAAACAAAGACTGTGGGCATAGGATCGCAAATTCTTAAAGAACTTGGATTGCGAAAAATTAAATTGCTTGGAACTCCTGTGAAATACCCGTCCTTATCTGGGTTTGATCTTGAAGTAACTGGATTTGAACAATGAGCAAGGATGGATTCTCATACACATCAAATAAAATTGATGTTAGCAAGAAAATTACTATTGTGGCGTCTAAGTGGAATGCTGAGCTTGTTAATGAATTAGTAGAATCTGGAAGAATGCATTTAGAGTCTCTTGGATTCACTGACTTAAAAATTGTATATGTTCCAGGTGCTTGGGAATTAGTCCATGCAGCTCAGAAAGAGTTAGCTCATGCAGATGGGGTCATTGCTTATGGAGTAGTGATTAGAGGAGAAACAACCCATTATGAGCTCATTTCTGAATCATCAGCCCAAGGATTGATGCAGGTAAGTATTGCTGCAAATAAACCCATTGGCTTTGGTTTGATTGCTGCTGAGAATGTATCTCAAGCTCATGAACGAACCAATGCATCAAAACTGAATAAAGGTAAAGAAATAGCTCAATCACTTGTAGAAATGCTCATTGATGATGTCTAAAAATCTCGGAAAACATAAACAAGAGCTTCAAACCCGAGAATGCTTAGTGCAGGCTATCTATCAATATATATTTCATGCATCAAATTTAAATTCTCTAATAGAGCAATTCCTAAAAGAAAATACTCCAAAAAAAATAAACTTTAATTACTTTACACAAAGATTAGAAAATATTTTTGAACAATCAGACGACTTAAAAGAAATTACGAGAGATCTCAAGAACAACGAGGGCGAACATCTTGAAATAATAGATGAAGCTATTTTGTGGCTTGGAATAGTAGAAATACGTGCAAATGAACTACCTCATCCTGTAGTCATTGATGAGTGTATTCGTTTAGCAAAGAAATTCTCAAATCCAAATTCTTATAAATTTGTAAATGCAAAACTAGACGAGTGGCTCAAGACAAACCAAGCAGCCTGGCTCAAGAAGAGTAATTAACATATATTGGGCTAGACCAAGCTCGATGCTCAGCGGGTGCAACACACCCATCTCTATTTTCATTAACCCCTACCCTGCATATTTCAGTTTTGATACATTCACCATTTTCGTTAAATTCACACCCTAGTGGATCTGCCGATAAAGTTGGCGAAGGCTCCTCAATGGCTCGAACATAATAAACAGCATCTCTTCGTCCAATTGAGAATTGCTCATCTTCAAATGAGATCTGGCAACTAGTGCTATTACACGGGAATGTCTTCCAAACATCTTCCACTAAACCTTCAACAGGTTCATTTTCATATTGTTGAGGTAAAATTTTAATCACCTCAATTCTAGTAATAACTCTTCTTTCATTGCTTGGGTTATAACATTCAGAGTTACATATCTTTTCTAAACGCTCTTTACTCAATCCATTATTACTATAATCAGGGCACCCAGGTTTTTGCTTAAGAGAACCTGCGGCTTTTACAGTGAATACTGGCGATTGGCTGCTATTAACTTCAGCTCCCATTGCTAAAGATTGAGATTGAACTTCTGCATCAAACCATAAAAGAATTCTTGGGCCTGAAGTTGCATAAACCTCTTTTCTTTCCAAGGCATTCCAAATTGATTGCCTGTTTCTAGATGATGAGTGGGCAGCAACCAAGCCACCTGACATGAAATAAGCACTTTGCCTTTCAGCGTCTGTTGCAATATTTAAATCTAAGATACTGGTTAAAGATGTATTGCCTAGATTTACATAGGAAGGTTCTAATTTTCCCTTGGGGCGTCTAAGGGAACTCAACTTTTCAAACAAGGGATCATTAAAGCCGTTTGCTTCAGTATTATAAAGTCGATCAATTTCTTTATAACCGGTCCCTGGTCGAGCGCCGTGATTATCACTTGAACCAATGAACCCAAACTTAAAGCGTTTCGGATTTTCTTTGTCGGTAAAATCACTTAAAGCTAAAACATACTGCGCTGAACCTAGCGGTCTGTAGTTAAAAGATGGTAAAAAACAGTCATTGCATTGTCCTGCATTTAAAAAATCATCTGGATCAGTTTCATTAACAGCCGCATATCCTGTTGAGCCCATTTGTGCAGAAAATAATTTTGTTTGGTTTACAAGATACTTACAAGTCTGTTCATCCATCCCAGAGTCTTCGCATCTTTGAGCCATAATATTGCCTGCCTGTTGACAGGTTGGTAAAAAATCTTCAGTTTGCTCAGGGCAAAATATCTCCGCTTGTGAATTAATATTTGAATCATTCCATATTCTGTATTCTTCAGAATTGCCATGACCTGAATAAATTTCAAACAAAAATTGAGACTCATCATCTTGAAAATCTGTAAGCTGCTTTTTCCAATCTGATGTTGGGGGTGTATAAAATCCCCAAGTTGTCCCATGAGGAATGACCATGTAAGGCGTTTCCCAATCTTTTAGTTTCTGAAACAATAGGTTTGGATTGCTTGCCTCTTCATAACAATTGACAGGCAGATCTCTCGTATTAACCCCTTCAGGACATATAGGCGTGGCCTTGATTTCTTCAAAGAATTTATCAAATGCAAAAAACCTATCTCTATTTTTTAAATCTAAGGTTGCCGGCAAGGCAGACATGGTCCATGGTAAACCCAATCTCATAACCAAAGGAGCAACCCCTCCAGAACCAATAGCTCTTGGGGGAACCAAAGCCTCATCAGTTTCTAAAAAAATAACATTTTTATGCCCATAATGATTATCGGGAGTAGGATCAACTTGGGTCCATTCCCAGCCTAAAAAGCTTACCAAGTCATCTGTCCCTTCTGATAAATTATTACATTGCTGAATGCTTTGCTTGGTATCCAACCATTTTCTAGGGGTGCTGGCTTCAGCATGGTCATTAATAGACCAGAAATCTAAAGCTGAACAAAATCTTGCATAATCGCATGCATCTGCCAATGGTGATGCTCCCTTGCCATTCATAAAAGGCAAAGACCACATAAATGCATCTGTTGAGTAAGTTGTATGAACATGGAGATCGCCAAACAGAATTTGCTTTTCATCCAAAACTTCTAATTCAGATTTAACGGCATTGACTCTGTTGACTCTATCTTCAAGTGCTTTGCCTGGTAAAGCTTTTCCCTCTATGACACCAGGACCATCCAATGTTCCAAAAACCTTAAGGACTGCGCCTCCAAAAAAAATAGCTACAGTGAAAATAAAAAGCAGAACGAGTGAAGTTAGAAGGTTTCTCATATCTCTCCCGAATTGATAAAACTAATCCCTATAAATTGTTTGATCTCTTGATGGTCCAACTGAAACTATGCCAACTGGACAATCTAAAGTCTCTTCAATAAATAGTATATAGTCCTGAGCAGCTTTAGGTAAATCGTCAAAAGTCCTAGCATTTGATGTGTCCTCTTTCCAGCCAGAGAAGGTTTGATAAATTGGCTGTTGATTCTCATCATAATCAATGCAAACTTGAATCTCATCAAAGTCATCTAGAACGTCTAATTTAGTAATACAAAGATTGGTAACAGAGTTAATAAAAACAATGGTTTCTAAAGCTTTTAAATCTAGCCAGCCACATCTCCTTGGACGACCAGTTGTTGCCCCAAACTCATGCCCAACCTTTGCCAACTGCTCTGCATTAGAATCAAATAACTCAGTTAGAAAAGGCCCTTCGCCAACGCGAGTTGTATATGCCTTGGTAATACCCAAAATAGAATCAATGTGCCGCGGACCCACGCCCAGCCCTGAAGATAAACCCCCTGCAGTCGTACTGGAAGAAGTGACATATGGATAGGTACCATGATCTATATCTAACATAGAGCCCTGAGCGCCTTCAAAAAGAATATTCTTGCCTTCTTTGACCCAAAGCATTAAGAGCTCCTGAGTTTTACAATGATATTTGTTGTAAAGATCTAGGTTACTAATAAGCTCTTCCAAAACATCTTCAAACGCAATAGGTTGAGCATTGTACAAATTTTTTAAAATCTGATTGTGGTAATTGACTAATTTTGATAATTTGTTTTTGAGTTCTTCAAGATTGTTTAAATCTCCAAAACGAATTGCCCGTCTAGCAGTTTTATCCTCATATGCAGGACCAATTCCTCTGCCGGTTGTCCCAATGCCTTCTTCTTTATCGCGAACCTTGTCAATTGCTATATGAGTAGGAAGTATCAAGGCGCAATCTTCGCTGACATAAAAACGATCTTTGAAATTAATGCCGCTATCTTGCAAGTCTTTGATTTCTTCAGCTAAGGCTGGAAGAGATAAAACAAGACCATTGCCTAAGACACAATGAACTGAAGGATGGAGAATACCGGATGGAACTAAGTGAAGGACTTTTTGCACACCATCAACTTTAAGAGTATGCCCTGCATTGTGGCCACCTTGAAAACGACAAACTGCCTCAGAGCTTTCGGCTAAAGCATCTACAATTTTTCCCTTGCCTTCATCACCCCACTGTAAACCCAAGATAAGGGTGTTATTGCTCATATGAAGCTAGTTGGTGCCTTTTGATTTATTGAGGTATTTAAAGAAATCAGATTTTGGATCAATTACTAGAATATCTGACTTATTATTAAAAGTAGCACCATACGCTCTCATGCTTCGAGTAAACTCATAAAATTCAGAATCTTTGGAGAAAGCTGCTGCGTATATTGCTGCTGCTTTAGCGTCGCCCTCTCCTCGAATTTGCTCGGAAGTTTTGTAAGCTTCTGCTAGAAGAATAACTCTTTGTTTGTCAGCAGCAGATCGAATTTCATTAGAAAGTTCATTTCCTTCAGCACGCAATTCTTCAGCCAACCTATTCCTTTCTGAGCGCATTCTTTCATACACAGAGTTACTGAGCTCTGGAGGTAAATCAATTCTTTTAACTCTAAAATCAATGATTTCTATACCAAGATCAGCAACAGAATTGCCTAAATTTCTTCGCATGTCGTTCATTAATTGATCCCTTTCACCCGAAACTAATTCAGTCACTGTTCTACGCCCAAATTGATTTTTGAGCTCAAACGCAGTTCTTTGGCCAAGTAAATTATTTAGGTTAATAAAGCTACCACTAGTGGCATCGTAGAAGGTTCGAACATTGGTAATTCGATATTTCACAAATGAATCAACGATGAGATATTTGCTTTCTACTGTTAATATTCTATTCGGCTCTTCATCTAGAGTTTGTAGTCGAGAGTCATATTTTTTGACGTTCTGGATGATCGGTAATTTGAAGTTCAGACCAGTCGGGAGATCAGTTTTAATGGCTTCACCAAACTGAAAGACAATGCCATCTTCTTTTTCATCAATCACAAATATACTGTTAAGTATCAATGCAAGAATAAGTCCTGCAAGAACTATGAGATTCATTCCTTTAGTCATTAGTCTTCCTCCTGTTGTCTGTTTTGTTCAAGAATTTTGTCTAACGGAAGATACATTAAATTATTGCCTCCCTCGACATCCATCAATACTTTGGTTGAATTGCTGTAGAGACCCTGAAGAGCATCTAAGTAAAGCCTGTCTCGAGTAACTTTAGGCGCCTTTTGATACTCAGCTAATAACTTTTCAAAACGAGCAGCCTCGCCCTCTGCATTGGCTACAACCTCCTCTCTGTATGCTTCAGCAGCCTGAATTCTGGCAAATGCTCGCCCACGAGCCTCTGGAACAATAGACAACCCATATCTATCAGCCTCATTTTGTAATTTTTCCTTGTCCTCTCTGGCCGCAACCACATCATCAAATGAAGGCTTTACAGCAGAAGGAGGATCGGTTTTTTCTATATTAACCTGTTGGACTACCAGTCCTGTTCCATATAAATCAAGATAGCTTTGCAGTCTTGCGTTAACATCCTGAGCGATCAATTCTCGACCGGTTGTGAGTGTTACATCAAGGGTATTATCTCCAACAACATGTCGCAATGAACTTTCTGTAGCTTCTCTCAGGCTGCTTTCTGGATCACGAACATTCAAAACAAAATCCTTTAAATTTTTAATTCTGTATTGAATAGAAATAGTAACATCAACTAAATTTTCGTCTTTGGTAAGCATATTGACTGTTTGCGAGTAACGTCTTGTTAATGCAACGTTTTCGACGTATCTTTCGTCAATTCCAGCAAACATAAAATTCAAGCCTTCGCCTGTTTCGGTATGATATTCACCAAATCTTAAAATAACCGCTCTTTCAGGTGAGTCAAGCTGATAAATAGACATACTTGCATAAAGGACTAGCAGTCCAAAAAAACCATACAGAAAAGCTTTTTTGGTTGGAAAATTAAATCCGTTTCCATCGGAAGATCCGTTGGAGCCTGAACTCTTTTTTCCTCCAAACATGAGAGAAAACTTTTTGATTAAATCATCAAATGAAACCTCGTCTTGATCTTTCCTGCCCCAAGGGTCTTGATTGTTTTGATTGTCCCAATTCACGTAGATACCTATTAAGTGTAAAGTTGTATTATAAATTCATTTTGGGGGTAAATCCTAAGAATTAAACAGCTGAAAGCAAATTAAGCTGCTTTTTTAATTGCTCCGTAGCTTCTTCCTGCTGGTGAAGATCAAAATAAGTTAAATTCTTCCATCCTCGCATCCAAGTGCACTGTCTTTTTGCAAATTGACGAGTGGCATATAGAGACTTTTCAAATAATTCTGATTTTTCTAACTTTCCTTCAAGCACTTGCAATCCCTGTCTGTAATTTATTGCTTTCATTGCCGGATGTTCAGTAGAGATTTTAAAAGTATTTTGAATCTGCGAAATTTCTTCAAGCAATTTATCTCCAACCAGTGTTCCTTGCCTGGATTCAATTCTTTCATGCAGCTTAAATCTATCTGAAGGAAAAATCCCAAACTCTATTAAATTATATTTTTCTTTTAATTGGCTTGTTTGCAAAGATGCAAAGTTCGCATTCAGACTCTTGCCTGTTGAAGTGATAATTTCAATGGCTCTGATAATTCGTTGAGAATCTTGAGGTTTGATATCATGCGCTGCCTTTGGATCGATTTTCTTTAATTCTTCATGCAAAGCCTCTACTCCATTTGTGAGCATTTTTTTTTCGAGCTCATCTCGAAGTTGGCTATTAGCGGAGGGAAGCGTGCTTATACCTGTTTTCAGAAGATTAAAATACATCATGCTTCCACCAACCAATAATGGAATCTTTTCTCTAGCATGAATATTATCGATCAACCGCATCGCTGCATCATAAAAATCTGCAACAGAAAAAATACAATCTAAAGAGACATGGTTCACTAAATGATGAGGGTGTTTTCTTAAAGTTGCATCAGATGGCTTGGCAGATCCCACATTGCATTCTTTATAAACCATGACTGAGTCTACGCTTATAATTTCAAAAGCTTCAAATTGATTTTGCCAATCAATCGCCCAGTCAGTCTTTCCAGATGCAGTAGGGCCTAGGAGAAAGATTATGGTTTTCTTGCTTAGTTTCAAGTACTTTTATATTGCGTCTTGACCAGTCTCACCTGTTCTAATTCTGATAACTTGATCAAGTGTAGAGACAAAAATTTTTCCATCTCCAATTTTTCCGGTGCTTGCGCTTGATGTAATTGCATTAATGGCTGCATCAAGCTGATCAATTGATACAGCAATTTCTACTTTGATTTTGGGTAAAAAATCGATCACATATTCAGCTCCTCGGTATAATTCAGTATGGCCTTTCTGCCTACCAAAACCTTTCACCTCGGTAATTGTCATGCCAGTAATACCAATCAGATCAAGTGATTGACGAACTTCCTCTAATTTAAATGGCTTAATAATTGCTGTAATAAGCTTCAATTTTTTTCTCCTAATTGCTTAATTATATAAGAAGCTTGAACCTCTGTTGAACCTTTATTTCTTTCAACAACCTCCTTGGCTCTGAGCGCATATTGCTCAGCTATTTTTAAATCACCAATAAAAAAATCTATCGCAGCTAGCAATTCATCCTCGCTGGTAACTTTGATACATGCTTTATTATTAAGAAATTGCTCAACTATATCTTCAAAATTAAATGTATGGGGACCTATGATGATTGGAGACCCTAAAGCAGCAGGTTCAATTAAATTATGCCCTCCTCTAGGCACCAAACTGCCCCCAACAAAAGACATAGATGAGGCTGCATAAAGGCTAGGCAATAAGCCTATGCTATCGATAATGCACACATCGTAATCTTCTGAGTTTAGATTTGAAAATAATTGTGATCTGAACCCTTTGATGGTTGCTTGCCTTGAGATCTCTGCAGCGCGCTCTGTATGCCTGGGACAAATAAATAGCTTGAAATGTTTTCTAGATTCAAGCCTATTGAATGCATTCAACAATATTTCTTCCTCTCCTGGATGAGTGCTGGCTCCCAAGATAAAAGGAGCAGTTTTAACTGGCTTGGTGTTTGCGCTAGAAATATCAAATTTAACTGAGCCCACTACCTCAATAGAATCCTCATTAATGCCCAGTTTTAAAAAGCGATCCTTGTGTTTACTTGTTTGCACAAAAGAAAAAGTGATCTTTTTTAAGATGTCTTTTAAAAGCCATGATGACATTGCATAAGCACGGTAAGACTTATGACTTAGTCTGCCATTCATTAAATAAAGAGGAATATTTTTTTTAGATGCTTGTGAAATCATTGATGGCCATATTTCTGTCTCAAATATTAATATGGCATCAGGCTTGTAAAAATTTAGAAGCCTGTTAACAAAGAAAACAAAGTCCCAAGGGGCATAATTTATTACTATATTCTCAGGAAAGATTTCCTTTGCCCTTCTTAAACCTGTTGGGGTTGAGGTTGTTATCACGATATCAAAATGTTTGGCAAGTTTATTAATCAGCGCTTGAGATCCTATGACCTCTCCTAAACTTACTGCATGAAACCAAATAATTTTTTTATTTGCTTGTTTGAGCTGACTGAAATTATATCCAAACCTATTAAGAAAATGCTTGGTGTAATCTGAATCAGAAAAACTCTTAACAAAGATCCGTAATACAAATACTGGGACAAGTATTAAAATTAAAAAATTATAAATTACCAACTTCATATCAAAGCTATATTTAAATTAATGTAATAATACATTCTTTAATTTTGATGTACTCATAATATTGATTAAGTTAATGATGACATTATGGCAAGGTCTTTGCCATCTCCCAACTTCATGGCATCCAGCAATGGGAAAATTTTGTGGCAAAGTCCTGTTTATTTTTGCTGGCAGCAGGAAAAAAATTGCGCAAGTAAATCTTGAGGCATGTTTCCCAAATCTATCAAAAACAGAAAAGGAAAAAATTTTAAGAGATAATTTTTTGTACCTAGGAAGATCTTTGATTGAAACAGGCATAGCTTGGTTTTGGTCAAACCAAAAAATACAAAGCCAGATTAATTATGAAATAATTAACTTAGATCTTTTGCTTCCCAATGAAAGTAATAAGGGTAACTTGATCATTTTTAAGCACTCTCAACACTTAGAGTTAGATGCTCGTCTTTTGGCTATGAATGCTCCAATGTATGGGGTGAGCAGATCACATAATTCTGCTTCAATGAATAAAATTCAAGATAAAGGTAGACTTTCAAGCCTGAAAGATACAGCTGATAAAAATAATCCAAGAAAATTTATGAAATGGCTGAAAAATGGAAAGAATGTTTTGTATGCAATAGATCAAGATTATGGATGGGATCATTCTGTTAAATTAAAATTTTTTCAAAAAGAAGCAGCTACTATCACAACAACAAAAAAGATTATTGATGCTACTGATTCAAATTTATTATTTATAAATTCATACTATGTAAATAATAAGTTAATTCTTAAGATAGAATTAATTGATCATTTAGAGCTAGACTCAACAGAACTAGCCCAAAAAATTAATGACATAATGGAAGAAAGCATTCTTCAACATCCAGCTGAATATCTTTGGATACATAGACGATTTAAATCGACGCTAGGAAAAGACTTTTATAAATAATATGGACTTTGATCAACTAAATAATATTAAAGGCTTCATGCCCAGTCATGAGGGATTGGCATTGACGAAATGGGCGGAAAAGTTTTCTCCTTATGGGCCAGCTCTTGAAATTGGTACGTTTGGAGCAAAGTCTGCACTTTATATAGCTGCAGGAAGTGCAATTCATAATCAGTTGGTTTATACCGTGGACCATCATTCTGGTTCCGAGGAACACCAGCTAGGTGAAGAATATTTTGATGCAGAAATTTATGATGAAAAATTAGGCCGAGTTAATACGGTGCCTTTAATGCAATCAAACCTTCAGCAATTTGAAGAAAGAAAATGGGTCGTTCCAATTCTTGCCAATGCAAATTCTATCGCATCATCATGGGGAACAGAACTAGGGCTCTTATTTATTGACGGTAGTCATACTGAAGTATCGGCAATGAACGATTATGATAATTGGAGTAGTAAACTTCATTCTCAGGGAGCATTGGTAATTCATGATATTTATGAGAAACCAGAGGATGGCGGACAAGCTCCATATCTAGTTTATCAAAAAGCTCAAAAGGAAGGTTTTAAACTATTCGAAAGAGTTGATACCATTGTTTGTCTAACTAAGGCTTAAATTGTTGTTTAAGAAATAAATCAGCCCCAGAGGTCAGTCTGTTATTCGCATCAGCTGCTAAAATGCATGCCGCTGAGGTCCAAGCAGGTGTTTCTTCTGGCCAGTAAATATTTTCTTTAAATTGCCAACCCATGTAGGGTATGTTCTTGTTATCAACTATAGCAATAGCATTATGAAGAAGCTCTAATGCTATTTTATCTTCTCCAATTTTTTTATATGCAATAGAGCACTCGCTGGTCTCAGCAACAGTTACCCAAGGCTCATCTGATACACATTTAATTCCAAGACCCTCAACCCAAAAAGAATCTTGAATTTTTGTTATTAAAGCAGCAATTCTTTGTTTTGAATTAATTCCGCCTAGAATCGGATAATACCAATCCATTGAAAACCTACTGCGATCTTTTTGCAAGTCAAATATTTCAGATGGATTTTCAAGCGCTGTTATTAATTTTGAATGTGCAATTTTCCATTCTGACTCGTAATTATGACGGCCTAAAACTTGGCAAATGGCAATTGCGCACTCAAAACTTTTTGCAATAGAGCTGCAACCAGTTAAAAGATAATCCTCATCAATTGTTTCAAACTCATTTATATTCCAGGCAATGGCTCCATTACTATGTTGAAGAGAAAGAGAAAATAAAATGCCTTTTTTAACTGGCTCCCAAAAACTTTGTAGAAAATTAATATCATTATTAAGCAAATAAAAATGCCATACAGCAACAGCAATGTATGATGCGTAATTAGTTTGTTTGTTGAGTTCTAATGGCTCTTCATCCTTATATAAGTTATACCAGCTACCATCTTCGTTCTGATTGGCAGACATCCAATGCAAGCCTTTAAGGGCTTGGCTGTTATAGCCTAAAGTAGTCAAACCCATGACGGCCTCAAGATGATCCCAGGGATCATGAGAGCCATCTTGATTGGAGGGAATGGCCCCAGAAAGAAATTGAGCCTCATCTAAAAATCTACCCAAATGATTTAGTCCATCAAGAGAATCAGGATTAATGCTGGAGATATTTGGAAACTTTTTCATTTCTTTTCAAAATAAAATGCAATGCTTTTACCAAAAATAGGATTAAGAATTTTTTCAAAGTTATTTAACCATGCCGGACTTTGAAGAATTTGATATTCAAGAAATTTTTTATAAATCTTCACTAGATAATTTGTCTCTTGGTTATTCCAAAAAAGACAGCGCAGCCACCAGTAGGCACTATGCAAACCATGAAATCTTTCGGAATGATTATAAGTAAACCCATGTTCTTTGATCTCATTGATTACTTGGCGTTTCTTAAAGATTCTTACATGACCGCCAGGCATATTTTGATAACCCGATGAGAGAGCCCAACAAATTTTTTCAGGCCAAAATGAAGGAACGCTAGGTAAAAATTTTCCCTTGGATTTCAGGACTCTATAAATCTCTTCAATTGCAGTATGGTAATTATCTAAATGCTCCAGAACCTCTGAACAGATAACAAGATCGAAGCTGTTATTTTCGAATGGAAGATTGTAGACAGATCCTTGCATAAAAACTGTTGAGGCAGTATCTAGTTCCTTAAAAAAATCTAAGCCTTCTTTGCATTTACTTAGAGAGGCAATATCTTGATCAATTCCAATGCAATAAACATCTGTATATGTATGCAAAGAACCAAAAATATGACGCCCTTCTCCACAACCAACATCTAAGATTCGTGCATTAGGCGGGAGGTGAATTTTATTAAAATTAAAAGTTAGCATTTAAAATCCTGGATTATTTTATAAATCAAACTCTCGTAAGACTGTGAAATTTTATGCCAATCATAGTTTTCTATTATATGTTTTCTGCCCTCGTCAGCTCTATTCTGATATTTAGAGGGGTTGGATAGAATATTTCGTATTGATCTTTCAATGCTCTTTGAATCACTCGCAGGAATTAGCTCAGCAAAGGTGCTAGTGATTTCAGGAATAGATGCGACATTGGTAGCTATTAAAGGGATACCACTTGCCATTGCCTCTCCAACAGGAAAACCAAATCCCTCATATAATGAGCTAACAATTGCGATATTGCTGTTTGCATATTCAAAAGCAATTTCTTCTTTTGTTAAGTTAGTTTTGTAAACAATGTTAGCTTCAATTTTCAGTTTTTGTATTAAACGCTCTGTGTGACCGCCTGCTCTGGCAGCTCCGATAACAACCAATCTAATATAGGGGAAATCTTTTTTTAAGTCAGCCACAGCCCTTAAAGTAAAATCTAAGCCTTTCAAAGGAACATCTGCGCTTGCAGTGGTAATGATCTGCCCAGGAATTCGAGGAATATTTTTTTTAGGGGAAAATTTTTGAAAATCAATTCCGTTAGGTATTACAGAAATATTTTTGCTTGAAACATTAAAATCTTGTGCGATATCTTTTTTTGAATTAAATGATGGAGTTGCAATAGCTTTAAGTTTAGGAGCAACTTTTTTTTGCATTTTTAAGAAAGAAAACCATCGCCATTTTGAAATTTTTTGAATTATTCCTTTTGAGAATTCAAGATCATATTTGTAATCTTTTGTAATGGGATGATGGATGATCTCCAGAACAGGAAGTTTTTTTTGAATATCAAGAATACCATAACTAATAGATTGATTATCAATTAACACATCGAAGGAGGGCTCAGTCAGTATCTTATTCAGCCTATCTCCAAATGTTTTGATTTCCGGAAATCCTCCCAATAAAGCAGAAAAAAATTCATACCAATCATTTAGAGATTTATTTTTTTTATTTCTAAAAAGAGAAAGCCTCTCTTTAAATACAAAAGTGCTAAATAGATCTAATCCAGGAGATTTAATCAAGTTAATATCTGGCTCTAGATTAGGATATGGAGGACCGGAGATAATACTTACATTATGTCCAAGTGCTTGTAATGCCTTTGATAGCTCATAAATAAATATACCTTGACCGCCCCCAAATGGAGCACTGCGATAGCTAGAGATAGCAATATTTAATTTTTGATTCAAGTTAAATGTAAGTTTAGATTGCAGTAAGCCAGTCTGAGTAGCGGGTATCTTGACCGCAGACTATTTCAGAATATTTATTTTGCAGAATCTCAGTAATTGGACCAATAACGCCTGAGCCAATTGAAGATCCATCAACGGTTGTAATTGGGGTAATCTCAACAGCGGTCCCTGAATAAAAAGCTTCATCAGCATCCAATAATTCTTCAAAAGTTAGGTTCCTTTCTTCAACTGAATAATTAAGATTTTTAGCAATAGACATTACGCTTTGTCGAGTAATCCCATTTAAACAATAATCTGTTGTGGGGGTAATTAATACAGAGTTTTTTACGATAAAAAGATTTTCTCCACTACCCTCAGAAATGTAGCCATGTTTATCCAAAAGTATTGCTTCTTCAGCCCCTTTGGAAATAGCATCATTAACCGCCATAATTGAATTAACATATGTACCGATAATTTTGTTGTTTGAGTACAAGGGATTGTCATACTGCTGGAACGGAGATTTAACAACTGATATACCATTTTTCTTAGCGTCTGGATCCATATACGAAGGCCATTCCCAGCAAGCAACAGCAACATTAACAGAAAGCGAATGTTGGGACCTTAGACCCATAGACTCACTCCCAAGAAAAACAATCGGTCTAATGTAACCTTCTCTAAGGTTATTCTTAGACATTGTATCTATTTGAGCTTGGCACAATTCATCTGCAGAATAAGGAATGCTGATATTAATTTTTGATGCTGCAGAAAATAGTCTTTCAGTGTGATCAGTCAACCTAAATATGGCTCCCCCATCATTTGTTTCATATGCTCTCACGCCCTCAAAAACTCCCATTCCGTAATGCAGGGTATTGGATAAGAGATGAATATTTGTATCGTTAAATGGCTGAAAATTTCCATTTAGCCAAATAAATTTTGAGTCAGTGTTAAGAAACATGTTGTCTATGGTTTTAAGTCTCAGCTATTATGACAAAACAACTCATATAATGAAATTAAAATTGCTATGATCGATGAATCCATTTTCAGGGAATATGACATTCGCGGAATAGTGCCTGAGCAAATCAATGAATTTTCAATCAAAGCTATAGCATCTGCTATAGCAAGAAAATGTATTGATGAAAGGGTAAATGAGCTAGCTCTAGGCAGAGATGGGCGACTGTCTGGAGAAAACATATTGAAATTACTTTCAAAAGAATTGCAATCTCTTGGAATCAATGTGGTGAATGTAGGCATAGTAACAAGCCCGCTTCTTTATTTTGCTGCAAAAAAACTGAACTCCAAATCAGGCGTTATGATAACTGGAAGCCATAATCCAAAAAATTATAATGGCTTTAAAATTGTAATAAATGACATGCCAGTCTCTGGGATTGAGATACTGCATTTAATTTCAAATAAACCAAATTCTAAAGACATTGGATCTGAAATTATGAAGAACGATTTAATGGATGAATATATTGAAGAGGTAATATCTCAAGCATCCAAGAACTCAAAAAAAATCAAGGTTGTTGTTGATTGTGGCAATGGTTCGGCTGGAGAAATTGGACCCAAATTAATGCGTGCACTTGGGCATGAAGTAGTGGAGTTATTTTGTGAAATTGATGGAAATTTTCCCAATCATCATCCTGATCCAGGCAAGGTAGAAAATCTTCAAGACCTTATAGAAATTGTAAAAGCAGAAGAAGCAGATCTTGGCATTGCTTTTGATGGGGATGGGGACAGGTTGGGGGTAGTAAGCAATCTAGGCGAAATTATTTACCCGGATCAGCTTATGATGATATTCAGCAAAACAGTGTTGCAAAATAGCAAGGGTAAAAAAATTATATTTGATGTGAAGTGCACCAATTTACTTGCCAAAATGATTACTGAGGCTGGCGGCATACCAATAATGTCTCCTACAGGACATTTTCATATTAAAAATGCCCTTAAAAAAACCAATGCACCACTTGCTGGGGAAATGAGTGGCCATATCTTTTTTAATGACAAATGGTATGGCTTCGATGACGGACATTATTCAGCTTTCAGGCTTATAGAAGTAATAAAAAACTCTACATCCTCTCTTTCAACAATTTTTGATCAATTGCCAAAAGCCTATTCGACACCTGAAATCAATATAAATGTAGATGAAGATAAAAAATTCAAAATAGTTGAAGATTTTGTTTCGCAATCTGATTTTGGAGAAGGTGAAAAGATCACAATAGATGGCCTAAGAGTAAACTTTAATGATGGCTGGGGTTTACTTCGAGCCTCAAATACAACACCAAAGCTTGTTTTGAGGTTTGAAGCAAATTCTCCAGAGAGGCTAAATGAAATACAAAATATATTCCTCAATCAACTAAAAAAAATTGATGAAACAATTAACATTGAGCTAAGCTAAAGCTATGTCAAAAGACAGAAAACAAATTATTCTTCAAAGCTTAGCAAAGCTTTTGGAGGAAAGAGATGCGACGAAGGTAACAACGGCAGTTCTTGCTGCTGAAAGTGGTGTAACTGAAGCTGCCCTTTATAGACATTTTCCTAGCAAAAGATCAATTTTTTTAGAACTGTTTACATTTTGCGATCAAACAATCTTCCAGAAAGTTGGAGAAATAAAAAACGATGCTGATATTGAGGCAGAAGAAAAAGTTAGGTTGATATTCTTTTTTTACGCAATATTTTTAGAAAAAAACAAAGGTTTTGCTCGAATTTTATCTCGCGAAGCATTGGGACCGAGTGAGCAAAATGTCATCGACTCCGTAAATCAGTTCTATGAAAGATTAGAGCTTGCAATTAAACAATTGCTCTCTACAAAGAAAGATTCCTTGCAATTAACTGCTGGTCAAAGCGCTCATCTGATTACCTCAATAATGGAAGGCATGATTTCTAGATTTATTAGAAATAAGTTTAAAGAAATTCCTAGCAGCTATATTGAAAATTATTGGTTGTTCATTTCTAACAGCATTTTTAAAAGTTAGGTCTATTCATCTAAAAAAAGTTCAAAGTAAGAGTTTTTGCTTTTTTCATCAACTGGCCTGCCTGTCTCACGATCAACTCTCACATAAGACAAACCCTTTGGAATTTTCCAGTCTTCTTCAGGCAGATCTACCAATGCTGTTTTCATAAAATCAACCCAAGTAGGCAAAGCAATACTGGAACCAAATTCATTATCTCCCAAAGAGGAAAAATCATCAGTTCCAACCCAAACAGTTGTTACTAAATCATTATGAAAGCCAGAAAACCAAGTACTTATTGCGTCATTTGTTGTGCCCGTTTTTCCCGCAATATCACTTCTATTTAAAACTTGGACTTTTCTTCCATTACTCCCTCTCGAAAGAGCCTCCCGCAATATATCTTTTGTAATAAAAGTTACTCTAGGATCAATTGGTGCTAAGGACTCCTTTTGGATGGGTGGTAACAAATAAAAAGGTTTGATTTCCTCTGTTAAGTTAGTTTGAAACCATGGAAAACCATCAATATTTTTTTTCTTATTTTTCATTTGAGGATTTTGAAAAATAGTTTTTCCATTTCTATCTACTACCCTTTCTATAAAGAATAAATCTTTAGGATCATCAGCGTTAACCATAATACTGTATGCTCGAGCCATCTCAGCCGGAGAAAAGCTTGATGATCCAAGTGCCAAAGACAAATCTGGAGCTAATCTGGACTTAGGAAATCCAAATCTTGATAGATAGTTTTGAGTCTGCGTGATCCCCATTTCTCTCAACAACTTAATAGAAACTAAATTCACTGACTGAACTAGGGCTTCCCTGAGCCTAATGGGCCCATAAAATTTACCAGTATAATTTTCAGGTCTCCAGCTACTCTCCAAATTTGAGTCTTCAAAAATAATAGGAGCATCATTTATTTTGTCAGATGCCTTGTAACCATTCGCAAAAGCAGAGGCATATATAAATGGCTTAAAGCTTGACCCAGCTTGAGGATATGATTGTTTCACCCTATCGAAATTACTTTTTGAGAAATTCAATCCACCGATATAAGTCTTAATTGCCCCATTAGAAGGATCTGTAGAAATAAATGCCACTTCGGCATCGGGGACTTGATCAAGATAATAATTTCCATTTAACTCAGACAGATATATTAAATCTCCTAAACGAAGAATGTCATAGAAGTTTTGAGGCCGAGGCCCTAATTTATTAATATCTATTCTTGACCTAGCCCACTCATAAACATCATCCCAAAATAAACTCTCTAATTGAAAAGAATTATTTAGATATATGATTCTTTCTGGTTTTACATCCATGACGATTCCGACTGAATGTCTATCTGAATTGGCAAACTCTTCAAAAAAATCTCTGATTACAGATATGTTTAGCTGCCTCATGCCTAGCTCATCAAGGGTATTTGAATCTTGATATAAAATATCTAAGTTTCCATCTTGCAATTCTTTAAAAATAAAGTCAGGAATTTTTGATAAAAGATTCGCAGGCTCCCTCCAGCCATGACGTTTATCATATGCATATAAATTATTTGCAGCACTATCAAGAGCTGCCTGCTGAAGTGAGGAATCTATTGTAGTGAAAACTGATAAGCCATCTTTGTATACCGATAAGCCATATCTTTCGATCATCGCTTGTCTAGCGATTTCAGCAATGTGTCGTCCATCCAATGAAAAGCTTGAATCTAATTGAGTTAAGTTAATGGGCTCAGCCTTCGCAAGCAAGAACTGGGCTTTACCAATATATCCAAGCTTATACATTCTTCCCAAAATCCAGTTACGTCTAATAATTGATCTATCGGGAGAGCGAATAGGGTTAATTCTCGAAGGAAGCTGAGCTGATGATGCGATTAATGCAGATTCAGCAAGAGTTAGCTCATTAATAGATTTAGAAAAATATTTATTTGCTGCAGCCTCTACACCATATGATCGATTGCCTAAAAAAATAGTATTGAGATAGAGAGCAAAAATTTCTTCTTTACTTGCAGAGCTTTCTAACTCAAAGGCGAGATAGATTTCTTTAATTTTTCGAATGATTTTTTGATCACGAGATAGCAGGTATCCTCTAACAACCTGCATCGTAATTGTACCCCCGCCACTCACAATTTCGCCCGATTGAACCATTTGGTAGGCTGCTCTGACAAGAGAAGTTAGCCTTACACCGCTATGTTCGAAAAATTGATCATCTTCAGCGGCTAAAAATGCATTTTTTAGATTTTGTGGGATCTCCTTATATTCAATAGTTCTTCTTTTCTGATCCCCAAACTCACCAATTAAGACACCATCAGACGTATAAACTTTTAAAGGTATTTGCAATACATCTTCATCAACTAAATTAATTTCTGGGAGACTGGGCTTTATAAAGAGATATCCAGCTCCAATAGTAAATATTGATACAAGAGTGCCTATTAATGTGGCTAATAATGCCCAATTTATTAATCTAACAAACATACAAATTAAATAATTATGTTTTTAATGTTAACGCTCAAATATTTTGATACATGAATTAGAATTATTTTACTCCTATAAATGATAGAATCAGCAACTTAAAAAACGAAGTATGAATATTTTTATTGTTGGTCCTATGGGCTCTGGAAAAACCACTGTTGGGAAGATCGTGGCTGGAGAGCTATTTTTAGATTTCCATGATACTGATGCAAAGATTGAAGAAAGCACTGGCGTTACAATAGATTGGATTTTTGATATTGAGGGCGAAGCTGGTTTTAGAAAACGTGAAACCGCCACATTAAAAGAAATGGTTGCACTAAATTCAATTGTTCTGGCGACCGGTGGTGGTATTGTCATTGAAGATGAAAATAGAGAGCTGCTAGCATCAAGAGGTACTGTTTTTTATCTTCATACTCCTTTAAAAGTCCAGATTGAAAGAACAGCCAAAGATAAAGATAGGCCATTGTTAAAAGATCAAGATCCTGCAAAAGTTCTAGCAGATCTTCAAAAGTCAAGACAGTCTTTATATGAAGAAGTGTCTGATCATATAATTGATACTGAGAATAAAAGTGGCTCAGAGGTTGCAAACGAAATAGTTAAACTCGTTAAAAATTATGGCTAAAGAACTCTTTGCAGGTCAAAGAAAAAATAAGTACAAAATTCTAATAAGCAAAGAAGCTATCTCAAGGAAAAATATTGCTCCTCTGCTTAAAGAGCATAAAAAAACACTCATTATTACAGATGATGGAGTGCCTCAAAAGATAGTCAAAAAAGTTACAGCTGCTTGCAAACCATCAACCAAAGTTTTTGAGATTATTTTGCAGCAAGGAGAAAAAGCGAAATCTATTCAAAACTTTCAGAAAATATTAAATTTTTTAGCAGAGAGTAATTTTGACAGGACAGATTTAATCATTGCCGTCGGTGGTGGCGTGGTTGGGGATATCTCTGGCTATGTTGCTAGCTCTTACTTGAGGGGCATTCCATTTATACAAATACCTACCACACTTCTCGCTCAGGTAGATTCTTCTGTCGGGGGGAAGACCGCAATCAATATATCAGCAGGCAAAAATCTTGTTGGAGCATTTTATAACCCTAAAGGTGTCATCATAGATACATCCGTGCTGAAAACACTATCAAATCGAGAGTTTAAGGCTGGTTTAGCTGAGGTAATAAAATACGCCTTGATTAAAAATAAATCTCTATTTTCATTGCTGAAAAGACATCCTAAGGAGATTTTATTAATGCATCATAAGATTATTGAAGAAATAATTTTTGCATCGATTCATACTAAGGCCCAAATTGTGACACAGGATGAGAAGGAAAATGGCATTCGTGCAATTTTGAATTTTGGTCATACTTTTGGTCATGCCATTGAAGCGCATGGGAAATATAAAAAAATCCTGCACGGAGAGGCTGTGGCAAAAGGAATGAAAATTGCTTCTAAAATTTCTTATTTAGAGAGCCTTATTTCTGAAAAAGATCACAAAAAAGTTATTGCGTTATTAGAAATGTTTGAATTTGATCTATCTCTTAATCAATACAATTATGAAGAACTAAAACCATATATTCTTAGAGATAAAAAAATTAAAGCGGGTAGATTGAATCTAGTTCTGCTAAATCAATTATCGAATGCAACAGTGACGAGTGCATTTGATACAAAAAATCTTAAAAAAGCGATGCAGGATTAAACTAAGCAGCGTTAGCTGTGGTTGCTTTTAACAAATCTTGAATATTCAAAGCGGCAGGTGAGACCAGCCAGAATGAGGGCTCATACCTGTCGAACTCATCTAATATTACTTTTGCTCTTTCGCTTTTAGTTTCTTTGATATGACGCGCAATGATTTGCTTTAAAAATTTCCTGTGAGATTCCATTTCTTCACTAACAATTCTGTCCAAATTAACAAGACTACGATTGCATTGATCAAAAAATCTTCTGTTGGTATCTAAAACATATGCAAAACCGCCTGTCATGCCGGCTCCAAAATTTGCGCCCACATTACCCAAAACAGTCACATGTCCACCTGTCATGTATTCACAACAATGATCTCCTGCGCCTTCAATTACAGCGGATGCTCCAGAATTTCTTACAGCGAATCTTTCGCCAACACACCCTCCAACATAAAGCTCACCCCCTGTTGCACCATATAGTGCAGTGTTACCTACCAAAACAGTTGGAGAGTCTTGAGAAGCATATTCAGCAGAGCTTGAGATTACTATCTTGCCGCCATTCATGCCTTTGCCTACATAATCATTTGCGTCACCATTTAATTTTAAATTGAGGCCTGCTGCATTCCATACACCAAAACTTTGGCCCGCAGACCCCTTAAAATTCAGAGTTTGCTTTTGCTTTAATCCCTCTTCACCATACAAAGATGCAATCAAACCTGAGGCTTGAGCACCAACAGACCTATCACGATTAGAAATGTCATAATAAAAATCCGATGAATGGTCATTGGCAATTGAAGATTTTATATCTTGTAGAATCTTTGAGTTTAAATTCCCCTTATCCCAAGGATCATTTGATGGAGTATTGCAGTAATGCGGAGCATTCGATTTTTTGTCAGAAAATAAAATTGGGGATAAATCAATATTTGCTGTTGAAATATTGTCCTGAGTAATATCTTTTAAATACTGAGTTTGACCAATAATGGATTCAAGGTTACGAACTCCTAATCTAGCTAAAATTTCTTGCACCTCATTAGCAATAAATGTGAAGTAATTTATAACTCTCTCTTTTTCGCCAATAAAGTGATGATCAATGATATCTCTTCTTTGAGTTGCGACGCCTGTAGCACAATTGTTGAGATGGCAAATTCTCAAGTATTTACAGCCCATTGCAATCATTGGACCCGTCCCAAAACCGAATGATTCTGCACCAAGAATTGCTGCTTTGACTACATCTAAACCAGTCTTCAGACCGCCATCAGCTTGCAATCTAACTTTATGTCGGAGATTGCTCGCTCTCAAAGCTTGATGAGCCTCGGATAAACCAAGCTCCCAAGGAGAGCCTGCGTAGCGAATAGAAGACAGGGGACTTGCGCCTGTTCCACCATCATGACCAGAAATAGTTATTAAATCTGCATATGCCTTTGCAACACCGGCTGCGATTGTTCCTACTCCAGGCTCAGACACTAATTTGACTGAAACCAATGCTTTTGAATTTACTTGCTTGAGATCAAAGATTAGTTGAGCTAAGTCCTCAATTGAATAAATATCATGATGAGGTGGAGGAGAAATCAAAGTAATTCCAGGAGTTGAGTATCTCAGCTTTGCAATTAATGAATTGACTTTGCCGCCAGGAAGTTGCCCGCCCTCGCCTGGTTTAGCACCCTGGGCTATTTTGATCTGCAAAACCTCTGCGTTTACTAAGTACTCAGGCGTTACACCAAAGCGACCAGAAGCAACTTGTTTTATTTTTGACATCTTAGAAGTGCCATATCTCTCTTTTGCTTCTCCGCCCTCTCCAGAATTTGATCTTGCTCCCATGCTATTCATTGCTTCGGCCAATGTTTCATGAGCGTCTGGAGATAGTGCGCCAAGGCTCATCCCTGCTGAATCAAACTTTTTTAACAAATGCTTTGTGTTTTCAAGCTGAACCTTTTTGGGTTTTACTGGAAATTTAACCTCCATCAGATCTCTTAGCATTGCAGGCTTCCTGAGATTAACAAGATCTGCATACTCTTGATATGTTTTGCTGGATCCAGTGCTCACGGCTTCTTGGAGTTTTTTTACAACCTCAGGGTTATAGGTATGATATTCGCCACCATGGACAAATTTTAATAGTCCCCCAAGGCCAATTTCACTTACATTGGAATTTGCATAATTATTCAAAGATCGCATTTCTTCATCCAAATCTTTGAAAGTTTTTCCTCCCACTCTGCTCGCTGTATTGGTAAAAGATAAATCGACTATATCTGAGCCTAAGCCAACAATCTCATGTAATTGAGAACCCCTATAACTTGAAATAGTCGAGATACCAATTTTTGAGATAATTTTTAAAAGTCCTTTATTAATACCTTTGCGATATTTAGCACAATTAGCGGTTGGACTGCCTTTCAGCTCATTCCGATAGGTTAAATCTAGGATTGTTTGAAAAGCCAGCCAAGGAAAAACAGCAGTGGCTCCAAAACTAAGCAAACATGCAATCTGATGGGTGTCTCTTGCTGAGGCAGAGCTTACTATCAAATTAGCATCTGATCTAAGGCCTAACCTAACCAACTCTTGGTGTATGCAGCCAACTGCAAGCAATGCATTAATTGATAGCTTATTTCTATCTGGCAATTTTTCATTTAAGTGAATAATCACCTCTCCCTTTCGCACAGCAGCAACCACTTTTTTAGTTAATGCATTCAAAGCATCCTTGAGATTTGATTTCGATGAATACTGCAGATCAAAATTTTTGGAAGAAAAATAAGGATTTTTTAATAACGCTGCAAGCTTTTTGTGTGAAAGAACAGGAGAAGTGCTGACAATTCTTTTAGCATGATCTTTTGATTCCTCAAAAATATTTAACTCAGGCCCAAAGCATGCCTCTAGAGACATGACGCTCGATTCTCTTAGGGAATCAATCGGTGGATTTGTTACCTGAGCAAATTGTTGCCTGAAGTAATCATAGATAGACCTTGGCATTGAACTTAACATTGCCAAAGCAGTATCATCGCCCATTGAGCCTGTGCCCTCAAGACCATCAAGTGCAAGCGGTTTAATTACAGAAACCCTCTCTTCATTGAATAAAGAAAAGAGTTTTGATGATTTTATTAATTCTGAATGCGGAATTTTTTTTATGCCTGGACCTTCAAATGCATCTAAAGTAGATTCAAGATAAATCGCAGATTTTTTTAACCAATCTCTGTAAGGCTTGCTTTGTTTGAGCTGTTCATCAATCATATTTTGGTCGAGAATTTCTCCAGACTCAGTGTTGACAGCAAAAATTCCACCAGGACCTATGCGTCCTTTTTGCAAAATCTCTTCATCGGCAACTGGATAAATGCCTGTTTCAGAGGCCACTGCAATCATTCCATTGGTTAATACCTGGTATCTAGCTGGTCTTAATCCATTTCTATCTAAAACACAGATTGCCCATTCCCCATCTGACATGACAATACCAGCAGGACCATCCCATGCTTCCATATGCATTGAATTATATTCGTGGAACGCTCTAACCTCAGGGTCCATTGTATGAATATTTTGCCAGGCAGGCGGTAAGACCATTCGGATAGATCTAAAGAAATTAATTCCACCCTTTACCAGTAACTCGATCATGTTATCTAGAGCTGATGAATCAGAGCCTGTTTCGTTAACCAGTGATTTAAATTGGCTAATTCCTGGAATCAGAGGAGTAGAAAACTTAGAAGCGCGAGCTTTAACCCAATTTCTATTTCCTCTAATCGCATTGATTTCACCATTATGTGCAAGAAGCCTAAAAGGTTGAGCTAAATGCCATCTTGGTTGAGTATTTGTAGAGAATCTTTGATGAAATAAGCAGATCTTGGCTGTGAATGACTTTTTAGCGATGTCGGTGTAAAAGTTACTAATTGCATCAGGGAGCATTAAACCTTTGTAAACAATTGTTTGACTCGACATGCTGCAGATGTATAACTTTTCATCATCATCATGCAGCTCTTCAATTTTTTTTCTGGCCTGAAGAAGACAAGACTCAAATCTTTCTCTATTAAAATCCTTTGAAATAGGCGTAATAAATATTTGATTAATTTTTGGCAAAGATTCACATGCTATTTTGCCAAGAACGGATGGGTTAATTGGCACTTCTCTAACGCACTCAAGGATTAGATTTTCTAATTTAAGAATTTTTTTGATAGCTGGTAGATCTGGTGTTATGGCAGCAGATGAAAAAATTTGGGCAACGCCAAACAATTCTGGCAATTTAATATTTAATTCTGTTTTTATTTGCCTTTGAAAAAAAGCTTGATTTAAATCAAATAAAAGCCCGCAACCATCACCGGTTTTGCCATCCGCCCCAATTGCCCCTCTGTGAGTCATGCTAGTTAAACCAGCAATGGAACGTTTGACCACATCCCTGTTTTGAATTCCATGTCGATTAACTATCAACCCAAAACCGCAATTATCCTTAGCTTGAGACTCCTGATATAACGATATATTTTTATTTTGTTGTGGCATTAAGTTATACATATTAACACAACAATGTCATACTATGTCATACATAGAAGGCAGAAATAACACAACTTAATGAGTGCAAAAAATAAACAATATAAGATTGAAAAAGGCTTGTTGCTTTTTACTCAACCTCGATCTCCTTACTTTTATGGAAAAATTAGATTAAACAGAAAATACGTAACAAAATCTTTTGCCCCTATTACCGATTTAGACGAAGCAAAAGTGAGGTTATTTGAATGGCGCAAAGAGCTTCTGAGTCAAAGCACTATTCCAATATCTACAACACTCTCTCCTGAAAATTTTAAATCTAGATCAGAGTATATTGAGCATGTTCCTCTGGAAAATGATTTTCAATTTCTAGAAGTCGGCCGCTATGACCCCAATAAAAAAAATATAGAAGAAAGGAAAATAAATTTTGTTGAGATATATGGTGATTACAATCAATCTGAAGCATCTCATCAATCCCATCGATGTCTAGATTGCGGAAATCCATATTGCGAATGGAAGTGCCCAGTTCATAACTATATTCCTGATTGGTTAAAGCTCGTAAATGAGGGAAATATTATGGGGGCAGCTGATTTATGTCATCAAACAAACTCTCTACCAGAAATGTGTGGTCGAGTTTGCCCTCAAGATCGTTTGTGTGAGGGAGCTTGCACACTAAATGATGGATTTGGAGCTGTAAGTATTGGGAATATTGAAAAATACATAACAGATAAAGCAATAGATATGGGCTGGAGACCTGATCTAAGCAATAGAGTGTGGACTCAAAAGAAAGTTGCAATTGTGGGTGCTGGACCTGCAGGTATTGGATGCTCAGATATCCTAATCAGAGCTGGGATTCATTGTGATGTCTATGATAAGCATTCAGAAATTGGCGGCCTGCTCACATTTGGAATTCCTGAATTTAAGTTAGAAAAAAGCGTGGTAAGACGAAGACGAAAAATTCTTGAAGAAATGGGTATTAAATTTCATCTTAATAAAGAAATTGGTAAAGATATTTCCTTCAAAAAGCTGCATGCAGAATATGATGCAGTGTTTCTGGGAATGGGAACCTACACTTCGCTAGAAGGAGGTTTTAAAGGAGAAGATTTGCCACAAGCTCACAAAGCAATCGATTATCTCATTGGGAATACAAATCATCTTTTAAAATTTAAACAAAAAGAATCTGACTATATTAATTTTAAAGGCAAGGATGTTGTAATTTTAGGTGGTGGAGACACTGCAATGGATTGCAATAGAACTGCCATTAGACAAGGAGCAAAGTCTGTAACTTGCTTGTACAGAAGAGATGAGAAAAATATGCCTGGCTCTAGAAGAGAAGTGATCAATGCAAAAGAAGAAGGCGTGCAATTTGAATTTAACATTCAACCAATTGAAATCATTGGAGGAAAAAATGTTGAAGGAGTGAAGACCATTCAAACTAAATTAGGAGAGCCAGATCAAAATGGCAGAAGAGTTCCAGTCCCTATTCAAAATAGTGAAAAAATTTATCCAGCTGATGAGGTTATTGTAGCGTTTGGCTTTAGAGCCAATCCAGCAGACTGGTTTAAAGATTATGAAATTAAGACTGATAAATCTGGATTAGTGATAGCTCCTGAAAAACAGGAATTTAAGTTTCAAACTACCAATCCTAAAATTTTCTCTGGTGGTGACATGGTCAGAGGGTCTGATTTAGTTGTCACTGCAATTTGGGAAGGAAGAGAAGCTGCCAAAAGTATCATACAATTCCTTTCATAAATGAATAATTCAAAATTTTTAAAGGCTTTGAGCCTTCAAACTAATTCGATTCCACCAGTATGGTTTATGCGCCAAGCTGGCAGATACCTTCCTGAATACCAAGAAATAAGAAAAAATTACAGCAACTTCTTGGATATGTGCAAACAACCCAAAACCTGTGCCGAACTAGCCTTACAACCAATTGATCGCTTTGATTTAGATGCATCAATTCTCTTTTCTGATATCTTGACTATCCCAGATGCTTTGAATCTTGGTTTGGCATTTCATGAAGGAGAAGGTCCCAGATTTAGCAATCCCATTTCATCTCCTCAAGATATTAAAAAATTAATACGATTTGATGTTAATGCCGTTGATTACGTCTTTAAAGCAGTTGAAGAAACCAAAAAACAGCTACCAAAGGACTTACCTTTAATAGGTTTCTGTGGCAGTCCCTGGACCCTTGCTGCATATGCAATTGAGGGCGGCGGGTCAAAAGATTTTAGAAAAACAAAAAAATTTATGAAGGAACATCCAGATGAGCTGCAAGAATTTTTAGAAATTCTTAGCAATGCTTGCTACGAATATTTAAGACAACAAGTTTTAAGTGGGGTTAATGCGCTTCAAATTTTTGATTCATGGGCAGATTTATTGTCAGACAAGGATTTAGAAGATTTCTCATTGCGATACACCCGACTCCTTACCAATCAACTTAAAGCAGATCCTGTCACTTCAAATATCCCTATTATTTTATTTGAAAAAGCTCCAAAGAAAAAAATTACTGACTTAATATTTGAAGATATATCTTGCATAAGCCTTCATTGGCAAGAGGATATTGAGAGCATCGCTTTGAATTTAAAAAATAAATATGCTCTTCAAGGAAATCTCGATCCACATGTTCTGCTTGGGCCTGATGAAACTATCTGGAATGAAACTCAAAAAATTTGCACCATTATGAATGAGTATCCAGGGTTTGTTTTTAACCTTGGTCATGGCATCACTCCGGACATAAAACCGGAAAAAGTTAAGGTCATGATCGATGCAATTAGAAAATAATATCAAAATAAATATTTTCTACTTATCAGTAAAAAAAAATTTCATCCTATATTCCTTTGGTATGATTAATTAATGAATGATAAACAATCTAAATTTACCAAAAGTTTGCATTGGACAACCATTGCAAGTGAAAAATTACTTTTAGCTATTATTGGAATTGCTACATGCATAGCCTCGGCTATGTACATTTTTGACATGGCATTAGCTCAAGAAATTACATTACCTGATCTGTTCATGTTATTTATTTATGTGGAAATTATCGGAATGGTGGGAGCTTTTTATAGCACCAATAGAATTCCTGTCACCCTACCTATTATTATTGCAATCACTGCACTCTGTAGACTGATTGTGATGCAAAGCAAAGAGATGGATGCATGGGTTGTGCTTGGTGAGGCTGGAGCTATATTGGTTTTATCAGTTGCTGCATTTGTGATGAGCTTAAAAGATAAAGTGAGTTTAGAAAAAATCAAAGAGCTAAGAAATTTAGACTCTTCGAATTAAGTGCTACTGATAAAAATATAGTTTTTTGCCTCTCGCAAGATTGTAATTAATTTATGCAACGATTTACCTTTAATCAAAGAGTTGAAAATCTCTTTAAATCATATTTTTCAACTTATGAAAATATCAGCATTTCAGCAAACGAAGAGCAGATAAAGATTTATTTAATAGATGAGCAGAATCTTGACTCGGCTTCGTTGGAGTTAAAAAAATTAGAACAATTTCATCAAATCACTTTTTGGGATGGTTACTCCCAAGCAGAGGTCATTGAGTCATTCAATGAAAGGGATTCTGCAAAAATATTAAAGCGTTTTATGAAAAAGCTTCTTAAAATCCTCAATCGATAAATGAAAAACTTAATCAAAAGAGCATTCAGCAAATTTTTCAAAGAGAATCCTAGCAGCCTATCAACCAAGGCTTTAAAGCGTGCTAGCAAAATGGAAAAGCCTAGAGCAGGAACCCCCCATGATTGGGAGGATTATGAGAAATATTTAAAAGAGTTTGAAAAGAATGGGAATAAATAAACTAATTTGAGATTAAGCTGATATCTTTTATTGCTAAGTCCACTTCAAAGTCTCTTCCAAAACCTGCAATACTTAAATCTCTTATATTTTTTGCTTTCATTGATGACGCCGAAAAGCCAGAGCTTCTCTTTAAATCTTTAAAAAATATTTCGTATTCTTGCCAATCATTATTAACTTCAAATGCTTGGCTAAAATATGACCATGGCGGAATTTTTAAACCTTTTAGAGTGACATGTATTTCATAGATTTCACTATTTCCTTTGGCTTTAAACTTAATGCCTTTGAAATCATTGCTGTTAATATCAATTCTATTTGAAAGTCTTACAAATCCACCATTGTTATCAGTTGAAACATTACCAGTCATATAAAAGACGCCGTCAGAATGTCTGATTGCTAGATCAGAAACTCCGCCCATGACCTGATCAGTAATCCCACGCCAAGCTTGAGGATCGTTTAATGGTTGTGAAAATAAGTTCATTGAAAATAAGAATAAAATAATAATACCTAGCTTCATGCTTAACATCCCAAATAGTAAATTTATAGATAACAGCTTAATTGATCTTGGCATAATTTAAAGTGGTCCCTTGAAATCTATTCCCGCCTTAGTAAGTCGGGAAATCAGTGAGTGGCCAAGGCCTGAAGCTGAGGTAAGCACGCCTCCATACCCCCTTCCACCAGGAAGCTCTTCTATATCTTCAATTAAACAAAGAGCACACTCAGATACCAGTTTTGAAGTAACTTTATAGCCTGGATCTCCCTTTCCATGCATGTTGAAAACAGATTTGGTGCCGTCCTCTGATTCAGCAATAAATTTACAATCGAACCAACCATTTTCTTGCACAGCCTCTGATGGCCCTTCTCCTGGTTTAGGCAGAAAAGGTTTTACCAGTCTTTTCAAAGGTGACAAAAGCACTAAAACTGATAATCCAGTAAGGAGAAGTGAGCTAACTGCGCTTAACCAACTCTTATGGTAAGCATGCTCTTGATAAGTAAAGTTAGAACCATAAGATTCTTGTCGTAACGCTAACAAGGCTTCAGATCTTCGCACAACTCTTGTATTTGCAGTGGCCATAATGAAAGGTCCTGACCATGCTTTGATTTCAGGTTTTTTGGAGATGCCTACTCTGTCACCACTGAGTTGTTTTTGTTCATTGGAGAAAGAATCTTCAGGATTTAATAAAAACGGGTTGGTGAGATCATCTCCTAAATCTAACTCTCCCATAGAGAACATTGTTTCTAAGGTTCCCCCTGAGGCACCGCCTTCATATGAATGAAATGATTCGATTCTTTTGATGGGCTTTCCAAGACTTTTAGCTGCAAAAAAAGTTCCTAAATCCGATGGTATTGAATCAAACCCACATGAAGGAATAATTCTTATGCCTTTCCTTGCTGCCTCCTCATGATGATTTTCTATTAAGCCCTTAACCCAAAAATTTTCACCAGTAATATCTACATAATGTGTATTATTCTTTACGCATGATGCAACCAATTTAGACCCATATCTATGAAAGGGTCCAGCTGTAGATAAAATTACCTTAGCCCGTAAAGTTAAATTATCCAGAGCAACTTCATCATCTGAATCAGCTATTAAGATTTCTACTTCTGCTAGATTTTCTTCAGCAACCTTTCGAAGCTTTTCTTGATTTCTGCCTGCTATTGCCCACTTTGCTTTGGTTGCCAATGATTGGAAGTATTTAACACAAAGCTGGCCGGTAAAACCGGTGGCTCCATAAATAATGATGTCTATATCTTTATCCATATATAAAATTGTTGAGTTATTAGTTATTAGATAATAAGGTGAATGAGCCTTGGAGTAAATTATGAAAATACTTGCGATTGGTGGTTGTGGAAGCATGGGTCGCTATGCCATGAGAACAGCCCAAAACTTCAGCTCTGTTGAGAAGATTGTTATCGCAGATATTGATAAAGAAAGCGCTGAGACTTTTGCTAGAAATTTGTTAGGATTGCTATTAAATAAATAGGACTTCGCATGAAAGACAAATTACATTTCTATATAAATGGTCAATGGGTTGAATCTGAATCAAATGAAAAAATTGAGATTATTAATCCAGCAAATGAAGAGCTCATTGGGCATGTTACTTCAGGAACAAAGGGTGATATTGATCGAGCAGTATCCGCAGCATCTGATGCCTTTAAAACTTTTCAATTTACCTCAAAGGAAGATCGCATTGAGATCTTAAATAATATTATTGCTGAATATGAAAATAGGTATGATGATTTGGTTCAAACTATCACAGAAGAAATGGGTGCGCCTATCTGGCTATCACAGAAGGCTCAAGCATCCACAGGAATTAAAAATCTTCATGAAACTTTAGATGCTCTGAAAGAATATGAGTTTGAAAAAAAGGAAGGTGACTACACATTGGTCAGAGAGCCCATTGGTGTCATTGGAATGATAACCCCATGGAATTGGCCGATGAATCAAATAACCACGAAAGCTTCGGCTGCTCTTGCGGCTGGATGTTCGATGGTATTAAAGCCCAGTGAGATTTCTCCATACTGCGCATTACTGCTTGCAGAAATATTTGATAAAGCTGGCGTTCCAGCGGGTGTTTTTAATGTGGTCAATGGTTATGGTCCTATTGTAGGTGCGGCCTTATCTGATCATCCTGATGTGGCAATGATGTCCTTTACAGGATCAACGGAAGCAGGCATAGCTGTTGCACAGGCATCTGCGGTTTCTGTAAAAAGGGTGCATCAAGAACTTGGGGGTAAATCTTCAAATATTATTCTGGATGATGTAGCTGACCTTGAAAAATCTGTCAAAGGTGGTGCTGGACATTGCTTCTTAAACTCAGGACAGTCATGTAATGCGCCAACAAAAATGTTAGTTTCCAGAAAAAATTATAAGAAAGCGGTAGAAGTTGCAACTCAAACAGCAAATAGTACAACCGTAGGTGATCCTCAAGGGGAATTTAGAATTGGGCCTATTGCGAACAAGCCTCAGTATGAAAAGATCCTGAGAATGATCAAAATAGGCATTGAGGAAGGTGCGACCTTGGTTGCTGGCGGTGTTGAAAAGCCGGAGGGTTATGAAAAAGGCTTCTATGTAAAACCAACTGTGTTTGCAAATGTTACCAATGACATGACCATCGCAAGAGAAGAAATTTTTGGTCCAGTCTTATCAATTCTACAATATGATTCAGAAGAGCAAGCGATTGAGATGGCCAATGATACTGAATATGGGTTGGCTGGCTATGTTCAAGGTGAGCCTGTTCATGCCAACCAAGTTGCAAGAAAGATCAGGGCTGGACAAGTGATTATCAATGGAGGAGCTAGAGGCACAGGAGCACCTTTTGGGGGTTATAAATCTTCTGGCAATGGCCGTGAGCATGGCCTTCATGGCTTAGAAGAGTGTCTGGAGACTAAAGCAGTGATCATGCCATAATGAATGAATATATGAGATAAGTTTTAAATACATGGGGTTTGATTATGAAAAAATACTTTTTTACATTTTGTTTTCTTGGAGTAATTTCAGCTTTATCTAGTCAGGAAAGTCGCACAGAAAACAATGGCAATTTAATACTTGAAGATATACCTGCTATTCCCAATTCTATTAAAGAAGACTTATCTAAATTCCAAAATGTCAGATCGGCTGCTTTTAGAGGCTTTAATAATCAAAACGAAGGGTTGTTTATTTCTACTCGCTTCGGAAATGTTAGTCAGCTTCATTTGGTGAAAAGTCCCGGAGCAGCAAGAAATCAAATTACATATTTCCAAGAGCCTATCGGGTCGGTAGCCATGCATCCAACCCAATCATCAATAGCATTTACTATGGATAGGGGTGGAAGTGAATATTCCCAAATATATTTATTAGATCCCAAATCAGCATCTACGCAAATGCTCACGGACGGAGTCTCTAGAAATGGAGGGCCTTTATGGAGTAACTCTGGCGATCGCATAGCTTTCCAAAGCACAAAAAGAAATGGGAGTTCTAATGATGTCTGGGTAATGTCCATTGATGATCCTCAAAACACTAAGTTGATATTAGAATCGCCTGATGGGTCATGGTGGGGCGCAGTTGATTGGACAGAAGATGATGACAAAGTTTTAATTCAAAATTATATTTCCATTGCCAATTCAAAGGCCTATATCGTAGATTTAAATACTCAGAAGAAAACTTTGTTATTAGGTAAAAAAGATGCGCCTTCTGTAAATTCAGCTTTGGCTTTCGATAAGGATGATAAAGGAATATTTTTCATTACTAATCAATATGGAGAATTTAATCAGCTTGCTTATTATAATATTGCAACCTCAGAAGTTACGGTTATCTCAAAAGAAATATCATGGGATGTAGATGGATTCAGTATTAGCGAGGATTCAAAAAAAGCTGCATTTGTGGTCAATGAAAATGGTTACAGCTCACTTTACCTTCTTAATCCAAAGTCTTTTGCATTTAAAAAAGTAACCTCACTGCCTATTGGTTTAATTGGTAGCATGCAATTTAGCAAAGACAATAGAAGTCTAGGGCTCACATTGAATACCTACCAAAGCCCATCAGATACATATGTATTAGACCTCCAATATAGTTCATTGAGATATGGCAAGCTCACTCGATGGACATACTCAGAGGTAGGAGGCTTAGATACATCTAAATTTGTAGAGCCTGAATTAATTCACTATGAATCATTTGATGGCAGAAAAATTCCTGCCTTTATCTATGCCAAAAAGACTGGATCTCCCCAGCCCGTCATTATTTCAATTCATGGTGGCCCGGAAGGTCAGGCAAGACCAAGTTTTAGTAGCACTTATCAATTATGGATGGCTAATTTAGGCGCTGCTGTTATTACTCCAAATGTTAGGGGCAGCGATGGGTATGGTAAGGAATATTTATCATTAGATAATGGCTTCAAGAGAGAGGACTCTGTGAAAGATATTGGAGCATTACTTGACTGGATTGAAACTCAACCTCATTTAGATAGTAGTCGAGTTGCAGTTTACGGAGGCTCTTACGGGGGATATATGGTCTTGGCCAGCGCAGTTCATTATAGCGATCGATTAAAGGCGGCTGTTGATATTGTGGGTATCTCAAATTTTGTTACTTTCTTAAAAAATACTAAAGATTACAGGCGCGATCTAAGAAGAGTTGAATATGGAGATGAGCGTGATCCGGATATGGAAGCATTTCTTCAAAATATAAGTCCTAATAACAATGTTGACCAAATTCAGGTGCCCATGTTTGTTGTGCAAGGAGAAAATGATCCGAGAGTTCCAGTAACTGAAGCAGAACAAGTGGTTAAATCCCTGAGAAATAATGGCAAGAAAGTTTGGTACATGAATGCACTTAATGAGGGTCATGGCTATCGCAAAAAAGAGAATCGTGATATTTACCAACAAGCAGTCATTTTATTTTTAAAAGAAAACCTATAAATCTAACTTCTATAAAAAATAAGGTTAAAAATGGTGGGCCCGGGAGGACTCGAACCTCCGACCAATGGATTATGAGTCCGTTAACAAAGGCTAAAAAGCCTATAGATAAAGGCTTAGAAAGCCCTATTTTATGATAACTTCTTGATAACTTTTAATTTTCTCCTAAATTTTGATGATCTTTCTATACAATCCATTTTAGTACTTTGTGATAACCATATGATAACTTTTTACTATGTTTAAAGATCCCATAACTATCTATGGCTCAAGCATTTCTTATTTTACTGGCAAGATGGAGAGCTACTTTAAAATTAGAGGCATACCCTATAAAAGAATAGTTGCTCCCTATCCATCTTTTGAAAGAAAAATGAAAAAAATGGTAGGCATCCATCAAATGCCAGCAGTAGTCTTACCCGATGGTAGATGGATGACCGACACCACTTCAATGATTCAATGGTTTGAATCAAATCTTCCCCATTCGTCAATTATTCCTTCTGATCCAAAACAAGCGTTTGCTTGTTATTTAATAGAAGATTGGGCAGATGAATGGTGGTGGCGACCAGCGATGCATTATCGTTGGCATTACAAAGAAGGAGCAAATTTTGCTTCAAATCATCTAGCAAAAGAGCTATTAGGATCATTTCCAGCCCCTCATTTTCTTAAGAAAAAATTTCTTACTCGAAGACAAAGAAATGGCTATACAGTTGGTGACGGTGTATCTGCAGACAATATAGTTTCTATTGAGGCAAATGTTAAAAACCTATTCCGCAATTTAGAAAAGATTTTTTCTAAAAGAACATTTATATTTGGAGATCATCCATCTCTTGCAGATATTGGTCTATCAGGCCCTTTCTTAAGACATTTTGCTCTTGATCCAGTTCCCCTCAAAATAATTAAAAATGAAGCTCCTGCAATCCTTAATTGGCTCCAATCTTTATGGAATATAAAACTATCAAACCAAGAATTTAGTTACTTAGATAATATACCGAATGATTTGAGTCCACTTCTGAATGAGATAGGAAAAATTTATCTGCCCTATTTATGCGCCAATGTAGATGCTGTGAGTAAAAATAAAAGGCGCTTTGAATTTAAATCTGATGAAATGCATTTTGTAGGTGCAAGATACTCTCAATATAGAGTCTGGTGTTTAAAGCAACTTCAAGAAAAATATCATCAATTACATGAAAACCAAAAAGAAGATATAAAAGCGATGCTTAGTGAACATGGATGCTGGGAACCATTATGGAGGCATCAAGATTTACCTATGAAGGGATCACAGGAAGAAAAACTGCCCTTTTGGGCGGATAGAAAAATGATTGGAATAAATGAATAACATGGTGGGCCCGGGAGGACTCGAACCTCCGACCAATGGATTATGAGTCCACTGCTCTAACCAACTGAGCTACAGGCCCAAAAACATATATGTTTTAGAGCCGCTCATTATATAAGAATAAATCACTTAGGGAAGTATTAGTGATGTTTCAAGTTTTATCATGGGTTATTATTCTCAAATGATTAACTTAGATGGGGTGCAATCTTTTGCAGAGGGCGGTAACAGAAAATGTTATATCAGCCCAATAAATCCAAAAAGATGCCTCAAAGTACTTCATGAGAATCTCCTAGAGAATCTTCAAAAAAACTCAGCATGGTATAAGCGTCTAGGAAACAGTGATGGTCTTGATGATAATTTGCGTGAAGAAAAGGCATATAAACAAAAAGCTATTATCTCTCCAATAAATTCTTCGATTTGGAATCATTTAGCTAAGTGGCATGGAATGGTTGAAACAAATCTAGGGCCTGCTTCAGAGACTGAACTCATTACAAATGATGGAGAAATAGCAGAAACTCTAGAAGCTTACCTATTTAGAGAAGGCCTAACACCTGAGATTAAAAGCGCATTAAGCAACTTTGAAAATTGGCTGAGAGCTCATCTTGTATTAACCAAAAACATCATCCCTCATAATCTTGTTATCAAAAAAGAAAATAATGCTTTGGTCCTAAAGATAATTGATGGGCTAGGAAGCAAATCATTTATACCACTGCCCAAATACAGCAAGTTTTTTGCAAGGATCTATGTAGAGAGACGCATAGAACTTATGTGGAGCAGAATTCATTGGGACCTAAGCGGCCGCAATGGGAATTGGAAGTAAATCGCTTACTCGTCTAAGAAATTCTTTAAATGACTTGAGCGGCTAGGATGTCTCAATTTTCTTAAAGCTTTGGCTTCTATTTGACGAATTCTTTCCCTGGTAACATCAAATTGTTTTCCAACCTCTTCTAAGGTGTGATCTGTATTCATACCGATACCGAACCTCATTCTTAAGACCTTAGCTTCTCTAGCAGTTAATGATGAAAGCACGTCATCCGTCGCAAAGTGAAGGCTGCCTTCAGTTGCATTTTTTAATGGTGAATGAATCACAGTATCTTCAATAAAATCACCCAAGTTTGAATCCTCGTCATCGCCGATAGGCGTTTCCATTGAAATCGGCTCTTTGGCAATTTTGAGTACTTTTCTGACTTTATCTTCAGGCATATCCAACTCTTTACTTAACTCTTCTGGAGTAGGCTCCCTTCCCATTTCTTGCATCATCTGGCGAGATACTCGATTTAATTTATTGATAGTTTCAATCATATGAACAGGGATTCTGATTGTTCTTGCCTGATCAGCAATGGATCTTGTAATTGCCTGTCTAATCCACCAAGTTGCATAAGTAGAAAACTTATAGCCTCTTCTATACTCAAACTTATCAACTGCTTTCATGAGGCCGATGTTGCCCTCTTGAATCAAATCTAAAAACTGCAAACCTCTATTTGTATATTTTTTGGCAATTGAGATTACAAGCCTAAGATTCGCCTCAACCATATCTTTTTTGGCTCGTCTCATCTTTGTTTCGCCCATGGACATGGCACGATTAATTTCTTTGATATCCTTAACACTTAGACCAACTCTTTCCTCAACAGCTTTGATAGATTTCTGAGCAATAACTACATCTGGCTTAATGTGCTCTAAAGATTTTTTAGAGTATTTTTTGTTATTTATTAAAGAATCAATCCATTTCACCTTGGTAATGTTGTCACTGTACATCGCAATGAAATCTTTTCGAGGAACTCGTGCTGACTTTACAAATAAAAACTGAATTCTTTTTTCATGCAAACGAATTTCGGCTAAGTCGCTGCGCGCAAAGAAGGCAAGGTCTTCAAACATTTTTGGTGAAAATTTAAGGAACTGGAAAATTAGTCCCAGCTTTGCAAATTCTGCCTTAGCTTCTTTAGAGTGCCTGCCTTTTGATTCAAGGACTTTATTGGTTTTGTTAAATTGGCGCTTTAAATTCGTCATACGCCTTTGAACTTCAGCTAAATCCGGTCCAGTATCAACTTCTTCATCGCTCTCTTCTAACTGTTTTGCTTTCTCACTACCTGGTCCAGCTGAAGGCACCTCTTCCATCTCTTCAAGAAAACCCGTCAATAACTCGCTTAATTTCTTATCTTCGCTTTTGACCTGCTCATAAAAATCAATAATATGCTCGACAATTCCAGGATAATGCACGCTGGCATCGAGTAAATCACGCATGCCCTCTTCGATGCGCTTAGCAATTTCAATCTCGCCTTCTCGAGTAAGGAGATCGACAGTGCCCATTTCGCGCATGTACATTCTGACAGGATCAGTTGTTCGCCCAGTCTCATTTTCAACAGCAGCTAAAGCTTCAGCTGCTTGCTCAAGAGCAATATCGTCTTGGTCGTCGGATGACTCAGATAGCATTAGAGTATCTGCATCTGGTGCAGTTTCGTGAACCTGGAGACCTAGATCATTGATCATCCCAATAATTTCATCAACCTGATCTGGATCGGATATATCCTCTGGAAGATGATCGTTTACGTCTGCATATGTTAAATAGCCTTGCTCGCGGCCTTTTTCAATTAACTCTGCAATCCTTGAACCTTGTTTTTTTAACTTATCCACTCAATGCCTCTTTCTAAATCGTCCACTATATGTGATGCCAAATTAGATTTTTTCAATCTTGTTTTGAACTTAATTTTTTTAACCAATTTCGATCATCGTCAGTGATTTCTTGCTTTTTTAAGATGATTTGCTGTAAATCTCTTCTTTCTGCTGGCGTAATCGAGCTGACATTATACTTGTCTTTGAGTGTTTGCTCCCTATCTTTTTGATTTTTTAATAAAATATCCATGCAGTCATTTACAAGTTTCAATGCATTCTTTTCTGATAATTCCAGTCCTGCAACCACCGCTTCTGAAAAATATCCCTTGATTTGCTCAGATTCCAGACTTTCAATCACTCTAGACGGTTTGATGTCGGGTGTTTGTCTGTATAAATCTAGGATTACAAACAAAAAGCTAAATTTGGGATCATCTTTTAATTTATCAAAGAGAGATTCTTGAGCTATTGCTGGGAAAGCCAATAAAGCGCTAAATATATTAATCACCGCCTTGACTCTTACCGGATTGTTAGAACTTGATCTAATAATACGCTCGGTGCCATTTCTTGTGGGAGGACTTGAGGGTGCATCCATGCTTTTGATATCCATGCCACATAATTTAGAAATCTCATTGGCATAAACTTCTTTAATAACAGTGTTATTTATTTTATTAATAATGGGTATGGCAAATGCTGCGGCTTGTGCACGACCCTCCAATGTTTCTAAATTATATTCTTTGACCTTTGATAAAAAATAGGATGAAAGAGAAATGGACTCATCTAATAATTTTTGAAACGCTTTCAAGCCAAATTCATTGATGTAAGAATCTGGATCATGACCTTCCTCAAAAAAGACAAAATGGATATTCATATCTTCTCTGATAATTGGAAAAGTATTTTCAACTGCTTTCCATGCCGCTTTACCTCCAGCCAGATCACCGTCAAACGCAAAAAATATTTTATTTGTGTAACGCATGATCTTTGAAACATGATTTGGTGTAACAGCTGTTCCGAGTGTTGCTACTGCATTTTTGATGCCATGCTCATAAAGACCTATAACATCCATATACCCTTCAACAACTATAAGAGAGGCAATATTTTTTTCTTGCTCTTTGACCTCATACAAACCAAACAACTCATTTGATTTATTAAAAAAAGAGGTTTCAGGAGAATTCAGATACTTTGGCTCCCCCTCATCTATGATTCTTCCGCCCATGGCAATAAAGTCACCTTTTATATTCCTTATGGGGAAGATAACTCTGCCTCTAAATCGATCATAGAATCGATCATCTTTCTTGCTAAATAACCCCGACTCATCTAACTCTTTGCTTGGTATGTCAGAGCCCAAATGGTTAATAAGGCCGTCCCATTTATCTTGTGCATAGCCAATGTTAAATTTCTTTGCTGTGGCTCCAGTAATCTTTCTATCTTTTAGATATTGAACTGCCTTGGGAGCAATTTTTTCATTTAGATTTGCTTGATAAAATTTAACCGCTTTCTCAACCAGGCCGCTTGGCTTAGATTTTTCAAGCCTGTTATTTTCATAGGGAACAGTCATCCCAGCTGAACTTGCGAGAGTTTCTATTGCATCAACAAATTCTAAATTTTCGTAGCGTCTGATAAAGTGAATGGCATTGCCGGATTCTTGACAAACAAAACAATAAAAAAACTGCTTTTCTTGATTGACGGCCATGGAAGGATTTGAATCATCATGAAATGGACATTGGCACCAGAAATTTGATCCCTTTTTATTGACAGGTATGCGTCGACCTACAACATCAACAATATCCGTTTGGTCTAATAACTGGTCAATAAAACTAGTTGGAATTGACATGATGCTCTATCCAATTATCTAAAAATATTTTGGCTGCCAAATCATCGATGCGATCATATTTTGAATCTGTTTGCATCAACTGCTTTGCCTCAAATGAGGTTAATCTCTCATCCACTAATTCACAAGGAATATTGCTAATCTTTTGCAGTTTCTGAAAAAATGGATCAACTTTTTTCATCATATCGCTTGGAGTGCCATCCATATTTAACGGCTTCCCTACAAGCAACCGATCCGGTTTCCACTCATCAATAAGGTTAGAAATTGTATTCCAAATTTCTTTACCTTCACGTGCTACATTGAGAATCGTTAAAGGAGAAGAGGTCTTGGTGATAGTTTGTCCAACAGCCACTCCAATGTGCTGTGTACCGAAATCAAAAGCTAAAATCTGCATTGTTAAGAGTTTGTAAAATTCCAGTCTCGAATGATTTCAAGCTGCTCATAGTTTGCCAACATATCTTCAGGAAAAGGCTCAAATGGAGCTGACTGATACAAAATTTTTAAGGCCAAAGCATCCAACACTGAATTGCCTGAGGACTGCAAAATATCGGCGGCTATTAAATTACCCCTATTATCGATTGTGGACTTAATTTGAACTCTGAAATTACCTTGAATAATATCTGAACGTGAAATTTCGTAATAGCCAGCTGTCTCAACCTGTCTTTGCCAAGCATTTAGATAAATAGCCTCAAAACTTTCTAAGGTTGAATTAGATTCTAGACGCCTAACGCTGAGTTGAGATTGATCTTGAGACTTGATGTCTCGAGATACCATTGCAGCTTGTTGACTATTTTGTTTTAAAGACTCAAAGCCATTCAACCCTCTGCCCTGCATATCAAACTCTGAATTAGCAAATTTAATATTCACGATTGCTTCTTCATTAAAGTCCCATGGTTGCTGAATGACAACAAAGCTGATTCCAAAAATAGCTACTCCATGAAATATCAAAGAAGCTAGGATGGATTTTTTAAACCCCCATCTTTGAATTCTCTGCTTATAAATGAGTGGCTGCATCTTATAATGATTCAAGCAAAGTCTTAATCGGATTTTGGCCGGTTTGAGACAGAATCTCTCTTGCGCCTGTAGGACTTGTGATATTAATTTCAGTTAAATAATTTCCAATCATATCTATCCCTGCAAACATAATGCCTTCTTCTATCAATAACTTGCCAATCTCTATGCTTACTTCAAGCTGATCATTTGATAATTCTCGAGCTTCACCTTTGCCGCCAGCTGCAAGATTGCCTTTGAAACTTCCACCTTGAGGTATTCTTGCCAATGCAATAGGAAATGGTTTGCCATGAATAATGAGTATTCGATAATCACCATCGTATATTTCCGGTAAGAAATTTTGCACCATGACCATGGTTTGATAATTATTTGTTAAAGATTGAAAAATTTCTAAATGATCTTTTGAGTTTTCATCAAACTTATAGATTGACTCTCCACCCATGCCATCAAGAGGCTTAAGGATAATGGTTGAGTATTTTTTTTTAAATAATTCGAAGTCTTCTTCTTTGCAGATAACGCTTGTCTCAGGCATCCAATGAGAAAATTGAAGGGCAAAAATCTTTTCATTGAACTTCTTTAAGGCTGAGGGTCGATTAACTATATTGGCACCTTCGGCTTCAGCCTGAGACAGCAAATGCAAGGCATTCATATAATCCCCATCTACTGGTGGATCCTTCCTCATAAAAATATAATCAATATCTTTCAGTGGTTGAGCTTCATTAACTATCTCACTAATTTGTGGGTTAGTGATGGGATCTTTGATTTGAGAGAAATTGGCAAAAGTTACTTGGTCTCTATAAATTAAATCTTTCATCTCGCACTGGAGAATTTGACCACCCAGATTAAAAACCTCCTGCATCCACAAAATAGTTGTGTCTTTTTTTGGATTTAATTCACCTAGAGGATCGGTAATAAATAGCGAAGAAGTACCTTGCATTAATATTCTCCAAATAAGCTATGAAACATAGATAAGCCAACAACAGGAGCTGTTTCAGCACGCAATACATAATGCCCTAACCTAAGAGACTGCAATCCTAACTCCTTGATGGTTTTGCGCTCAGTTTCTGAAAAACCCGATTCAGGACCTGTGATAATGGCAATACTATTTAAACTCAAAATTTCATGATCTTTGATGAATTGATTAGCAATTGTATCAAGAACGAACAGCCCCTCGGTATCTGAGGGTGTCTTTATACTCTGAAGGCATTCTTTGAGCCCGTTAAAGTAATGAATGCTTGGAACATGATTGCACCCAGATTGTTCGCATGCACCTATGATCGCCTCTTCCAGCCGAAGACTTAACTTAGATAAATCTTTTTTTGCTAATGATTGATCCAAATGATCTGGCTTGTAAATAAGGATTGAGTTAACCCCTAATTCAATGAGCTTTTGTAATGAGTAGACTAGATTCTCTTTTTTAAGATATGGAATTATCGCTTGATACGATTTTTGATAGGGGTTTTGCATGAATAAAATATCATCGATATGAAAATTTATATAAGCTTTTGCTATCTCTTGAATAGTCCCATTCGCTAGAGAACCCCGACCATCAAATAGCTCTACAGGATCATTCGCTTTCAACCTAAGAACCTTGGCAAGATGATGTATTTGTTTTATGTTGGTGCACTTATAACTTGATGAAGATAATTCAGGACAAAAAATTCTCGGCTTTCTCATCAAGTAATTATAATTGGTATTTTTTATAATGAGTCAAAGTCATATCATTCTTGTCAGACATGGAGAGGCATCTGCAGCATGGTCTGTTCATCCAGATCCTGGTTTAAGTGAGCTGGGTCGCAAGCAAGCAGAAAATTCTGGCAAAGATCTAATAAATCAAATGGCTTCCTATCAGCTTCTTTCTAGTCCAAAAAAGAGAGCTATTGAAACTATGGAAATAATGCGCATAGAAAATAAATACCCTTTTAAATTAGATTCAAGATTTATAGAAATACCATCAGATAATGTTGATGTTAATAAAAAAAAGGAGTGGCTATCGAGGATTTTCACGGCTCCAGTAGAAGAGCTGCCCGAAACTGTTAGGGAATGGCGCAGCAATTTAATAAGCTGGCTGAAAGACGCTGAAGGCAATTTTATTGTGACCACACACTTCATGGTGATTAATGCATTGGTTTCTTATATTACAAGCAATAATGCCATCTCATATTTTCATCCTGATTATGCTTCTAGGACAGAAATTTTTACAAAGAATGGAGAATTGACTCAATTAATTTTGGGTGATGATAAAAAAACTGTAATTAATCTGTAAAACTAGTTGAGCAATTTTTAATCAGCTGTAGAATTTATATTTTGCAGAAAAATCTCTAACTAATGACTAAAACAGTCTCACAAAAACTAAAAAATAAGCCTCTTAGTGAACAAGTAAGAAAGGCTATGAAGAAATATTTTGCTGCTCTTGGTGATGCAACTCCAGCAAATGTCCATGAAATGGTAATGGCTGAGGTTGAGCCTGAACTTTTGAAAGCAGTGATGAATTACACAAACAACAATCAATCTAAGGCTGCAAATGTTCTTGGATTAAATAGAGCCACCCTCAGAAAAAAATTACATCGATACAACATAATAGAAAAATCATGAGCTTAATTACTCCAAAAACTGCCCTTATCAGCCTGTCAAATAAATCTCATTTAGACGAGCTGATAAAGTTTCTGCTTGATCAAGAGGTCAAAATCATCTCAACTGGTGGAACTTACAATGCCATAAAAAAAATTACAGATAAGGTCATAGAGGTATCAGAATTTACAGGATTTGAAGAGATGATGGATGGTAGAGTTAAAACTTTACATCCCAAAATTCATGCTGGGATTTTAGCCAGAAGAGAGCTAGATTTAGAGGTTTTAACTGACCGCGGGTATGAGGTCATTGATATGGTGATTGTTAATCTGTATCCATTCCAAGAAACAGTAGCGTCAGGGTGTTCGTTTGAGGAAGCTATAGAAAAGATTGATATAGGTGGGCCCACAATGATTAGATCAGCGGCTAAGAACTTCAAAGATGTTGCGGTAGTATCTGATCCAGCTGACTATAAATATTTAATTGATGAATGGAAAAATCAAGGTGGTATCAGTTACGAATTTAGAAAGCAGCTTTCAGAAAAAGTTTTTCAACTTATGGCTGAATACAATTCAGCTATTGCAAATTATTTAAAAAATATCTCTTCGAATGCACATCAATATAATTTTAGTAAAAGTGAATCATTAAGATACGGAGAAAATCCTCACCAAACTGCAGATTTGTTAACTTTCTCTAATTTAGAACATAAAAATATTGCCAATGCAGATGTTCTTCAAGGCAAAGAACTTTCATACAACAATATTGTTGACGCTGATGCTGCCTGGGAATGTGTCAGAGCATTTGATGAACCAGCGTGTGTGATTGTAAAGCATGCTAATCCCTGTGGAGTTGCAGAAGCAAACTCTGTCTTTGATGCATATGATCTAGCATTTAAGACTGATCCAACCTCTGCCTTTGGTGGCATTATTGCTTTCAATAGAGAGCTGGATAAAAAAACTGCGGAAGAAATAAATGCTCGTCAATTTGTTGAAGTTGTTCTGGCCACAGGTTTTGAAGAAGCTGCATTGGCCGAACTTGCTAAAAAGAAAAATGTTCGGGTTTTATGTGTGGACTTAGAGCAAGATAATCCATATCCGGGGGTAATTAAAAAAGTCTCTGGGGGAATATTAATACAAAGTGATGATAATTTTATTGTCCCTCAAGCAGACCTTAAATGTGTTACAAAAAGACAACCGACCGATGAAGAAATCAATGATCTGATGTTTGCTTGGAAGGTTGCTAAATTTGTAAAATCCAATGCTATTGTTTATGTCAAAAATAAACAGACCATCGGTATTGGTGCCGGTCAAATGAGCAGAGTGATAAGCGCTGAAATTGCAAATCTTAAAGCACAAGAAGAAGGTTTAGAAGTCAAGGGTGCGGCAATGGCCTCAGATGCTTTTTTTCCATTTAGGGATGGCATAGATAAAGCGGCTTCGAGCGGGATTGCAGCAATTATTCAGCCTGGTGGTTCGATAAGAGATGAAGAAGTAATTGCGGCAGCTGATGAAAATAACATTGCAATGGTCTTTACTGCAACCCGTCATTTTAGACATTAAAAAATGCACATTTTGGTTATTGGATCAGGAGGCAGAGAGCATGCATTAGCATGGAAGTCAGCTCAGGATGAATCGGTGTCTGAAGTGTTTGTTTGTCCTGGAAACGCAGGCACTGCATTAGAAAATAAAGTATCCAATGTCTCTATTAATATTGATGACTTTGCAGCAGTTAAAGATTTTTGTGTTAAAAAAAATATTGAGCTTGTGATTGTTGGACCAGAGCAACCCCTCGTTGATGGGCTGGTAGATTATTTGCAAAGGAATGACATCAAAACCTTTGGCCCCTCCAGTGCCGCAGCCCAATTAGAGGGCTCTAAAACATTTTCAAAAGACTTTTTTGTGAAATATGGTATTCCTACAGCAACGTATGCAGCATTTGATAATTTTGATAGTGCAAAGGATCACCTAAAGAAGATTCAATTTCCAACAGTAGTTAAAGCCGATGGGTTGGCTGCAGGTAAAGGCGTCATCATTTGCCATACTGAAAATGAAGCCCTGGCAGCCCTCACTAGCATATTTAAAGATCAAGCTTTTGGGGTTGCTGGAGCAAGCGTCGTCATTGAGGATTTTCTAATTGGTGAAGAAGCAAGTTTCATTGCAGTGGTTAGCAAAGATAAAATTATTCCTCTTGCAACCAGCCAAGATCATAAGGCTGTGGGTGATGGTGATGTAGGTTTAAATACTGGCGGAATGGGTGCATACTCACCCGCGCCAATAGTTGATGAAAAGATGCATCAAAAAATTATTGATGAAGTGATGCAACCTACCATGCAAGGTTTAATTGCTGAAGGTTCACCCTATCTTGGTTTTTTATATGCTGGACTCATGATCAATAATGGAGAATTAAAAGTACTAGAATTTAATTGCAGATTTGGAGATCCAGAAACACAACCTATCTTGCTCAGACTAAAATCAAGCTTGGTTCAACTCTGTCTGGCTGCCATTGAAGACAAGTTAGATTCTTATCAAATTGAATGGTCTAAACAACATGCGTGTGGTGTTGTTATTGCAAGTCAGGGTTATCCCGAGGACTACTCAAAAAATAATAAGGTTTCATTTCAATCTACAAATGCAGATGGAATAAAACTATTTCATGCGGGAACAAAGCTTCATAATGAAAAGGTTTTAACATCTGGAGGTAGAGTTTTTTGCGCTACTGCTTTAGGCAAAGATCTTCAAGAAGCGCAATCAAAAGCGTATGATCTGGTAGAATCTGTATCCTTTGATGGAGCTTTCTATCGAAAGGATATTGGAAACAAAGGAATAAGATGAGTTTGTTAGATAATTTTGTAAATGAATGTGACATTGCATTAAAAACATTATCATTTAAAAAAAGTGGGACAGGCAGATCATACCCAAGCAATCAAACTCCCGCAAAACTTTCTAAAAAAGAAAAAAACTTATCTGCTCAACTCATGCGAATAAATTTAGCTGGCGAAGTAGCGGCACAAGCCCTTTATAGAGGACAAGCAATGGTTTGCAAGGATGCTGAAATAAAAGCCCACCTTGTGCGAGCAGGTGAAGAGGAAACCGACCATTTAATTTGGTGTAAGAAGCGTTTAGAGGATTTAAATGGCAAACCCTCAATTCTTAATCCAGTTTGGTATGCGGGCTCCTTTGCTATTGGTGCAATATTTGGCAGTCTTGGAGAAAAAACTAGTTTAGGGTTTGTAGAAGAAACTGAAAAACAAGTTGTTAAACACCTTGAGAGACATTTAGACAAAGTTTCCAAAAATGATGTTGAGACAATTGAAATTTTAAAGACCATGAGAGCTGATGAAGATGAGCATGCTCAAGAAGCTTCAGAGAATGGTGGGGAATCTCTCTCTGCACCGACAAAAAAAATTATGAGCCTTTCTGCTAAAGTAATGACTTCATCAAGCGCTTATATTTAGAAAGAGCCTCTCATCAAACTCTCTCCAATAAGAAATACCTTAATATTATTCATTTTTAAATAATCCATATCTTCTCGCGATTTAATTCCAGATTCTGCAATAAATATATTTTTTTGTCTGAATGTATGTTTAAGTCGAACTGAATTATTTAAATCTACTTCAAATGTTTCTAAGTTTCTGTTGTTAACACCAATTAATGCATCTTCAAAGTGCTCAACCCTCTTGAGTTCATTTTCATCATGCACTTCAATCAAATAATCAAGCTCTAACTTTTTAGCAATGTTGATAAAATCTTCTATTTCTTGATCAGTAAGAATGGAGGCGATTAACAAAATACAATCTGCACCAATGAGTTTAGATTCATAGATTTGATATTCATCAATCATAAAATCTTTTCTTAAAATAGGTAACGAAGTTATTTTCTTAACCTCTTTTAAATATTCAACGCTGCCCATAAAGAAGTCTTCTTCAGTCAAAATTGATAAAGCCGATGCACCAAAACTCTCATAGTCCATTGCTATCTTTGTAGGATCAAAATCTTCTTTGATAACTCCGGCACTTGGCGAGGCTTTCTTTATTTCTGCAATGATGGCTTCATCTTTGTTTGAAATATGATCTTTAAATTTGCCCCTAGGAAGCTTGAGATTTTCTAAAGAGCCTTGAATTTTCTCTAGAGGAAATTCAGCTTTCTTGAGAACAAGATTGGCTTTAGTATTGGCAACGATTTTTTGCAGAATGCTCATTAGCTATTTGATACTCGAACATAGGAAGCTAGTTTATCTGCAGCCATGCCGTTATTCATTAACTCAAATGCAAACTCTACTCCATCTGCAATTGATTTGACTCTTTTTGCGAGATACAAAGCTGCGCCAGCATTAAGGGCAATCATATCTTGCACAGCTGAGCTCTCTCCAGCAAAAGCTTCTCGAATTAATTGCAAACTATCATCGGATGATTGAGCTGAAATTTCAGAAAGTGTCCCAAAAGATAAACCAAAATCCTTTGGAGAAATTTCATACTCAGAAATAGTATTATCTTTTAGTTCAGCAATATAAGTTGAGTTTGTGATGGTGATTTCATCTAACCCATCAAATCCATGCACAATAAGAACATGGTCCATAGATAAATTCTTTGCAACCGATGCAAAAGTTCTCACCAAATCTTTTTGGTAAACGCCTAGGATTTGCCTTTTTGCACCACATGGATTTGTATGAGGGCCTAGCAAATTAAACAAGGTTTTCTTTCCAATGTTTTGCCTTGCTGGCATCACATATTTCATAGATTGATGATGCAGAGGTGCAAACAAGAAAACAAAACCAACTCTCTTAAAAATTGTTTCAAGCTTTTCTCTATCATGGGCTATGTCAGCACCAGCCGCTAACAACAAATCTGCGCTACCAGACTTACTGGATACTGCCTTGTTACCATGCTTGGTTACAGCAGCTCCCCCAGCAGCAGCCACAAAGGATGAGGCAGTAGAGCAATTAAAAGTATGCAAGCCTGAACCGCCTGTACCACAGGTGTCTATATGATCTCCATCTCCCAATGGGTATGTGAGGGATTTCTCTTTCATAACTCTAGCTGCAGCTGTGATTTCAGTTTCTTTGATGCCCTTTGCATTTAAGGCCAGTAAAAATGCTTCGATAGAAAGATCATCAACCTCTCCAGTCATAATTGATTCAATTGCAGACTGCATGGAATGAAAATCAAGATCCTCTTTCTTTTCTAGCTGATTAATGAAATCGTGGATCATATATTTAAAAAATTATTTATTAATTGCATTCCATGATCGGTGTCAATGGATTCAGGGTGAAATTGAACACCGTATATAGGTCTAGAGACATGCTCTACACCCATGATGATTGAAGGATCGTCAACAATTGTAGAGATTACCTTTAAATCTTTGGGCAAACTCAGACTATCGATGATTAGGCTGTGATATCTCACCACTGAATATGGATCAGGGATATCTTTGAATAATACCGAGTTGAAATGATTAATATTAGATTTTTTGCCGTGAAAAACTTCAGGAGCCTTGATGATCTTAGCTCCGAATGCTGCGCCGATTGACTGATGACCCAGGCAAACTCCTAATAATGGTACTTGAGATTCTTGAACAATCTCCACAGAAATTCCAGCTTCTTTTGGAGTACAGGGCCCAGGAGAAATAACAATTTTTTCAGGATTCAGAGAATGAATTTCAGAAACTGTTAATGCATCATTTCTTTTAACCAAGACTTCATGATTGCACTCTCCAATGTAATGAACCAAGTTGTAGGTAAAAGAATCATAATTATCAATTACTAAAATCATGAGATCATCTCCATGGCATCCATGAATACCTTAGATTTTTGTCTGCATTCTAACCATTCATTTTCTGGGACAGAATCAGCAACTATTCCCGCTCCAGCTCCCACATGAATTGTTTGATCTTTAATTACAGCTGTTCTTATTGCTATAGCTGTATCCATGTTTCCATTCCATCCTATGTATCCTATTGCGCCGCCATAAATACCTCTTGAGCTTGGTTCTAACTCATTAATGATTTCCATCGCTCTGATTTTAGGAGCACCAGATAATGTTCCTGCCGGCAATGCTGCTTTCAAAACATCAAAATAATTTAACCCTGATGCCAATCTGCCAACTACATTGGATACTATATGCATGACATGTGAATACTTTTCGATAATCATTTTAGCTGTAACCTTCACTGACCCAATTTCAGAAACGCGCCCAACATCGTTTCTACCAAGATCAATCAGCATAAGATGCTCTGCTATTTCTTTTGGATCATTAAGTAGTTCTGCTTGATTGGATTGGTCTTCTGCTGAATTTTTTCCTCTTTTTCTTGTTCCAGCCATTGGTCTGAGGGTCACTTCATGATTTTCTAGTCTGACTAAGATTTCAGGAGATGCTCCTACAATCTGACATTCATCTAAATTTAAATAGTACATATAGGGAGAAGGATTTAATTTTCTTATTGCTTTATATAAATCAAAGGAATCAAGATCAAAATTTGCTGAAAAATCTTGAGCTAAAACAACCTGCATCACATCCCCTTCTGCAATGTAATCTTTAATCGTGTTCACAGCAGCAAGATATTCCGCCTTTGAGAAATTTGATTTAAATTCAAATGTGTTTGTTATGTCTTTAAAATTGTTAGATTCAAAAGAAATTGATTTAGATATAAGAGCTTCAATCTCATCCAATTGTGAGCAAGCAAATTCGTGCGTCATATCTTGAAGAGAAGCGTTAAAAATAATTTGCGTTGAATTGTCTAAATTATCAAAGACTATAAGCTTTTCGGCCTTGACTAACATAATATCAGGCATATGCTCAGCAAACTTTGATCCCTTGCCAGGCAGCATGGCTATTTTAGCTTCTGCATATTGAGAGCTTTCGTAAGCAAAAAAACCAACATAGCCCCCATGAAATCTTGGTAAATCCTCTAGGTTCGGTGATCGGTGCTGAGAAGTTATTTCTTCAATTGCTTGCAATGGATTTTCAGCAATAAATTTATTAGCAACTCCATCAACTGATGTTTCAATGGTGTTGCCTGAAACTTTAATGGTATCAATGCAACCAAAGCCAATAATTGAATATTGCGCCCATCTCTCACCTCCCTCCACTGATTCAAATAAAAAATTATTTTTTTGGTCTGCGATTTTTGAATACAAAGATAATGGTGTGTCTTCAGGAGCTGAAACTTTTCTGCTAATAGGCAGAACTGTAAAATTATCCTCTTTAAAGTTGTTATATTCTTCTTTTGCAATCATTAGACTTATTTTTAGAGATTGATTTTATCGCCTTCAGCAATTTGATTTTTAGAAAACCAACCCTGATTAACTTCAACAGCCATCCTGGCCTTTTTTGAAGAACAAATAGACTCCTCTGAAAAGGGGACCATATCATAAATCTCCAGTATTCTTCCATCGGCTGAGAGATAAGCAACACTCAAAGGAATTGAAGTATTTTTCATCCACATGCATTGCTTTTTACTTGATGGCCAAATAAAAATCATTCCATGATTTGTTTTAAGAGATGCTTGGAACATTAAACCTTTGCTGCGAGATTCATTTGTATTTGCAATGCTTAGCAATAGCTTTGCTGATTTTCCCTCAAAAGTTGCCTCTAAGTTCCCATAAGATTGGGTAGAAAGAATAATTAAACTTAAACTAAGAAATTTTTTGACGGAAACTCTGAATAGTTTCTTCATAATCTGATGATCCAAAAATTGCTGATCCTGCTACAAATACATTGGCCCCAGCTTCAGAGACACTGGCAATAGTATCGAGATTGATGCCACCGTCAACTTCAAGGTACATATCTTTATCTTGCTGATCAATCTTTGCTTTCACGTCTTGTATTTTTTTTAAAGTGCTTGGAATGAATTTCTGCCCGCCAAATCCTGGATTTACACTCATCAACAAAACCAAATCGATGTCTTGAATAATATTATCTAGAACAGATGTTGATGTTGCAGGGTTTAATGCAATACCCACTTTACAGCCAAGACTTTTAATTAAGTCAATGGTCCTTGCAACATGTTTAGTGGCCTCTGGGTGAAAACTAATTAAATCTGCGCCTGCCTCTGCAAAACTTTTGGCAATTTCATCAACCGGTTCAACCATTAAATGAACATCAATAAAATTTTTAATGCCATCATCTCTTAGAGATTTACACACCATGGGACCAATGGTTAAATTTGGCACATAATGATTGTCCATAACATCAAAATGAATCCAATCGGCACCAGCATGCATAACCGAATTAACTTCTTCTCCCAAGCGTGCAAAGTTTGCTGATAGGATTGATGGTGCAATGAGTGATTGATTTTTCATAGTTAATTAATTTTCTTCTTTTAGCGATGCCCTTGCAAGCTCTAACCTCTCAATAGTGCCAATATCTATCCAGAGTGAATGATCTTGATGGGCGGTAATTTTTTGTTGTTTAATAAGAGGCTTGATTATTGTATTCCAAATATCAAATGGGAAATCTAAGTTTAAATGCTTCGTTAAAATTTTGGGATTAATTAATGAGATGCCTGACCAAGTTAAATCATTTGTTCCCTCATTGACGATTACTGAGCCGTCAAGAAGAGAGAAATCTCCGTCTTGATTATGATTTGGGTTTGAGATACCAATTAAATGTGCTGTATCAGTGGAGTTGGGCAGCCTGGATAGATCAATTTCAGAGAAAATATCTGCATTACATAGTATGAATGGATCTTCTCCTAAGTGATCCATGGCATTGACTAAAGCGCCTCCAGTCCCATAAGGGAATGGCTCTTCAATAAAACTTATATTTTGATAATGAGAATGATTTTTCAAGGATTGTTTTATTTGCTCGCCTAAGTATGAAATGTTGATGACAAACTCATTGATGCCAAGTTCTAACAGTTTATTAATCTGATCTTCGATTAAGGAGAATGATCCAACTTTTAATAGGGGCTTAGGGGTTTTAAAAGTTAAAGGCTGAAGTCTTTTCCCCTCTCCAGCAGCAAGAATCATCGCTTTCATATCATTGATAATTTATTTTTTAATTTTGGTTCAATTTCTTCTATTAAATATTCTTTGCATGCCCAATTATCTGGAATGATGGAAATTAGGTTCTGTAAAATTAAAGGCATATCCATTAGACGGAAACCTTTATCTTCATAAAGGTAGAGTCTTGAGAGAACTCCTAAAATCCTTAAATTTCTTTGCACGCCTCCCCATCTAAAAAGCTCAAATGCATCATTAGGGCCATCAATAAAATGTGATTGTTCTTGAAAATATTTTAAGGCTTTAGTTATTGCATCATGATCAGCTAAACGATAATGATCCAGTAAAATTCCTGCCAAATCTATCCCAATTGGTCCTCTAGATAGATCTTGAAAATCTATTACAAAAATTTCATTCCTTTCAGATAAAATTAAATTTCTTCTTTCAAAATCAAAGTGGCAGTTAACATATGGTTGAGTAGATAATTCACTCGAAGTTTTTTCTATTAATTGTTCTATGGAGGAATCAACCTTTACATCTAAAAACTGATTACAAAAAATCTCACTAAATAACATCATTTGATTTAAGAGATCAGCACTTTCTAGTGATGGAATATTTAAATTCGGAATTGTCTGAATTTTTATCAATAGATCTAGGCACTTTAGAGTTAATTCCTCGTAATCAATGCTATTTCTAACTTGCAATAGATTCATATCTCCAAGATCATCTTGAATGGTAATGCCTAATTCAGGAAAGCTGTCTAACACTTTGGGAGAATTAATTTGATGCTTTAAAAGAATATTTGCAATTTTGATAAACTGAGCATGACTCCCTTTTTGTGGATCTAAAAAACACAAGATGAAGCTAGCATCTTCCTGAATAAGTCTCCAGTATTCTCTTCCGCTTGCTTCATTTTTTAAGGCAACAGCTTGCTGAGATGGATATCCACATCTGGCGCTAAGTTTTAAAATATCTTTTTCGTTCAAATTAACTATTTTTTATTTCATCTGGCAAAGGCGTGTCATCTGGTAAAAAGAAATCAAGCGCTAACTGATCAAAGGGAACGTCAGCGTAGTGACTAAAATCTTTTATTCCAGCCTCATACAAAACTAGGTCATCTATACAAAAATTCCCAGAAAAATCTTCTGAATTTTTATTAAAGATTTCATATGCTGCATCCGCCATTATTTCAGGCGTTCTTGAGATACTCATTAATTCCTCTCCGCCTAGAATATTTTTTACTGCTGCTGTTGCGATAGCGGTTCTGGGCCATAAGCCATTAACTGCTATGCCATCAGGTTTTAATTCTTCGGCCATACCCAAAACACACATACTCATAGTAAATTTTGCCATTGTGTATGCTAAGTGGGGGCCAAACCATTTCGGTTTCATATCAAGAGGTGGAGCTAGATTTAATATATGAGCATTGTTGGATTGTTTAAGATGTGGGATACAGTATTTACTTACCAAATAAGTTCCTCTTCCATTAATTTGGTGCATTAAATCATATCTTTTCATATCTGTGTCTGGTGTGCTGGTCAATGAAATTGCAGATGCATTGTTGACACAAATATCAATTCCACCGAAGTGGCTAACAGTTTGCTCAACAGCATCTCTAACATTTGCTTCATCGCGCACATCTAAAATAATTGGCAATGCTTCTCCGCCCGCAGCTACAATTTCATCAGCTGCAGTGTATATAGTTCCATCAAGTTTTGGGTGAGGCTCTGCTGTTTTTGCTGCCAATACAACCTTAGCACCATCCTTGGCAGCTCTTTTACCAATTTCAAGACCTATTCCTCTGCTACCCCCAGTGATAAATAACACTCTGCCTTTTAAACTCATTTTATGTCTCCAACTTTTATAATAATTATTGCTTGATGTTGCATTTTTAAACAGGTTGATGCAAGTTAAGGGATTATTATAAGCTTTAGAAATGGGGACGACTATGAATGTAGATTTTATTTTTGATTTTGCGAGTCCGAATGCATACCTATGCCACAAAGCAATTCAAAATCTTGAAAAAACTCATGATATAAAATTTAACTATGTGCCCTGCCTTCTAGGAGGCATCATGAAACTGACTAACAACCAGCCTCCCATGATAACTTTGGCTGAAATTCCTAATAAAATGAAATATGAATTCGATACTGCCTTCAATAGATTCATAAGAGAACATAACATTACAAAATTTAAAATGAATGAGCATTTTCCCGTCAACACTATATCTCTTATTAGGGGTGCGATAGTTGCACAAAAAAATGATTTTTTTAATTCCTATGTTGAAATAGTTTTAAGTGGGCTTTGGGAGCAATCTCTTAAGCTTGATACACCAGAAGCACTGCACGAGCTGTTAACAAAAAATAATTGTCATGCTGATACGATTATTGATGGCATTGCTAAAGATGAAATAAAAGCAGAATTAATTGCCAATACAAGTAAAGCTGCTGAAAAAGGGGCGTTTGGAATTCCAACATTTTTTGTAGGAGATGAAATGTTCTACGGAAAAGACACCTTGAGAGAACTTAAAGAAATGGCTTCTTGAAGCTTTAATTATTGAAATTTACCAAACCACAATACCACCCCTCAAAGAACTTCCTTGTATTTATCTTTGTTCTTTTTACTAATTTACAATTAGGCGCATCTTATCTTGATCAATTTGAGCAACATCAATTTCAGGGTTGCAGTAATCCAGACTATCCAAAACTAACTAATAAGTATGCATCTGGATCTATGGATGCTGGAAAAATAGATATTCAATCAAACGGAGATATTTCACTTGATGAAGATGTTTTAATTGGATTAAAGAATGGTCAGGTTATGGCCTCTAGTGCGATCTATTCTAAAAATCAAAACTTTATTCAAGATATGAAGAATGGGAATATCTACCATTTTGATAATTACTTTAAATTTTTGAACGGCTCTTTAGCAAAAGATTCTGGTGAGATCAAACTCGTTAATGGAACAGCCTTTTTAGAAGAAAGAAATTTATTGGTTAAGTATCAATCATTGGCAGGAAATTTAGGTGAAAGCCTTAAATTTAATAATGCCACTCTTAGTTCTTGCAATAATAGCTCAGAGGGCTGGGAGATCAAGGCTAAATCTATCAATATTAATGAAGAGTCACATCGCGGTTACGTTGAAGACCTGAGCCTTAAGATTCTTGATAGAACAATTTTAAAACTCCCCTATTTGCCCTTCCCTGCGACAACAAAAAGACTCAGTGGCTTTCTAGAACCCGAGCTGAGCTTTACGTCTGATGGAGTCGATCTTTTTTTACCATACTTCTGGGTACTATCTGATCAATCAGATCTAACAATTGCTCCAAGAGCTCTGAAAGATAGAGGTTTTGGCTTAGAGGGAAATTATAGATATCTAACTAAATCTAATTCAGATTCTATGAATTATTTTGATCTGCTGTTTTTTCCAGAAGATAAAGAATTTAAAAAAGACTATGAACTGGCTGATAATGAAAGATGGGCTTTTCGCTTGAAAGAAAATAGAAGCTTTTCTAATGTGACAACCTCTATTGATTGGGCTAAATCCTCTGACTCAATGGTGTTGCTTGATTTGCCCTCTAGCCTCACAAGCATAGCTAATCAAAGAGATCACTATCTGAGGCAATCTGTGTCGATGAATATGCTGGTAAATAATTTTTTAATTAGCATTGCTCGAGAAGGCTTTCAAAGCTTGAATCCATTTATTAATAATGGGTTTATCAAGAAACCTGAATTAAATCTTGAATATCAGCAATATGGCCCATCAGTTACATATTTTGCTAGAGCTAATTATTCAAACTTTGATATAAATAAAAATCATTATTTGCTTCTTGATAATAAAACAGCGAAGCAAATTGGAAAAAGGTTTTTTACGGAAATTGGAGCAGAAACTCTTCAAGATTTTAGGTATTTTGATCTATCAATAAATGGATCTTTTTTGTATAAAAAGTATGACCTTGATGATATTAAAATAAATTCTAAATCTACCACAATCCCTTCGGTTGAAATAAAAATTTCATCTTTATTTAGCCAATCTTCTGAAGATAGCTTTTCGCTTTTTATGCCTGAGTTTGTTTATCAAAAAACTACTTATAAAGACCAGTCCGCAGATCCTATCTTTGATCTTCACCAGCGGAATTTTGGAAACTTTAATAGACTAAATACTAAGTATTTTTTTGGTAAAGATAGGGTGCCTGATACAGAATTTTTGCTCGCTAGATTAAAGCTGCAAAAGAGAATCAATAACAGCTCTAGGCTGAATTTTCAAATCATCAAGAAGAATGAGCTGCAAGAAAGTCGAGTAATTAACTCAATGCTAAATCAGTCTATTGAGAAAGATAGTCAAATTGGTACGAATGTATCTTTTGAAAGTGAAATTCTTAGGGCATATTTTGCAGCTAACTACTCCCAAAAAAGAAATACACTCAATTTTGGGCAGACGGGAATAGAAATTCAGCTTCCGGAAACTCGATTGATCTTATCAAGAAAATTTCAAACCAATGTTCCCCTGTTGAATTCTAAAAATAAATTAGACTATGTAGAATTTTCACTTGAACGGTCAATGTCTGAGGGCTATAAATTTATAGGTGGGATAAGTAAAGATTTAGATTCGAAGAAAAATTTAGAGAGTTATTTTGGTTTTGGTTTTGAGAACTGCTGTCTAGCTTTTAAAATTTACGCATCAGACAAAAGACTATCAAAATATAACCTTCTCAATTTTCACTCTCTACAATTTAATAATGCGAGTTGGGATAAAATGATTTCTATAGAAAACAAAAGTAGAATTAATTTTGAGTTTGAGTTGAAGGGGCTGACAGGCGGAAACAATAATAAGAGAAATAGGTTTTTCTCTAATGCTTTTTCGAACCTTTGATGAAATAAAGTGTCTTAGCATTTTATAAATATTCTTACCGTTCAATACCTTTGTAAACATTTAATTAAGTACAATAATGATTATGAAAAAAAATATATACATTATCTTATCAATCCTTCTTGCTTTTCCACTTCACGCAAAGATTGAAATCCTTGATAGGGTCGCAATTATTGTAGGAGAAGGAGTCGTCCTAGAATCACAAGTGAATAACATGCTTGCAAATATTGAAAAAAGATATCAGGAGCAAGGTGCCCCCATGCCTCCTCAGGAGGCGCTGCTAGAACAAGTTCAAGAGAGGCTCATTATAGAAGAATTGCAGTTACAAATGGGTAGACAGGCTGGGATTAGAGTTGGAGATGGAGAATTAAATCAAGCATTTGAAAATATTGCACAAACGAATGGATTGTCTCTTGAGGAATTTATAAAAACATTGGAAGCAGAGGGTGAATCTTATGAAGAATTGAGATCACAAGTAAGGAAGGAGATGATTATTCAAAGAGTTCAAAGGGGCAAAGTAGGAAGAGCAGTCGATATAACTGAACAAGAATTGGATGGCTTTTTAGCTACAGAGGGAGCTGTCAAAGAATTATCGCCTGAGCTATTTGTGCGTCAAATCCTTGTTCCGGATCAAAATAAAGCTGACTCACTTCTGATAAAGATAAATAATGGAGAAGATTTTGCTGAGCTTGCCAAGGAAAACTCAAAAAGCAGCAATGCTTCTTCGGGTGGTGAAATGGGTTGGAGAAATCTTGCTGATTTACCGAGCTTATTTGCAGACGCCCTAAAAAATAAGAAAAAAGGATACATTTCTCCACCATTAAAAAGTGGCTCAGGCTTTTATATACTGAAACTTGAGGACAAGCGAGGTGATCTTGTTCGTTTTGAAGACCAGTGGAACGTTCGTCATATATTAATGATGACAACAAAATTAAGAGATGAAACTTTTACAAAGAAAGAACTAGAAGAAGTTAGAAAAAGGGTCTTGGATGGAGAGGATTTTGGCTTATTGGCTAAAGAATTTTCTGAAGATCCTGGCTCAGCAAGTCGAGGCGGTGATCTGGATTGGCTCAGTCGAGGTAAAACTGCACCAGCGTTTGAAAAAATGATGCTGGAATCTCCAGTTGGTGAAATCTCTCCTGTTTTTGAATCTGAATTTGGTTTTCATTTTCTTGAGGTGCTAGATACCAGAACAGAAGACTTAACTGAGGAAGTGATTAAAGACAGAGCCTATGGTATTTTGTTTGCTAGAAAATTTGATGAGGAATTAGAAAATACTCTTCGCACAACAAGAGCTGAAGCATTTGTAGAATTTAAAGAACTAGATTGAATCGACTCCTCTACTCTCATGGTGAACCGGCAGGCATAGGCATTGACTTAATTCTGCATCTATCAAAGTCAAAGTTTTGGCAAGAAATGAACTCTTGTTTGATCTGTATTGTTGATTTTGAGTTATTAAAATCAAGATCTGAGATTATGAACTTAAAGATTCAGTTCATTGAAATTGAAAACCTAAAATTGGCAAAAAAAAATAAACTTGGAACGGTCCAATTTATTCAATCTGCAAATTGTCAAGATTTATCACCAGGGTCTCTGAATCCTAAAAATGCGAAATATATTTTAGATAATCTCAATTTTGGAATTGCTGAGTGCCTTAGAAATAAAAAAGTTGGCTTAGTAACTGGGCCTATCCAAAAGAGTAATATTATTGATGGCGGGTTCAAAACCTTTCAAGGTCACACTGAGTGGATTCAAAAGAAAACTAAATCTAAGAATGTGGTCATGTTGCTCTCTTCAAAAAAAATTAAAGTTGCCCTTGCTACAACTCATATTCCATTAACAGAAGTGGCAAAAAAAATTCGTAAAGCAAAATTGGTTGAGATTATCCAAACTTTGCACTCAGGTTTAAAAACAAAATTTAAAATTAAGTATCCATCGA
>ERZ807291.163-NODE-163-length-101281-cov-21.803963_pt1 | contig 101281 bp, 104 predicted proteins | sample MGYA00521257_ERZ807291 | MGnify/ENA primary metagenome ERZ807291 (study PRJEB31413, sample SAMN03169783) | marine metagenome | biome: Marine; feature: Water; material: Subsurface seawater | place: North Sea | collected 2011-04-28 | depth 1 m m ... | reverse complement strand
TCAAATATTTAGGTGTGCTTTATATGCTTTATATGGCGTGGAATATCCTGCGGGATGGTGGCGCGCTTGATGTTAAGAAGGGTGACATAAATAAAGAGCCCGTTTCTATGATGCGTACGGCAGTTAAGGGTACTTTGATGAATGTTTTAAATCCTAAATTGTCGCTTTTTTTCCTCGCGTTCCTGCCGCAATTTGTTGAGGTTGGACATCCGGACGCCACGGCGACCATGTTTTTGCTCGCGGGGGTTTTTATGTTGCTAACCTTTATTGTGTTTTCAGGGTATGGGCTTTGTGCGTCCCTCGCCCATGAATATGTCATCAAACGTCCCGGGGTTTTAAAATGGTTAAAACGTTCATTTGCCGCAACCTTTGGGTTTTTGAGTGTACGGCTTGCGTTAAGCGATCGTTAGTAGACTGATCTAAACGTTGACATTCCTGCGATTATCCCTATTGTGCGCGGTATATTAGATAATCAATAGGAAAATAAGCACCGTATGAGTTTTGAATATTTGGGCCTTAGCGATAACGTACTCGCCGCCGTGAGTGAAGCAGGCTACACAGAGCCCACCCCCATTCAAAAGAAAACAATTCCAAGCACCCTGCAAGGGCGGGATATACTTGGCATTGCTCAAACCGGTACCGGTAAAACGGCAAGCTTTACACTTCCGATGATAGATATCCTTTCCCAAGGACGCGCCCGCGCCCGCATGCCAAGGTCATTAATATTAGAACCAACACGTGAACTCGCCGCGCAAGTGGAAGAAAGCTTTGATAAATACGGTATAAATTCAAAGCTTACATGTGCGCTTCTTATTGGTGGTACCGATTTTAAAGGTCAGGTACAAAAACTTGATAAGGGTGTTGATGTCTTAATCGCGACACCAGGCCGTCTGCTTGATCATATGGAACGCGGTAATGTGATGCTTACGGGTGTTGAGCTATTGGTGGTTGATGAAGCGGACCGGATGCTTGATATGGGATTTATTCCGGATATTGAACGCATTTGTAAAATGCTGCCGAAAAAAATACAGTCGCTTTTCTTTTCCGCGACCATGCCGCCAGGAGTTAAAAAACTTACGGATAGCTTTTTAAAAGATCCAAAAGAATTTGAAGTTTCCGCACCAACAACAACGGCCGTGACCATTGAACAAAAACTTGTGAAGTTTAGAGGCGACGACAGCTTAAAACGCAAAGTGCTGCGTCACTTGTTGGATGAGAATGATATTAAAAACGCGATTATTTTCTGCAACCGCAAAAAAGAAGTGAAGATCGTTAATAAGTCGCTCAATGTTCATAAATATAGCTCTGCGGAACTTCATGGTGATTTACATCAAGACACGCGAATGGAAGTACTCGCCAAATTTAAAAAGGGCGAAACACAAATATTGGTCGCCAGTGATGTTGCCGCCCGTGGATTAGATATCCCCGATGTGGGACACGTTTTTAATTTTGATGTGCCAAATATCCCAGAGGATTATATCCACAGAATTGGACGCACGGGACGCGCCGGGAAAGAGGGTAAATCATTCACCCTTAGCACCCAATATGATAAGAAATATTTGGATGCACTTCTTAAGTTTCTGAAGAAGGATATACCGCTTCTGGAACTGCCCGAAAACATCGTTAAAGAGTCGCCAAAAAAGAATCAAAAGGTAAATAAAGTTAAGAAAAATTACCAAAAAGACGATGTAAAAATCAATTCAGAAGAAAAAGTTTCTAATAAAGGTAAGAAGGTCATTGTCGGCATGGGAGACCATGTTCCAGATTTCCTAACACGTTAAATAGTTGAATATATTCAATTTTTTTACTAAAAATTACATTATAACATGACAAAACTATAGTTAATTTTTTCTTAACTAAGCTATTGATTTTTATCAGCTTTTCTTATTATAAGTAGTTAACTTTATATTAAATATATATCTCATATACTTCATTGTAATTGGGGGGGATATGTTAGTTCTAGATTTGCGTATATTAGAAAACAATAATAAAAGAGATCTTAAGTAAATGACTAAGTTTTTATCCGATAGCGACAAAGAATTCATCTGGGGAAATTCCAGCAACGCTATTAGCGTGATGACCTAATATCAGGTCGTTCCAACGCCGAAAAATTATCATCTTTGGTATACCTATTCTGCTAAGTCCGATATGAATTTAACCAAAGTCGTCGACAGCATGATTGAAAAGAAGATGACATTTAACGAAGAGCTTAGTGAAAAGCTTTACGAGAAACTCTTCTCTGCTGAAAAAGAATTAAAAACGATCGTTGAAACTGGTACGACATTCCAAAAAGAATTAAAGAAAATCGTTTCCGTCTTAAAAGAAACCGGTGAAGACACAAGTCTGCATACAAATACATTGATGGAACAGATGAGTAAGCTCTCCGACTTTGAAGGAGCAAATGAATTAAAAGATATTGTTAAAGTAATTATTGACGATACTGATAAAATGCAGGCTCAAAGTCAGAAACTTGAAAGTAAGCTTGAAGAAAGTACTTTTAAAATCGAAAGCCTGCAGTCGAATTTAGAAAATGCCAGAATTGAAAGTCGCACGGATGCCTTAACGAATATCGGTAACCGCAAGTTTTTCGAAGAAAAAATTGAAGAATATGTTACGAACCATAAGAAGCTCGGACACGACTTATGTCTTATCCCTTGTGATATCGATTTCTTTAAGAAATTCAACGATAACTTTGGACACCAAATCGGTGATCAAGTGTTAAAAGTTGTTGCCCATGTGATCAAAAAAGAATTAGGACTTCAAGGTTCAGCAGCACGTTACGGCGGCGAAGAATTTGCCATACTGCTTCCTAAAGCGAAACTTGGTGATGCCATTGAACTTGCTGATCATATTCGAAAAGTAATTTCAGAACGCATTATTAAAAATAAAAATACGGGCGCCAATTTTGATCGCATTACGATGTCATTTGGTGTCGCCAGTATGAATGCGAACATGACCGCAGATGATTTAATTCAGAAATTAGATTCAGCGCTATATTTATCAAAAGCAAACGGTCGCAACATGGTTCAAAGTGAACTTGAACTAGATCAGGTCGTAGACGGAAAACAAAGCGCCTAATAGCAATTTAAACAAATATCAAAGTGCCATTTCCATTATGGGTATGGCACTTTTTTTATGGGATTTACTTAAATCCCATATATATTTCGAGCTGCGCGGTAATCCCTTTGTTTTTTAATCCAGCCTGACGGGCTTTGGTAAGGGCTTCTTTGGCTGAGTTCTTATCAACATTGAATAAATGTGCCGCAAGGATCATTGATGCACGATCCCCGGATCCGCAATGAACAAAAACATCGCCGTCATCGGTTTCTGAAATTAGGTTTAGTGCTTTTTCAAGCTCCGCTAAATTTAATTTGTTATCTTTAATATCGCCATAGCGGTCATTATAAATACGCGCGCGCATGAATTTCAAGCCAGCTTGTTCAACGTACTTTTGTTCTTCAAAACCTTTATTTTCTTTTGCGGCGCGGTTCGTAATCACCGTTGTTATGCCGCGCTCTTTCATCATGCTAATGGCTTCTGGGCTTGGTTGGCTCGCGATATAAAAGTTTTTATATTTTACAACATTTTTTAAACCGCCAAACGGTTCAACTTTTCTAACCGTTTCTTCGATCATTTGATGATAGCGCGGCACGCCCCATTCTGATTGTAGGCCAGCCGCCGTTGCCATTTTAAATGCCTCTTCTTTTGAATAGCCATAATCGCGATATAGAATGGCGCCCAATGTTGATGCAACGCGCTGTCCATGGCTGCAATGAAGTAAGATTTTCTTACCCTTTTTTGATGCTTTATCAATTTCTTGTTTTATTTCTTCAAGCGCAGTATGGCTAAACCCTACTTCAAAAGAAGGCTCGGTTAGATAAGGAATTTGTTTATATGCAATCCCCTGCTCTTCTACGACGGCTTTTTCATCAAACCCGAGATCTTCATTAAACTCACGGACATTGATAACTAGATCAAAACCTTTGTCTTTAAGCATTTTAGCTGTGTCTTCATCGGGCTGGGCCGCGTAAACCACATTACCTAAATGAGGCATAGTTTTTAAATTACCAAATGGTGTATTTGGTTTTTCCGTAATACGGTCAATATCATCCGCATAAGAAAATGAGCCGAAAAAAACGCCCATAAATAACATTAATAGAATTTTTTTCATCGGCATCGGCTCACTTATTTTTTGTATTATATTATTTCAATTGGTCCAGGTAGCGTTCAAAGGCAGCACCCGTATTCTTACTGGTAAGTCCTGCTTTTGCGGCAATATCCATTGCCTGCTCTTTTGAATACCCGTAATCACGTGCAAGTACTGATCCTAATGCGGCGGCGGCACGCTGACCTGATTGGCAATGCATAAAGACTTTTTGACCGCTTTTTGTCGCATCAGATAACATTTTTGATAACTCAGCAATGCCGTCATCATCGACATTTCTAACTTTATCGTTAATGCTGCCTTTAAAATAAGGGATGCGCGCAAATGACATTCCATTTTCTTCAACGACTTGCTGTTGATCAAACGCCACTTTTTCATCATCATATTTGACGCTGATAATAATGTTAAAGCCTTTTTCCTTTAACATTTTAATGGTTTCTTCGTCTGGTTGCCCACCATAAAGAACATTACCGACATAAGATGCCTTTTTCATATTCCCAAAGGGTTCCATTTGCTTTTCTTCGGTCAAATGGTCAAGGTTTTGTGCCGACGCTATATTGGCTGCCATCATAGCAGTAAGAGCGAATAATAACTTTTTAAACATAATATATACCTTATTTTAGCGTATCTAAAAATTCGCTGTGCATCTTAGCTAGAAATTCACTTTTAAGACCCGCATCATCAGCAATTTTCATTGATTCTTCTTTTGAAACACCATAATCACGATAGAGCGCAGCCCCTAAAAGTGATCCTGCACGCTGAGAATGGGTGCAATGTAACATAATCTTTGTGCCATTTTCCCCTGCAGCATATACAACAGATAAAATGTCATCCATCGCGCCAAGATCAATAGAGCGGCCTTTCATATAAGGGATTTGAACAAATGGAATGCCCTGCTCTTCGACGGCTTTTCTCTCGTCAAACCCTTCGTCTTCTGCTTCACCGCGGATACTGATAACCAATCCAATGTCATGATCTTTTAATATACCAACTGTTGCTTTATCCGGCTGATCGGCAAAAACCACATGTCCATATTGGCTAACGACTTTAAGGTTTCCAAATGCTTCTTGCTCACCTTTTTCTGTTAGTGGCACCATTTGCGCGAAACTAACCGCTGAAAAGAAAAGCAAAATCAGAAGAGCGACAAAAGTATTTCTAGAAAGTTTAGTGATATTCATGAAAATTATCCTGATGATTGATACTAGTTAAATTATACGTTTTTTATTTTATACGTTCAACCAGATTATTTTGGATTAATATTATTTATACCACTTTTGTTCTTTTTTGTTCTTGACATATCTTTCGACTTAAATTAGAACATAATCAGAACAAAATAAAGGAATGCATAATGGATATCATCTTAAATCTCATCGGTCTTAGCTTTATACCGCTACTAATTTTAATGCTGGCTGGAGGACTTAGTGATATTTATCGTGGCTTACAGGAATATTTTTCACTAAGTAATCCCAAGGTCACTTTATTGCCTGTGAATTTTAAATATCATGATATTACTGAGAAGTTTGGCTTTAGAAAGTTAAATGTAAATTTTTCAAAAGGATAAGCAGTTATTCTTCGGTTTTACTTTTTAATCCGTCGAACTTTACAAATTCATAATTAATCGACCATTCGATCATGGTTCTATATAAACCAGAAACCAATTCTGGATCAGCTCCGCTTTTAATGGCATGTGCTGTTACTTTTTCAACCACCTCTTCCACACGGTCATTATCTCTTACGGTATCACGGCTTTGTTTTATCTCGGCAGCCTGCTCCATATAGGTTTTGCGGATAGAGAGCATATCAACTATGGTACGGTCCAAAAGATCAATTTCAGCGCGCAATTCAGTCATTGACTGACATTTATCGGTTTTTAAACCGAATAATTTTTTAATTTCGTTATGATCCATACCATCTTCCATAAAACATGTTACGACATACATATTTTACTTTTCAGTCAGAGAAAAGGATTATTTTTAATTTTCGATATTCATGACCAAACAAGGTACTTTTCGGTCAGATAAAGCAGTGCAAAATTCTTGTGCTGCACTAAAACCTGTATATTCATTTACAAATAAACGATACCGCGTGCTCCCATTAACAGTTATAACATTTTCTATGGTCATAACCGAATTTTGCAACAATTCGGGGGCCAGTTTATTTAATCTTTGCCAATCAGATTGAAGTTCTTCTTCTGATGGGTAAGAGCCTAATTGTACTTTATATTGCGCGTTTAGCATATCGCCCATATTAGCTTCAGGAATCATTTCTTCTGGATCAACAGATACAGCAGATTCTGGCGTTTCCGTTAAATCGGTTTCCTGTTCCATCTTTTCTGACATAGGCGCATTATTTTCTTCCGCATTTAAAATATCAATTAGCATTAATTTTTTTTCATCGGTGATCACTTCTTCTTGCAATGGGTCTAGTCCTTGAACAACTTTGCCTGCTGCTATCGCCTCATCGTCTGGGAAAGATCTAAGGTTTAGAAAGATCGCCTGAGCTCTTCTTTGACTACTTAAGCTTTTAAGCCAACGGTAATGCTCTATGTTTTCTTCAACTTCTTGCTGTGTCATAAAGCTATTTGCCATTGTTCTTGCCGCTTCTTCGTCACCAGACATAGCATATACCATGATCAAATTTTGCTGCGCTGTGGTTTGGCTATAATCAATATTGACCGTTTTGGTTAGGAGCTGGATCGCAGGTGCATATTCATTTTCTATAGCCAGAGATAACGCAAGGTTATTTAAAAGCGAGATATGATCAGGCATAATATTTAGCCCTTTTCCATATGCTTCCTGCGCCTTTCCATGTAGCCCTTGCAAATCATAAGCAAGACCTATGCTATTATATATTCTAAAATTACTGGGTGTTTTTGCGGCTACTTCTTCTAAATAACCGACCGCTTCTAGGGGGCGATTAGAAAAAACCATTGCCTGCCCTAATCCCAATTGGGCCTCCGTATTATCTTGCTGCAAATTAAGCACTTGTTGATAATAAACGGCCGCGCCGTCCATTGATCCAATTTGCTGATAAATTTGTCCTAAGGCTAATCTCGACGTCACATGCTTTGGACTTTCATTTGCAACCCGTTGATAAAGCCTAATGGCATTTGGGTAATCGGATGCAGATCTAAATGAATCCGCCATTTTCATTAAAGATGGACTGGAAAACGGCAATTCGCCGTTTATTCTTCGTTTAGAATCCAGTGGCTTATTTTCATCATATACCGGTTCATATTCACCGCCCCCACCACATGCCATCAGAAAAGCTATTAAAGATAAACATGAAAATAACTTCAATGGCTTATAAATTAAACTATTCATTATGGCTCCGTATATTTTATGAAATTGAAATCGATTGCTATACTAGCATTAACTCTTATAATACAGAATATATTTATTGGATAAAAAGCAATCAATTAATTAACAATTTGTTAAAACCTAATTGTTAATTTAGGGTGAGTTTAAAAAGTAAGGATTTATTATGGTTGATATAGCAGCAGCAAGTAATGCTTCATCACAGATACAGATTGATGCAGGACGTAGCGGTAGTCAAGAAAATGCAGCCGTTGCGAGAGACGCCGAAGAAGGCAAAATTGAAGATACTGTGAATGCACAAAAAGCAGTAGAAGCTGATACTGGGCCAAGTGTAGGCAATAAAGTCGATATACAGGCTTAACCAAGTACGGAAAAACCTAATACTTTTAAATAGTATTTATATCTAAAATTAAAAAAGGCATGCTCCCTATGGAACATGCCTTTTCCTCAAATATACAACTTTAAAACTTAAGATTTTGTCTCTTCTGGTACAATTGTGCGAAGATGAAGTTCACGTAATTGTTTCATTTCAACTTCGCTTGGTGCATTCATCATCAAGTCTTCCGCTTTTTGGTTCATTGGGAAAACAATAACTTCACGAATATTTGGTTCATCAGCCAGAAGCATAACGATACGGTCAACACCCGGGGCAATACCACCATGGGGTGGTGCACCGTATTTAAGGGCATTAAGCATTCCTGCAAAACGTTCCTCAACCACTTCTGGCCCATATCCGGCAATTTCAAAAGCTTTATACATAATTTCAGGGACATGGTTACGAATTGCGCCCGATGAAAGCTCAATACCATTACAAACAATATCATATTGATATCCAAGAATTTCTTCCGGATCCATTGTGTTTAATGCTTTTAAGCCACCTTGTGGCATTGAGAATGGGTTATGACTGAAATCGAGTTTTTTGGCTTCCTCATCATATTCATACATTGGGAAATCAACGATCCAGCAAAACTTAAACTCATCATCATTGATTAATTCTAAGTCCTCGCCAACTTTAGTACGAGCAAACCCCGCTAGTTTAGCTGCTTCGCTTGCTTTACCACATGAGAAAAAGACACCGTCATTTCCATCAAGCTTTGCAATTTCCATAAGTTTCGCAATGCGGTCCTCATCAAGGTTCTTTGCAATCGGTCCCATTGCTTCGCCGTCTTTAAAACGGATATAGCCAAGCCCTGCAAAGCCTTCGCCGCGCGCCCAATCATTCATTTTATCAAAGAATGAGCGTGGCTGACTGCCACCTGCACCCAGTGCTGGAACAGCGCGCACGACGGCGCCATTTTTAATTGCACCCGCAAAAATGCCAAATCCGGAACCATCAAATACTTCCGTCACATCACAAATTTCAACCGGATTACGCAGATCAGGTTTATCATTGCCGTATTTCATCATACTATCAGCGAAGGAAATACGCGGGAATGGTGCCGCGGTTACTTTCTTATCTGAAAATTCTTCGAAAATTCCTTGCATAACTGGTTCAATTGCTGCGAACACATCTTCCTGTGTCACATAAGACATTTCCATATCAAGCTGATAAAATTCACCAGGTGAACGATCAGCACGTGCATCTTCATCACGGAAACAAGGTGCAATTTGGAAATAACGGTCAAAACCTGCCATCATTAAAAGCTGCTTAAATTGTTGCGGCGCTTGTGGCAGTGCATAAAATTTACCCGGGTGCATGCGGCTTGGAACCAAGAAATCACGCGCCCCTTCCGGTGAAGACGCCGTTAAGATTGGTGTTTGGTATTCGCGAAACCCTTGGTCAACCATGCGTCGACGAATGCTGGAAATAACATCAGAACGAAGAACTATATTGCTATGAATACGGTCACGACGAAGATCAAGGAAACGGTATTTAAGACGAATATCTTCCGGATATTCCTGATCACCAAATACTGGCATAGGAAGTTCGGCTGCTTCGCTCAGTACATCAACCTTTTTAACCAAAATTTCTACTTCACCCGTTGGTAGGTCAGGGTTAATTGCTTCGTTATCACGTTTAATAACTTCACCTTCAACACGGATCACACTCTCCGCGCGCACATTATCAGCAATGTCAAAAATATCTTTAAAATCACTATCAAAAACACATTGCGTAACACCATAATGGTCGCGTAAGTCAATAAACAATAATCCGCCGTGGTCACGCTTACGGTGCACCCATCCAGAAAGGCGTACAACTTCACCACTCTGTTCGCTGCGAAGATCATTACAAGTATGGGATCTATATTCGTGCATAATCTTTCTTCTACTTTTTTAAATATTCAAGTTCATTTTAGAGTGTTTTTATGCTTTATTGTCGCATAGTCAAGTTAATCTTTCATTTGAGCCAATATATTAAGGGTATATATGAGTGTTATTACTACAAATGAGGCCTTGAATGCCTTATGCGATCGCCTTTCGAAATCAGACTATGTTACGGTTGATACCGAATTTCTAAGGGATAAAACATATTATTCCAAGCTATGTCTTATCCAAATAGCGGATGACAATGAATACCATGCAATTGATACATTGGCAGGTGGCCTTGATCTCGCACCTTTTTATGACCTGATGACCAATGAAAATGTTGTTAAAGTTTTCCATGCCGCCAAACAAGATATTGAAATTTTTGTCAATCAGGCGAATGTGGTTCCAAAACCATTATTTGATTCTCAAATTGCCGCCATGGTGTGCGGGTTTGGCGACAGTATTGGATATGAAAAACTTGTCATGGCACTTTGTAATAAAACACTGGATAAAAGCACTAGGTTCACGGACTGGTCAAGACGCCCCCTCACCCAACGTCAAATTGATTATGCGCTTGGTGATGTGACGCACTTAAGAACCACATATAAAAAATTAAAAGAGAAATTAGAACAATCAGGGCGTGAACATTGGCTAAGTGAAGAAATCGGCGATATGCTTAATATCGATACATATACAATTCAGCCAAAAGATGCGTGGAAACGTATTAAAATCAGAAACAGCAATCGCCGTTTCAATGCGATCGTGCACCGCATTGCTGAATGGCGCGAAGAAGAAGCACAACGCCGCAATATGCCCAGAAACCGCATCATGCGCGATGAAGTATTACTTGAGCTTTCCGCCGTACGCCCAACCCATACAAACGCACTCACAAGCATTCGTGGCCTCGGCGCCAATTTCGCGAGTAGCAAAAGCGGCAAAGACATTATTAACGCTATAAAAGAAAGTCTTGAGCTTCCGGATGATGCATTACCGAAAATTTCTCGCCGAAAACCACCGTCACAAAATACGGACCCTATCGTTGAACTTTTAAAAGTCCTTCTTAAACTCGTTTGCAAATCGGAAAATGTCGCACCGAAGTTACTGGCAAATGTCGAGGATCTTGAAAAAATTGCTGAAAGCGATGACGCAGACGTAAAAGCACTTCATGGTTGGCGATATGATCTTTTCGGCAAAAACGCCATCGCCCTAAAAAATGGCGAAGTCGCCTTTGCCATTAAAGATGGCGAAATCTACGTTTTTCCGATTGAGAAATAGATTTTTTCTTAGGTCTGTTTCCGACCCAAAGCGGACATTGGGGCGGATTGAATATAAAAGTTTTTATATCACACGAGCAAGACATCAGCCAATTCTCTGCGCACTGTAGGAGAAAGAGTATGCTCACTGTATCCTACTCGAATTAATATTTGTGGTTGAGATTTCAATTTGGCCGCTATTTTTAATTTATGACGAAGTTTTTTAACCTCTATTGGCTGATTGAGATAGGAGGATGAAAGATTTAGTGAATTTAGACCGTTTGACCCAGACGTTAGCGATATCATTGCCCGCGACCATGAGTTTCACCGCACGGCAGATGATAAATTCGGTATTGATGTGTGGGAAGCACAACCCGGTCAATTGGCATTTGCCGACCTCGGATATGACGAAATGATTTATGTTCTTGAAGGAAACATGACATTCGTTAATCGTGATGGAAATGCACAAATTTATGGTGCTGGTAAGGCTGTTGTGCTGCCAAGCGGTTGGAGCGGAACAGGTGTCGTTTCAACGAATGGCGCGCGTGTGCTTCTCTTTTGGTATAGACACGCTAATTAAAAACAATGATCATCATTTAGGAGCAGCTTATGAAAGATGATTATTCAAGACGCACCGTTATAAAAGCAGGTGCTGGAACGGTACTCGCATTATCTGGAGCGGCCGAAATGGCAAACGCACAAGAAAATAAAGGTATGATGATGGCTTCAGATGACCTAGATGCTGTTGAATTTGGTCAATCATTGCGAGGTATGGGTTTCAATTTGTTAGTGAGCGATTTAGACGCAACCCTTGAATTTTCAAAAGAAATTCTCCATGCAACAATTATAAACGCGAGCGAAGGTTTTGCCGTTGTACAAAGAAGCGGAGCAATTTGGATGCTCCACGCTGATAGTACATATCATAGTAACCCGCTTGCTGGGTTTGTTAAGGGTGTTGAAGGTCGTGGTCAAGGTATTGAACTACGACTATATGATCTTGATCCCGATAAAGCGGAAGCCCGCGCCAACGAAAAAGGTTATACAGTATTAGCAGGTTCCGCTAATAAGCCACACGGTTTAAGAGAGTGCTATATTCTCGATCCGGATGGGTATTGCTGGGTTCCTAGCCGCGCATTACGCGAAGGCGAAGAATAATTATTTATGAGTGACCTTTGGGTCTAAATCAAAACTTCTTGCTAATGATTCCAGTCTCTTAATGACCACATCATTCGTAATATCTTTCTTTTCTCTATTAATTCTGAGTAATAGAGTATCTTCATTAACGTCTAATTTTGCAATCTTCAATCCGCGTTCCGTACCCGCAGACAATCTTTGCGCCAACCTTAGTGCCATGCCGATTTTACGGGCATAATCTAAGTCATACTTGTTAATTAAAGATGCTGCTACTTCAACTTGATCACTATATTGTCTTGAACCTCCATAACATGTATATAAAGCCATTGAGATTAGTCCAACCCCCCAGTGATTAATGCCCCCGAAACGACCATATAAAACTTCACCAACCACTTTATCTGCCCGGTACTCTGGATGACCGCGCCAACCGACATCACTCAATATACAAATTGCTAAACGTAGTCTTTTTTGTTCATCGGATTCATTATCAAATAACGGATCAATCCAATTATAAAGCCTTTGTCCATGTTCGGGAAAACGACCTGTCATTTCTGCAACTTGATGACAACCAACGATAAGCGGATCTTGTGTGCGGACTTCATCACTCATACCATCATAAAGCACCCCTTCTCGAACACCGAAACCGGATACAACAAATTTTGATGATTTTAAATTTTTAAGAAGATGATATAGCGTTAACGATGCAAGCGAGATAATCTTTGCCCGTTTTTCCGATATTAATCCACGGTATTGATAAACTTCAACTAAACTCATTTTTGAAACTTTTTTAGCCAGCGACATTATTTCATTCACAGGAATGATATAATTGTGCATATTTATATGTGGATAATCGATCATATCCATATGAATACGCGCAAGTGAGCGCCACGCACCACCAACGGCATAAAACTTCTGGCCTTTGTTTTCAGATAACCAATTAATTTCAGCTAAATTCTTTTTTACCATTCTTTTAGGGTTATCAAACCATTTGCCTTCTTGATCTTGAAGTCTAAGAGGACCAATTGGTAGCGTACATTCATTATTAACGTTACGGTCTTTAATGGTCGCCAGTTCAAGACTACCACCACCAAGGTCAGCCATTACACCTGAAGCGTGCGGTACTGCACAAATCACGCCATTCGCAGAAAGCCTTGCTTCTTCAGTACCTTTGATAACTTCAATTGAAAGTCCAGTGTAATCTTTAATGCGTTCAACAAATTCCGGGCCGTTTTTCGCATCCCTTACCGCTGATGTTGCAATTATTCGTGGATCATCAATTCCCATTTTCACAATCAACATTGAAAAACGTTTCAACGTTTTTTCAGCGAGTTCCATTGCTTCATCGATCATATTACCCGTTTCAGCAACACCACGACCAAGGCCACAGAAAACCTTTTCGTTAAAAACCACATATGGTGCGCGTTCACGGTTTTCATATACAACCAATCGAACCGTATTTGATCCGATATCAATTATGGCAAACTTTCCCAAAGATTTCTTCCCTACTTTTTATTTACTCGTTAGTCTTTGTCTTCTTTATTTACCGTCCCTACGCCGGAAAGACTAGGATTAGTCATGAAATATTCGTGCGCTGAGAACGCTTCTTCAAGTTCATTAACTTTATCATATGTACCATCTTCTTTTAATAACCAGCTTTGCATAGTGTCTTTCATATTTGAAACCATAATTTGATCAAGAATTTGCGAATGAACTGTTGGGTTTTCAATTGGTACTAATACTTCAACGCGACGATCAAAATTACGCGGCATCCAATCTGCCGAAGAAATGAAAACTTTCGCTTTTGGGGATGGCAATTGATGCCCATTACCAAAACACACAATTCTTGCATGCTCTAAAAATCGTCCTACTATACTTTTCACTCTAATGTTTTCTGACAATTCTTTAACGCCGGGTCTTAAACAACAAATCCCACGCACAACCATGTCAATAGAAACACCTGCAATCGAAGCCTCATATAATTTATCAATAATGATTGGATCAACTAAAGCGTTTAATTTAATCCACATATTTGCTGGCTTTCCATTTTTTGCGAATTCAATTTCCTTATCAATCATTTGCATTAATTGCTTTCTGATCCCTTTAGGCGAAATGGCAATTTTTTGAAGTGATTGTGGTACCATGTTCCCCGTTAAATAATTGAATATGTGTACCGCATCTTGCCCTAATGCCTTATTATCTGTAAAAAATGATGCATCAGTATAAACTTTTGCAGTTTGCGGATGATAATTTCCTGTGCCAAAATGAAGATAGGATTTTAATCCCTCCTCTTCTCTTCTAATCACTACAGAAATCTTTGCATGGGTTTTAAGTTCCAGAAAGCCAAAAACAACCTGAACCCCTGCTCGTTCCATATCCTGTGCCCATTTGATGTTTCTTGCTTCATCAAAACGTGCCTTTAATTCAACGAGTGCGGTCACAGATTTACCCGATTCAGCAGCTTTGATTAATGCTTCTACGATTGGACTATTATCACCGGTACGATAAAGTGTCTGTTTAATCGCCAAAACATTCTCATCAGCGGCAGCTTGTTGAATAAAGCTTACAACCACATCAAAACTTTCAAACGGATGATGGACCACGAAGTCTTTTTGATTAATTGCGGCAAATATATCACCATTGAATTCTTTTACCCGACTTGGGAAACGAGGACTAAAAGGCTTAAAGGTTAAATCTTTTCGGTCATCAACGATTAGATCACTAAGCTCAGATAGGCCGAGTATCCCTTCTACATCAATTATTTCCTCTTTACGCACATCCAATTCTTTACGGATAATACGGCGTAAATTTTTAGGCATACTTTTATTCACTTCAAGTCGAACAACATTTCCACGCCGGCGTCTTTTTAACGCACTTTCAAAAACCAGAACCAAATCTTCAGCCTTTTCTTCAACTTCAAGTTCACTATCACGGATAATTCTGAAAACACCCTCGCCTTTTAATTTATAACTTGGAAAAATAAGTTTCACAAAAATACTTAAAAGGCTTTCAAGAGAGATAAAACGTATTTCAAGTCCATTATCCGGCAATCTGATAAAACGTTTCGTTTGTGCGGGGATAGGAATGAGCGCCAAAAGCGCTTTTTTATCAACATTTCTTCGCAAGTCTACAATCAATGAAAAACCAAGGTTAGGAATAAAAGGAAATGGGTGGGCTAAATCAATTGCAAGCGGTGTTAAAATTGGAAAAACATTTTCAAGAAAATATTTTTCAAGCCATATCATTTCCGTATCTGTAATTTCATCAACCTCAAGAAGGTTTAAATCATTGTTTTTTAATTCTTCTAAAAGGTTTCTACATTCTTGTTGTTGTTTTTCTACAAGTTCAACAGCCAATTCATTTATGCTCGCGAGCTGCTCGGAAGGTGATAAACCATCATCACTCACCATTTCTTTATTCGCTTTAACAAGTCCGCGCAATCCTGCGACACGAACCATATAAAACTCATCAATATTACTACCAGAAATGGAAAGAAAACGTAATCTTTCTAAAAGCGGGTAATTTTTATTAGATGATTGTTCCATCACGCGCTTATTAAATGCAAGCCAAGAAGTTTCTCTATTAATCATTCTTTTTGAAACATCAAAATCTTCTACACTCATCTTATTTTTCAACTTTCTCGCCCAATGCTCTTTTAACTATTGCACTTGTGATTTTCTTTTTTTCTGTCAATGAAATTTCATCAACATCAGCAACCAGATCCCTTATAGCAGAAAAAGACCTCTCCGTATTTTTCATAATATACTTCAATACCTTTTCAGAAATCTTAACCTGCCGATCGGCAAATTGTTTTACTATCACTGCTTTTAAAAGCTCATCATCGGGCTCTTTGATCTTAACCGCATTTGCGGCCAATAAACGTGATGATAAATCAGCAAGATCGATACTCCATTTTTTTGGATGTTCAATTGATGTAAGCAGCAAATAACCGCCCTGTTCCATCACCCAATTATAAAGATGAAGTAAATTTTCTTGGGATTGCTTATTTTCAAGATTTTCAAGCACATCTTCAATGATAATGAGAAAATTTTCATTGCTGGTAAAATCAAATGATTGAAGTTGATCAAGTTTAATAACTTGTGCACCCGTCATTTTTTGCCACACATGACATAAATGCGTTTTACCGCACCCCGTTGGCCCATAAAGGATTAAACAATGCCCGTCATTCCAATTGGGCCAGTTCCCGATCCAGGAAACGGCTTCTTCATTTGATTTTGATGGTAAAAAATCCTCTTCCGCGAGCGCCTCTTTGATGGGCAACTCCAGTAAAAGCTGTTCCGGATCTTTCGGTGCCCCCTTTGCCACTAATTAAACCTTCCTGACGTTGCAACATTTGTTAAACCGATTTCCCAATTTTCTGTTTCTTCATTTTGGGAAAGTCTAACCCCTTGTTGCGCAAGTGAAAGTACGAGCTGTTCCGCTTCACCCGAAAATTCAATTTCCAGATCAACCGTTTCAATATTTAAGCTTTTAAGGTCAACTTTTTTAACCAAATTCACTTTTTCAAGCTGTCTTTGCATGATCACCCAATCATTGATTTTTTCAAGATCACCACGCACAGCTATTTTCGATGAAATACCGTAATTGACCAAAACCTGCATTTTCCATAAGTCATCAACCCAACCGCTAGCGGCGTCCACACCCGCCATATATAGCGCTTCAAGATTACTTTTCCCTGTTTCATCATAGGCGGGTAAAGTCACAGATAATGTTTTCGGTTCATAATAGGCTTCTTCAACCAAGCTATTTTGCTTAAGATGAATATCAAGTGATATTTTATCACCGGAAGCTCTTTTTCTTAAATTCGCAACCGCAATTATCAATTCGTTTAGTGCGCTTTTCTCAATGAAAGACGCAATAGAGCGTTGATCATCATTTTTTGCCTGTAGCGCACTGATATAAAAACGATTTTTAAGGGTCGGTGCTGGCGTATCAACGGGTACAAGGTTATTTGTCATGTCATAATTTTGCCAAGCCTCACGCCAAAGATTGTCTTTTTCCCATAATCGTAATGTGCCACCCTCTTCAAAGACAGGCAATACGCTTACCGCGCGGCCAAGCGTTTCCGCATAAGGGATTTGATTATTACTAAGCACATCATTAATTTTATCGCGATTGAAATGCACCACAAGCGACGCAATATAACGCACACTTGAACGTCGTTCATTATTAATTTCAAAACCATTAACATAATCCTGAACATCAAGATCGCTAAATTCCGGCAATCTATCCATGTCCGTTGTCAGGATCATACGGCGAAATAAACGCATCAAGGATTCGCGCTGCCCTTTGCGAAGGGCGCGATCACGCGCGGTCGCAACATTTCTCGACGTTTCATCGACTTCCATGTTGTAAATTGTATAAATATCCGCTTCGCGGTTTATATCCGCAAAGCCATTTTGCGCATTTGCCTGATTTGCCGTCAACATTAAAAAGCTAATGCAAAACATTAAAAAAATAACATACCTCTTTATATTTAAATAATTTATTGTCAATTTATATACTCATTAATCATTCAATTTGACTTGATCATAATATGGCATCTAGGCAGCACTATGGCAAGCCTTATAGCGCAGCTATATGACGCTTTCATTGCATTAAATTGATATGGCAAAATATGTAAATTTTTATAGCCTTTTACCCTGTTTATGCTTATATCTGTATCTATTATTTTTAAAGAGGAAAGTACATTCAAATTGTCTGATCAAGATAAATCCTACAGTTATAAAGATGTCGGCGTTGATATTGACGCGGGTAATGCCCTTGTCGATGCGATTAAACCGGCCGCCGCCTCCACCAAAAGATCCGGTTGCGATGCGGGACTTGGCGGGTTTGGTGCCCTTTTTGACCTTAAAGCCGCAGGGTTTGAAGATCCTATCCTCGTGTCCGGTACGGACGGTGTCGGCACAAAATTAAAAGTCGCGATCGAAAGCGGCAAACATGACACCGTGGGTATTGATCTTGTGGCCATGTGCGTCAATGATTTGATCGTACAGGGGGCGGAGCCCCTCTTCTTCCTTGATTATTATGCTACCGGGCATTTAACCATCGAAGTTGGCAAAGCCATCATTGAAGGCATCGCTGAAGGTTGCCGTCAATCAAATGCCGCGCTTATTGGCGGCGAAACCGCCGAAATGCCGGGCATGTATTCAGATGGTGACTATGATCTTGCTGGTTTTTGTGTGGGTGCCGTTGAACGGTCCCGCGTCATTGACGGCAAATCCGTCGGCGAAGGGGACGTTGTCCTCGGCCTTGCGTCAAGCGGTGTTCATTCAAACGGATTTTCACTGGTTCGTAAACTGGTTGAGGTATCCGGCGGCGACTATAACGCCCCCTGCACCTTCGAAGATGGCAAAACAATGGGCGAAGCATTGCTTGAGCCCACAAAAATATATGTAAAAAGCTGCCTCGCCGCCTTAAAAGCGGACTGCGTTAAAGGTCTTAGCCACATAACGGGCGGCGGATTTGTTGAAAATATTCCGCGCGTCTTACCTGACGGCGTCACCGTTGATGTTGACGCGAGCGGCTGGACACTGCCACCCGTGTTTGACTGGTTACGTGTAACTGGCAACATTACTCCGCTTGAAATGGCGAAAACATTTAACTGTGGTATCGGCATGGCCGTGATTGTTCCGGCGGATAAAGTCGCTGAAGCCACCAAAATTTTTGAGGATCACGGTGAAACGGTTTATCATATTGGCACGGTACGCGCGAAAAAGGCGCAAGAGCCATCAACAACCGTTAACGGATCTGCTGGCAGTTGGGGATATCCCGATGCCTGGACCGCGAAATCAGCACATTAGGATTAAAATCAATGATTGATGTAGCAGTTCTTATTTCAGGTAGCGGTACAAACCTTCAAGCATTGATCGATAATTGCGCCCGTGATGATTTTCCGGCGCGCATTGTTTTGGTGATATCCAATAACCCGGATGCCAAAGGGTTGGAACGCGCCGAAAAAGCAGGCATTCCGACAAAAGTCATCAACCACCGCGACTATCCGGACCAGGAAACATATGATGATCAACTCGACGAAGCCTTAAATGAATGCGGTGCGAAGCTTATCTGCCTTGCCGGGTTTATGCGTATCTTAGATGCGCGCTTCGTCAATCGCTGGCGCAATCGCATGCTGAATATTCATCCGTCATTATTACCGAGCTTTAAAGGGCTTCATACACATGAACGCGCCATCGAAGCGGGTGTGCGTTTCACCGGATGCACAGTTCATTTCGTTAATCCGGAACTGGATGATGGCCCGATCATTACCCAAGCGGTAGTTGCCATTAACCCTGACGAAGGCGCAGATAGCCTTGCAGAGCGTATCCTTTCACAAGAACATATTATCTACCCCCAAGCGTTAAAACTGGTCGCCGAAGGGCGTGTCCGCGTCGTCGGCAACAAAGTCACCATCCGCGATGCCGATTATGAAAATTTAATGTGCGTTAATCCGAAGGCAGAGTAGAAATTACAAGGCCCTTCTGAACTCTAATTTACTTAATGATTGATAACCTCTAGGACTATCGTTTGGCATCTTTAAAGGATTTGAACCTCCTCCATATTCTAATGATTTTTGTCTGGGCCAATTAAACCAAGGTAATAAATCAACAATCCTTCCTTCCGTAATTTCTTCATCTGTAATTTCTAAGGTGGCGCTTTTAAGGCTATACCCCTCCCCGAAACTCGCTTCAAGATCATCTGGATCAACCCGCTTCACAGAAGCCGGATCATCAAGATCGTCAAAAGTCACAAAAAGTGGATAATGTACTCTAGGTATAGATTTAATTTCGCCTTTATGTGAATTAACTTCACTTGCTGGCACTATTCTTGAGTCCATTCCAGACCCAACCTTCGAAGTTGCAAAGACGTGCAATGCAAGCGATGGCGTAGCGTTTGAAAGCAATACAAATAAATATTTACCATTTGGAAGTTCTATTATACTAGCCTCACCTTCATGTGAATCTCTAACGGATCGAATTTCTTGCCAAACATCAGGATATTGACGCCATTTAACAGCCACAACGGACGATCCAATAACAACCCCTTCTGGCGTTTCAACTTCGACTGTTAGTTTTTGATTCCAAGCATAGCTAGGGTAAGCTATTTTATAACTTACATAAAAGAATGCAATGATACCTAAGAAAATCAATAATTTCTGATGCTTAATCATTAAATTTTGCATGTCTTCCCCCATTATTTCTGCCATACCGCTTTAAATTCGTCAGTCATTATTAATTTTAAAGATAAAAATAGTGTTAAGACATAAAAAAAGCCGCTCGCATTTCTGCAAACGGCTTTTCAAATCAATTTATATCTTAAATCGAATTAACCAACGATCTCGGCGTCGTTGAAGAAATATTCGATTTCGATTTTTGCGTTTTCAAGGCTGTCTGAACCGTGAACGGAATTTTCACCGATATCAATCGCGTGTGTTTTGCGGATTGTACCTTCTGCGGCTTCTTCTGGGTTTGTTGCACCCATGATTTCGCGGTTACGGGCAACGGCATCTTCGCCTTCTAATACTTGAACCACAACTGGCTCAGACATCATGAATTCAACAAGTTCACCGAAGAATGGACGCTCTTTATGAACGGCATAGAAACCTTCTGCTTTTTCACGAGAAAGTTTTACACGCTTTGAAGCCACAACACGTAGGCCGCCGTCTTCAAGCATTTTTGTAATTGCGCCTGTTAAGTTGCGTTTAGTCGCATCAGGCTTGATGATAGAAAATGTACGTTGTAGAGCCATTTTTATTTCCTTGAAATTAATTACTAAGCTGTTGGCGCGCGTTATAGTGCGAATTGGGGCAAACTGCAATGATTTATTTGTGATTGTTTTTTTAACACGTTCTGTTAAAACCCCATGCATGTTACAAATTACCGACCTCACATACCGCATTGCCGGAAAATTATTACTGGATAATGCAAGCGTCACTGTCCCCGACGGCCATAAAATCGGCATTGTCGGCAAAAATGGTGCCGGTAAAACCACGCTTTATAAATTGATTTTGGGTGAATTGGAAAGCGACGACGGCAACATCCGCGTCCGCAAAAACGCGGTTGTCGGTCAAGTTGCACAAGAAGCACCAGGTGGCCCGGAAACCCTGCTTGAAACGGTGCTTGCGTCACATAAAGAAATGAATGCCTTAAACGCAGAGGCCGAAACGTGCCAAGATCCAGACCGCATAGCCGCCATTCATGAACGATTAGCCGATATCGGCGCCTACGAAGCAGAAGCCCGCGCGGCCAGCATTCTTTCCGGACTTGGATTTGATGATGCGGCACAAAGACGTGCGTGCAGCGAATTTTCCGGCGGGTGGCGCATGCGTGTCGCCCTTGCGTGTACGCTCTTCACGCAACCTGATTTACTGCTTCTTGATGAACCGACAAACTATCTTGATCTTGAAGGGGTACTTTGGCTTGAAAACTTTATCAGGAATTACCCTTATACTATCCTGATCATTAGCCATGACCGTGACTTACTCAATAGTTCAACAAGTGCGATTGTTCATTTGGAACAAAAAAAGCTTACCTTTTATGGTGGTAATTTCGAAAAATTTGAAAAAACATATCGTGAGCAACGGGAACTTCAACGCGCAGCGATAAAAAAACAAACCGCAGAACGTGAACATATTCAGAAATATGTCGACCGTTTCCGCTATAAAGCCAGCAAAGCAAAACAAGCCCAAAGCCGCCTTAAAATGTTAGAACGGATGGAACCGCTTGCGGCACTTGCTGAAGAGCACACCGTGCAATTTAATTTTCCAAATCCGGCAGAACTTGCCCCGCCACTGATCACAATGGATAAACTTGCGGTCGGTTACGAAGAAGGCAAACCGATTTTAAGAAACCTATCCTTACGCATTGATATGGAAGACCGTATTGCGCTTCTTGGTCAAAATGGTAACGGTAAATCAACTTTTGCAAAACTTTTATCGGACCGATTAAAAGCGATGGATGGCTCAATCGTAAGGTCACGCAAATTAGGTATTGGTTATTTCGCACAGCATCAAACCGATGAGCTTGACCCAAATGGCACCCCCCTTACCCATCTTGTGGAATTGATGAAGGGAAAAACGACCACTCAAGTTCGTGCCCGCCTTGGCGTTTTTGGTTTTGGTGTTGATAAAGCCGATAATAAAATTTCGACCCTTTCTGGCGGTGAAAAAGCGCGTCTTTTATTCGCGCTTATGAGCTTTAATGCGCCGCAGATGATTATTCTTGATGAACCAACCAACCATTTGGATATGGATAGCCGACAATCATTGATCCACGCCATCAATGAATATGAAGGCGCGGTTATCCTGATCAGCCATGATAGTTATTTGGTTGAAGCTTGCGCCGACCGCATCATGGTCGTTGATAAAGGCACGATTTCAAATTTTGATGGTGATTTGAATGACTATAAGAAATTAGTGCTGACGAAAAAAGTAGGCCCACCCAAAAAAGAGAAAAAAGAAAAATCCGTTAAACCGCAAAAGAAGACGGGCGATGTTGAACTTAAAAAAATGCGCGCCGATCATAAGGAAGCGGAAAAACAGGTTGAATTTTTAACCAAAGAAATTAAAAAATATAATAAGGCACTAACAAATCCTAAGCTTTATAATCAAAAAGATCCAAATGCGGCCAAGGCTTTAAGACAATTTACCAAAGAAAAGGCTGATCTTGAAACCAAACTTGAAAAAGTTGAAGAGCTATGGATGTCATTGGAAGAAAAAATAAACGCCTAGGCCTTTTTAGTCCAGCCACCGGTTTCCGTTTGCTGCCAATAAGTTAGATCATGTCCGTCAGTTTTATATTTACTCCAACGGCCGCGGGCTTCTTCCACCGCCGTTGGGTTATTACCATCAAACATTTCAAGAACACGTTTATAACCATCAAGCATTTCACATGTGGCCCCGTCCGTTAAAACGAGCACATCTGCGCTCGCAGGGTTATCATCATTTGTGGTGATATAAATGGGTTGATCTTCGGGGTGCTTGCTTTTTTCCGCATCATGGGCGAGAAAGCTTCCTTTATCAAACGTCCATAACATTTGATCGATATCATCCATTTCAACGGCACTCGGTACTTTTATCACGGCCTTCATATCCGCTTCCCGCACTTTTGATAAAAGTTTAGGAAGCGCAACACCAAGTGGTTGAAGGGTTAGATGATAAAAGCTTATTTCCATTGTTTGATCTTTGCTTAATCTTCAAAGTTATCTTTTACGAGGCGATCAAGCAGACGAACACCATATCCGGTCGCCCCTTTTTCCGCGACATCGGACGGTTTTTGACGCCATGCCGTCCCGGCAATATCCAAATGAGCCCACGGCACGTCATTGACGAACCGATGCAGGAATTGCGCGGCCGTGATGCTTCCGGCATATTTACCGCCAATATTTTTCATATCAGCAATATCAGAATTGATCATTTTATCGTAAGCATCACCGATTGGCATGCGCCATAATAATTCATCGACATCTTGTCCTGCTTTATTAAGCATTTCACATAATTCATCACTATTTGAGAACATACCTGCATATTCCTGACCAAGCGCCACCATCATCGCACCAGTTAAGGTCGCAAGATCAACCATAAATTTTGGCTTATAAGTATCTTGTGTATACCAAAGACAATCCGCAAGTACGAGGCGCCCTTCGGCGTCCGTGTTAAGAACTTCAATGGTTTGTCCCGACATGGTTCCCACAACATCGCCAGGGCGTTGTGCTGTGCTTGACGGCATATTTTCCACAAGTCCAACAACACCAACCACGTTTGCTTTTGCTTTTCTTCCGGCGATTGCCTTCATTGCACCAACAACCGAAGCAGAACCACCCATATCAAATTTCATATCGCCCATGCCTGCGCCAGGTTTAAGGGATATACCCCCCGTATCAAATGTGACACCTTTACCAATAAAGGCAACTGGTGCTTCGTCTTTTTTTGCGGAGCCATTCCAACGCATTATAACCATTAATGATGAACTTGCGCTCCCTTGACCAACACCAAGAAGAGATTCCATTCCGAGCTCTTCCATTTTATCTTCGTCTAAAATTTCAACCTCGATACCAAGTTTGGTCAAATCTTCGATTTGTGCTGCATAACTTTCCGGATATATCACGTTGCCGGGTTCTGTAACTAAATCACGCGCCCAGATCACGCCATCTGCAATTTTTTCAAACTCTTTAAATTCTTCATCGGCTAAATCTGCCTTGTGAGTCAAAAACTCCACGGCTTCAACGGACGGTTTTTTAACGTTTTTCTCGGTGGTATAATATTTATCAAATTTATATTGGCGCAATAAAACGCCCATCGCCGCGTGAGAAGCCAGCTGACCTTTAACAATTGTGACTTTCTTTTCATTGGAATAAATAAGTTTATTTATAATCTTTCCACCAAGTCGTTCCGAGAGAAGCGGTGTTACTTTTTCCATGTCACCAAGGCCAACCAATAGAATTCTGCTTGCAGCAACACCCGTTGGCGCCAATACTTCGACCATTTGGCCGAATGACCCTTTAAAATTGGAGGTATCAGCCGCTTTTTTAAGGGCACCATTCATTGCTTCATCAAGCTGAGCGGCAGGAGGACGAAATTCATAACCCTCTTTATTCTTAGGAGAAAAGACAACCAATGCCCCTTCAATGTTTGTATATTCGCCATTAATTTCGTTAATTGTTATTTTCATTTTTGCCTCAATTTCGTCTAGCTTGCATTTTATAGCGTTTCATTAGTTTAAGAGATAAGGTGAGAATAGTCGCTAATCAAGTGAAATAGGTAACAATATTGTGGATTTTAATTTTATTCGCTGTACCATCGTAAAAAAAATATGTAATTAAAGCCCATGATTAAAACTCTAAAAATATTGGTCTTAGCTTTTATTGGTGCTTATGCATGTCTGACGACTGCATCTGCGCAAAATTTACTGACCGAAAATAAACAAATAGAGTTCGCAGCTGATAAAGTCATATATGACCAAGAAAACAATATAATCACCGCCAGCGGCAATGTAATCCTAAATCAAAGCGGCAATTCGTTAAAAGCAGATAAAGTCATATATAATGCCACATCAGGTGAAGTAAGCGCTGAAGGTGGTATTACAATAAATGAAGCTTCCGGTAATATCCTTTATACGGAAAATGCAAATTTAAACGGCGACTTAAAAGAAGGTTTTATTAACAACACCCGTGTCATTTTCACAGACGGATCAAAATTAATAGCAAGAACCGGAGAGCGCAAAGGCCAATTAACAATATTGCAAAATGCGATTTATTCGCCTTGTGAATTTTGTTTGGAACCTGGCAAAGAAAATCCGACATGGCATATTAAAGCTGATGAAATCACTCATGACAGCGATGAAAAAACGATCCGATACAAAAATGTTAGGCTTGAAGTTGCTGGCATTCCAATTCTTTATTCACCATATCTTGCACATCCTGATCCTTCAGTACGCTCAAGATCCGGATTGCTACCCCCTACTAGATTAGGTAATTCAACAGAACTTGGCGCTTATATCTCTGTCCCATACTTTTTTGATATCAGCCAATCACAAGATTTTACATTTGAGCCTATTATAACAAGTCGCGAGGGCATTGTTTTCGCCGGAACTCATAGAAAGCATGTAGGAAATGGCATTTTTACAACCACTGCTTCATTCGCAAACGTAAATGAAAGAGATAATAATTTCATTAAAACCGGAGACCGCGAGTTAAGAGGACATATTTTTTCAGCTGGCGAATTTGATTTAACCAGCCTCGATAGTCTTGGTGGTGATTGGCAGTGGGACTATGCTGCAAATTGGGTTTCTGATGATACTTATTTAAGACGATATTATAGCGATAATACAGACGTACTTGAAAGCCATGCAAAAATAGAACGATTTTGGGATAAAAATTATGCCACTTTTGGTACTTATTTATTTCAAGGGTTGGATAGAGAAGACAATATAGATTTTACGCCTCAAGCACTTCCTTCATTTGCATTGAACATGAACCAAGATACTGGCTTTCTTAATAGTAGAGTGACATTTGATGCGAGCGGCATTCAAATTTACCGTACTAAAGGTATGCGTAGCAGACGTTTTAGTGCAAAAGCTGGTTGGGAAATTCCTTTTCAATCATCATTGGGGGACTTTTATAATATTTCCGCGACAGTCAGAAGTGATCTTTATAATAATAGTAATACAGAATTTCCAGATTTCCCACAATATGCAGGAATAGATGGCACACATTCACGATTATTACCAAAACTTGCTTTGGATTGGCGCCTGCCATTCTTAAAATCTGGCGAGACAACCAGTCAAGTTATTGAGCCAATGTTCTCTATTATCGTGGCACCAACAAAACCTAATTTACCAGAAAATGTGGTTAATTTCACTAACGAAGACAGTCGTAATTTCGAATTTGATGAAAACAATCTCTTTAGCCATAATCGTTTTAATGGTTATGACCGCTGGGAAGGTGGTACTCGTGTAAACTTTGGTATGAGGTATAATCTCTATACCGATGATATCAATATGACTGCGACCATCGGCCAAAGTGTCAGACTTAATAATACGGAAACCTTTCCTGTTGGCTCAGGTTATGAAGGTAAAGCCTCTGACTTCGTTGGGCGTGTTGATTTAACGTTAGGAGAATACATTGATTATGTTCATCGCTTTAGATTGGACAAAAGAAGTTTTGCGCTTAGACGAAATGAAATGATCCTATCAGGAGGGCCAAAATGGCTCAAAGCATCACTGAGGTATTTAGACTTAGATTTAAACGATAACAATCAACTTGTCGGCACTGAACTAGAAAATAGACGTGAGATTGGGACTGGACTAAATGTCAACTTTGATGAAAAATGGTCTGCTCGTGGTTCTTGGGTTAGGAACTTATTAAATGATAAAACAATTTCATATGATGCTGGTATTTTTTATCAAGATGATTGTCTTGAATTTGGCCTTACTTATGAAAGACGTTTTACTTCGGATCGTGATATTGCACCCTCAAATATCATATTCTTCAAAATTGTTTTGAAAAACTTAGGATAATTATGGTTTGTTTGATATAAAATGAACATAATTATGGATCAAAATTTCATTTAGATATATAAGAAGATCTTTAAAATATTATTTATGTCTATAAGGATATTTAAATAGTCATGGTTTTTAAAATTTGTCGAAATATTAGTATGAGAATAATGATAGTTTTTTGCAGTACTTTCCTGGCTTCAAAAGCAACATTAATGGCACAAACACAACAAGATCTTGATGATATCCAGCAAATTGTAGCACTCGTTAATGATGACGTTATCTCATTATATGATTTAAACCAGAGAGCACTATTGCTTGCCTTGTTTACTGGACAGAACCAAATATCACCAGAACAAATGCAGGTTTTACAAAGACAAGCAATGAATGCCCTTATTGATGATCGTTTAAAAGTTCAAGAATCGGAAGAATTTGAAGTCAGAATGTCAACGGCTGAACTTGAAGATTCATTTGCCAATTATGCTAATCAATTAGGTTTAAGTGCTGAAGCACTTGAAGAACAACTATCACTTGCAGGGATACAAAAACAATCTTTAATCCAACAAATTAACGGTTCACTTTCTTGGCAAGGTATCGTTCAAGGCTTGTTAAAGCCTCAAGTAAACATTACTGATGATGAAGTATATAATGCCATTGAATCATTAGAAAGTAACAAAGGGAAATTTCAATATCAAGTCAGTGAGATTTTTATCCTCGTTACTGATAACGCCCGCAGACAGGAAAGTCTTGCAACGGCCAATACAATTTACGAACAATTACAATCTGGTGTGCCATTTACCGCTCTAGCTCAACAGTTTTCTCAATCGTCCACTGCCGCAGTAGGTGGTGACATGGGCCTAGTAATGGAAGAAAACTTACCAGTAGAAGTTAGAGAGAAAATTGTAACAATGGAAAAAGGTGAAATTTCTCAACCTGTCGAAACTGAAGATGGTATATATATCTTACAAGTTACTGATAAGTCACAAATTCTTACAATTACAGAAGATGACACAATAATTAATGTTAAATTTTTTCTGTTTGAATCTACGGAAGAAGAACTCGCACAAAATAATACTTTTCAGAAATTGTCCACTCATTTTGGATCAGAAAAAATATGTCAATCACCTATAGAAATTGGAGCTGAGTTAGGTGCTGTTGAAGCGAATGAACTCAGTATAAATAGAATTGGCAGTCTACCCGATCAGATCAAAAATAGTCTACTACCATTAGAAATAGGATATGGTACAAATTTAATTGAAGATCCTGATGGAATGGTATCTTATGTATTATGTGAAAAGAGAATACCTGAAGTTAACGTCCCTGACTTTGATGCTATGTTAGCCAATATGACGAACAGTCGCTTACAGCTTTTTGCGACACGTCATTTACGTGATTTGAGACGTGATGCCATTATTGATTTCAGATAATTGAGATAACAATATGGAGGGAACAAAAAATAAACTTCCTATTGCCGTCACGATCGGTGAACCTTCAGGAATTGGCCCTGAAGTCTTAATTAAATCATGGTTTAAACGCCGTGAACACTCTATCCCACCATTTTTTGTTATCGGAAGCCCCGATATCATTCAAAAGCATGCCCAACAAATCAGACTGCCAATTCCATTAGAAGTTATTGAGCATCCAAGCGAAGCAATTGAAATATATAATCGATGTCTCCCTATTGTTGATTTGGGGCTTGATAGCGATTTTCATTTCGCCGTTCCTGGTCAAAATACTGCTGAAACAGTTATCAAAGCAATTGATTGTGCCGTGGATTTTATCATGAGAGGGCAAGCGCGTGCTATGGCCACCGCGCCTATACATAAAGCGGCTTTATATAGTGCAGGGTTTACCAGTCCCGGACATACTGAATATCTCGCAGAACAAGTACAAAAGCATATTGGACAAGAATTCCAGTCGGTTATGATGCTCGCGAGTGAGGAATTATGTGTAGTGCCGCTTACGATCCATGAGCCACTTCATAAAGTACCTGAATTAATCAATCATGCTTTACTGGTTAGAACGATCAGAACCATACATGATAGTATGAAAAAATACTTTGGATTAGCATCCCCAAGAATAGTTGTGAGTGGTTTAAATCCTCATGCAGGTGAAAATAATTCTATGGGTACAGAAGACAGTCAAATTATCGCACCCGCCATCGAAGCCATCCAAAAACAAGGCATTGATGTTAAAGGCCCTCTCCCGGCGGACACCATGTTTCATAAGGCGGCAAGAGCACAATATGATGTTGCGCTTTGCATGTATCACGATCAGGCGCTTATCCCTATCAAGACGATAGATTTTGATGCTGGCGTTAATGTTACACTCGGATTGCCGATTGTGAGAACATCACCAGATCATGGCACTGCCCTTAATATTGCAGGACGCGGAACAGCAAACCCAACTAGTATGATAAATTCATTAAAGCTTGCGGATCGCATGTCAAAAAATATATCGCCATTCGAAATGATCCACGATGTATGAGGACGGCTTGCCGCCTCTGCGCGATGTAATTAACGAATATGAATTACAAGCAAAAAAATCATTAGGCCAAAACTTTTTAACTGACCTAAATCTTACCAGCAAAATTGCAAGATCCGCAGGTGATCTAGAAAATTCAATCATTTATGAAGTCGGCCCAGGCCCAGGTGCATTGACAAGAGGGTTACTTATGAACGGTGCCAGCCGAGTTGTTGCTGTAGAGATGGACCATCGCTGCATTACTGCCCTTTCAAATGTTTCTGAATCTTATGATGGCGCTTTAACAGTTCATGAAGGCGATGCAATGAAAATTGATGAACTAAGCCTCATTGGGGAAACGAACGGCAAAGACATCCATATCATTGCAAACCTTCCTTATAATGTTGGTACAGCACTTCTGGTAAAATGGATGACTTGTGAAAAATGGAAGCCATGGTTTAAATCATTAACATTAATGTTTCAAAAAGAAGTTGGGGAACGTATTGTTGCAATTCCCAAAACCAAAGCTTACGGAAGATTATCTGTACTTTGTCAATATCGAGCCGATTGTAAAATTTTATTTGATATTCCGAGACAAGCATTTATTCCACCGCCTAAGGTAACATCATGTATCGTTCAAATTACGCCCCGCGATGAAGACGAAAATGCACCAGCACAAAAAACCATTGAACGTGTTGTTTCCGCCGCCTTTAATCAACGCCGAAAAATGCTACGCGCAAGCTTAAAAGGGTTAGGCGTTGACCCCTTACCTAAATTGAATGCCTCCTCAATAAAGGAAACAGCCAGAGCAGAAGAACTTTCAATTGACGACTTTTGTCGTCTGGCATTAGAATATCAAAAATAATCGAGGGAATATTATGGATATTGTTCAATCTGGTATTTTAGAAGAAGAAACTCAACTAGCGCGTTATATAACATTTGCAGTTTCTAATAATAAAACATCATTCAAACCTTGAAAAATTTAGCAGATATAATTGATACATCGACATGCGTCATCGGTATCGGGAAAAACATTTTAAACAAAATCAATTGTAATGTTCCTGAATTAAGGACTATGCCAACTTATTCAGTTGGCGACTTGGAAATCCCCTCTACACCCGATGACCTTTGGGTATGGCTACGTGGAAATGACCGCGGAAAATTATTTCATCAATCACGAAAGATAGAAGAAATATGCCTTCCTGCTTTTGAAATCACCAGTGCGATTGATAGCTTCCAATATGATCAAAACCGCGATTTAAGTGGTTACGAGGACGGAACTGAAAACCCACATGGGGAAGACGCAATAAATGCAGCAATCTTGCTAGAAGGCGATAATGGAATAATTGGCAGCAGTTTTGTCGCAGTGCAGCAATGGGTGCATGATTTTGAAATTCTTGATGAGATGAGCGTTGAGGAAAAAGATGATGCGATCGGTCGCCACATCAGTGATAATGAAGAATATGATGCCCCAACATCAGCGCACGTTAAACGGTCCGCGCAAGAAGACTTTTATCCAGAAGCTTTTATGTTAAGACGTTCTTTGCCATGGGCCATGGGTATGGATGGAGGACTAATGTTTGTAGCATTTGGAAATTCATTTGATGCTTTCGAAGCCATTATGGAACGGATGGTCGGCGAAGATGATGGCATTGTCGATGCACTTTTTAAATTCACAACCCCAATAACAGGATCTTATTATTGGTGCCCCCCTGTAAAAAATGGGAAGCTGAATTTAAGTGCTTTAGGATCAAATTTTACCAAATAACATACGAATTCCAGCATAACTAAAACAAACGGTCATTAAACCATCAAACCCTCTGCGGAAATTTAGATACAGTTGTCTTGCTGATTTTGTAGAAAATAAAAGTGCATAACTTGTAAAAACAAATATCGATACAAGTGAGCAGCAAAAAACCACAACATAGGCCCTAGTCATTGAAGATCCAGATGGTAGTGCGATAGATACGATTGAGAGCCACACAAAAATTGCTTTTGGATTTGTTAAATGTAGCAATATGCCCGATAAAAAGTGTTTAAAATTGCTCTCTTTTTTTAAAGTCAATGCAGGCATCACAATTGGTTTTTTTGAAAATGCTGATCTTGCCGATTTAAAAGCAAGCCATAACAAATAAAGACCGGCGGTAATTTTCATAATTATCAATAAATTTGAATATGTAGCTAAAATAGACGCTAAACCAAAGCCTGCTAAAATACCCCAAAACATGGAACCGCATACAATTCCTAAGGATAAAATCAATGCTTGAACTCGCCCGTGCTGCATAGCCACTGCCATAATTGCAAGGTTACTTGGTCCGGGGCTCGCTACGCCTACAAAAAAAACGATGCATACAAATAATATATCAATAGAATTAATGAATTCTGACCACATTTTTCTAATCTTTAATTAGCCCTGACACAAAATCACTTAATCCTGATTGTCTAGCGCGTTTCATACGCTCTGCATTAAGGATCGTGAATAACTCTGCTTCAGCCGCTTTTAAATCATCATTAATAATAACATAATCATATTCCGCCCAATGACTTATTTCCGAATTTGCTTTAGCCATTCTTTTAGCGACGACTTCATCACTATCTTGTGCCCTGGACTTTAAACGATTTAACAGTTCTTCTTTACTAGGCGGCAAAATAAAAATCCGAACTAAGTCTGCCCCTACCCTTTGGTTTAACTGTTGCGTTCCCTGCCAATCAATATCAAAAAGAACGTCTTTTCCATTACGTAATGCGGCCTCAACAGGTTCTGCGGGTGTGCCATATGAATTTTCAAAAACGGTCGCATATTCAAGAAAACCATCAGCAGCAACTAGCGCGTCAAATTCATCTTGTGACGTAAAATTATAATGAACGCCATCGACTTCGCCTGGACGTGGCTCCCGTGTCGTCATGGAAACGGACATACTGATATTGTCATCCTTTTCAAGAAGCGACCTTGAAAGTGTCGACTTCCCTGCTCCTGAGGGACTTGATAACACGAGGAGCAATCCTCTTCTTTTTATTTTCTCATTCGACATTTTGTACCTGTTCTCGAATTTGATCAATTGCCGTTTTTAAAGATAGGCCAATATTGGTTAAGGCAATATCGGATGATTTTGAACAAAGTGTATTGGCTTCGCGATTAAATTCCTGCGTAAGGAAGTCCATTTTACGGCCAATTGTCCCCTTTGCATCTAGCATTGTCCTCGCAGAAGCAATATGCGCCCTTAAGCGGTCCGTTTCTTCTTTCGTATCCGCTTTGGTTGCAAGTAATACGATTTCTTGTGCCAACCTCTCTTTATCAATGCCTTGTTTATTATCAAATAGGGCGTTGACTTTTTCTTCATATTTTTCTTTTAGCAAGCTTGGCTGATTATTTACAATTTCTTCAGCTTGATTAAGAAGGTCCTCAACTTGATCAATGACATCACTTAACATTTTTCGCGTAGCGAGTCCCTCTTCCTGCCGGGATGATTTAAGTTCGGAAAGTGCCTCAATAAAGCTTTTCTTTAGAATATCATTGCGTTCGCTAATTTGATTTTCATTATCTTCTGTTAGTATGATTTCAACCACATCACGTATTGACAATAAACTATCCAAAGACGGCATCGGAAGGTCATGATCAACAGAGGCTTTTTTTGCCACACCAATTAATTTATCAAGCGCCGCTTCGTTGACCTTTACGTCTGTATCAGTCTCTTCTTTACTTAGTTGAAGCAAAACATTAATGCTGCCACGGGTAATTTCTTTTTTAATGGTGGTTTTGATAAATTGATCAAAAGCATCAAGTCCGGGCGGAATGCGCATACGCACGTCAAGTCCTTTTCCATTAACACTTCTTATTTCCCAGACCCAACTGTAGTGCTTATAGTGCCCTTCAGCGCGGCCAAATCCCGTCATGCTTGATAATGTCATAATAGTCAGTATTGTTATTTCAATTAATAATAAGATATAGCAGGAACAAGTGAATTGAAAAACCCTAAATCCATATTGATTACAGGTGCCAGTAGCGGTATCGGCGAAGCGCTTGCCCTTGAATATGCTGATACTGATGTAATTCTTCACTTGTCTGGACGCAATAAAGAACGATTATCAAAGGTTTCATCCTTATGTACCGCTAAGGGGGCAACGGTATATGATAAAATTATTGATGTAACAGATGAAGCTGAAATGCATCAATGGATCGATAACCTTGGGCCTCTGGATCTTGTGATAGCGAATGCGGGAATGGGTAAATCATTAAAATATCACTATGAACTTGGCCGTCATACTAAAGAAATATTTGATGTTAATGTAGGTGGTGTTTTTAACACGGTCCATCCCGCCATTGAAAAAATGAAAGAACGAAACAAAGGTCAAATCGCGTTAATATCTTCAATGGCAGGATATCGCGGCATGCCTTCCGCCCCCATTTATTCTACATCAAAAGTGACCGTGAAAGCATATGGTGAAGCATTACGCGGTTTTTATTATAATCACGGCATTGAAATTAATGTTATTTGCCCCGGTTTCGTCAGAAGCCGTATCACCGATAAAAACAAATTCCCCATGCCTTTTTTTATGGAAGGTCCAAAAGCCGCTAAAATCATTCGTAATGGGTTAGAAAAAAATAAAGGCTTAATCGCCTTCCCATGGCAAATAAGATTGGCACTCGGGGGTGTCGTTAGAATTTTGCCTGAGTTTATTTTGGAGAGAATTTTGAGAAGATTACCGAATAAATAATTTTTATTGATCTTATTGCACTTATGCTTAATCTTAAAGAAATAGAGGATCATACCATTAGTTAAACATTAGGGGGAGAGAATGTTCAATATTTTTAAAAAGAAAAAGAAAATAATAGAACGTAAAGAACCAAATTTATCTGCTAGAGAGCCAGGCGAAGTTTTACAAAATGCAATTGATGCTAAAAAAGATGATGATCCTATAATAACTCTAAAAATTGGTGCCTCAGATTTAAAAACAAAGTTTCTTGAATTATCAAAAGATGAAAAAGGTGTTCATATTGAAACTGCACTTGGAGTGCTGGGTGCTCTAGCAGGAAATTATTGTTTGATTAGTGGAGTTGCAATTCAAGAAGCTAGTGCCGGGAAAGCTGGCAACATTCAAAGAATTGGCGCTAAAGATGGCAAAACTTACTACGTTGGTGAATTAATAAACAGACCACTTTTAACGGATCAATTATCCGTTTGGGGACTCGTAGGAGGGATTGCTCAACAACTTGGTGCAAAACAATTGCCGGACATTAAAGAAATTGTTGAATATACAGCAAAAACAATTGGAAATTCAAATTTTGGCGAACCTAGAATTGATGAAAAGCATAAATTAAGAAAACATCCCATAAAACTCATTCAAGAATATCATCCAGTCCTAATTAATATAATAACACAACATACACAAAATCCTGTAGAATTCCCTATTTTATTGGGTCTGACAATTCAGCAATTAATTTCTGACGGTAAGGATGTAATAGATCCTTCTATTTCTGCAAAAATTGTTATGGAGTGTGCCGTTCCCATGTCAAAATTAGAATCTTCTGGAATGCTTCAAATTAGTTAACACCAGATGTCTATTTGTAATTAAAATTTTAAAATCAGAGCGTTGTAAGCATCAGATTACCGCCTGCGAATAATTATTATTTTTAATCATGTAATGATAACTACATGTGTAAATTGAAATTATGGCACAATAGTTAATGTCTTTTTCGCTCAATTTTACGCCAATTTGCGACGTTTCTTTGATGTTCTGCGAGTGTCGCAGCGAAGGCATGACCACCCGTTCCATCCGCTACAAAATAAATATCATCCGTTTGCATTGGATTTAGGACAGCTTCTATAGAAGCTCGTCCCGGATGAGCTATAGGTGTCGGTGGTAAACCGTCAATTTGATAGGTATTATAAGGATTTTCTTTGTCATTAAGTTCGCTTCGTCTGATGCCACGATCAAGAAACCCTTTCGGACTAATGCCATAAATAATTGTCGGATCCGATTGAATACGAATACCGCGTTTCATTCTATTAACAAAAACACCCGCCACATGGGCCCGTTCTTCCGGTAGTCCAGTTTCCCGCTCAACAATCGAGGCAAGAATTATGGCTTCTTCAATAGTATCAAATGGCAAATCAGGATTACGGTCATTCCATAGTTCATCAATTAATTTTGTTTGGCTCTCTTGCATCCGTGATAGTAAATCACGACGGCTTGTTCCATAGGTATAATTATATGTTTCTGGTAAAATGCTTCCTTCTGCGGGAAGCATTTCTATGGGATCCGATAATGTATAAAGTTCATTTAAATATTCAGCGATTTGATAACTGGTCCATCCTTCAACAATTGTAAGACTATGTTGAATGACCTCGCCTTTAACCAATATATCCATAATATTTTGCATAGAGCTATTCGCAGGAATGGAAAATTCACCCGCCTTAAGGTTTCTTTCTTCTCCAAATAGCATTACACCAACTTTAAAAAAGTCTTGATTACTAATCAGTCCTTCTTCTTCAAGCAATCTCGCTGTTCTGATTAGCCCTTGACCAGAAGGCACTAGAAAAACGCTGTCGTTATTCTTATCACCTTCTAAATGAAAAACGTGATACCCCATATATGCAAACAGCGCCCAAAAAAGAACGCTGCCCGCAAATAATAAAATGATATATTTTTTTATGCCTTGCATTACACCCGACTGATTATAACCGAAGCGTTTGTCCCACCAAAACCAAAACTGTTTGAAAGAACCGCTTTAATTTCAGATTTTTGCTGTGCTTCATGTGCAACAAGGTTAATACCTTCAATTCCATCGGAAGGGTTATCAAGGTTAAGCGTTGGTGGCAATTCACCTTTTACCATCGCAAGCGTACTAAAGACCGCCTCAACCGCGCCTGCAGCACCAAGCAAGTGACCAATTGCAGATTTAGTGGATGACATAGCCATTGTGCTTGCAGCATCACCAAACATACGTTTCACGGCATTAAATTCAATTTCATCACCAAGAGGCGTTGATGTTCCGTGCGCATTGACATACCCAATATCATCAGGTGTAAGGCCAGAACGCTTTAATGCTGCCTGCATAGCACGGTATCCACCGCTTCCATCAGGAGACGGCGCTGTTACGTGGTGGGCATCACCACTAAGGCCATAACCAACTACTTCACCGTAAATTTTTGCACCGCGCGCTTTGGCATGTTCATATTCTTCTAAGATCATCATGCCAGCGCCTTCACCCATAACAAATCCATCACGGTCCTTATCATATGGTCTTGATGCTTTTTCCGGTGTGTCATTAAAGTGTGTACTTAAAGCACGTGCCTGATTAAACCCAGCGACACCAAGACGGCAAATAGTTGCTTCTGCGCCGCCAGCGACCATTACATCGGCATCATCAAGCGCAATCAAACGCGCCGCATCGCCAATCGCGTGGGTACCGGATGCACACGCCGTAACTACTGAATGGTTTGGCCCCATTAGGCCATGACGAATTGAGGCATTACCTGAGACTAAATTGATCAAACAACGTGGAATAAAATGGGGACTAACACGGCGCGGGCCACGTTCATGAAGGTTTACGGCTTCATCGCTAATCGCAGGAAGGCCACCAATACCAGCACCTATTAATGCACCGGAACGCCATTTTTGTTCCATTGTGTCCGCTTTATAACCACTGTCAGCCATAGCCATATCAACTGCGGCCATACCATATAGAATGAAGTCATCAACGCGTTTGCGGTTTTTAGCTTCCATCCAATCATCTGGATTAAATGTGCCATCGCTACCGTCGCCAAGTGGTACTTCACAGGCAACTTGTGCAGAAAGTCCTGATGCGTCGAAACGTGTAATCGGACCTGCGCCACTTTCACCGGCAATAAGTCTTTTCCATGTTTCCTCAACCCCCGAAGCCAATGGCGTAACCAGCCCTAACCCGGTAATAACAACTCGTCTCATTCGTTAAACCTTTTAATTATTGATTTATGGATTTTGATGCTACCTAAATTTAGTACATATAACAAGACCGCGAACATCATTTTTATCTAAATTTTAGATAATATGATTCGCGGTCTATGTATTCTTCAGAGTAAAGCTCTGAAATTAGCCATTTGCTTCGATGAATTCGATAGCGTCTTTAACAGTAAGAATTTTTTCTGCAGCGTCATCTGGAATTTCACAACCAAATTCTTCTTCAAAAGCCATCACTAGCTCAACTGTATCAAGGCTATCAGCGCCAAGATCGTCGATAAAGCTTGCTGTGTCACTTACTTTATCTTCTTCAACACCAAGGTGTTCTACAACGATATTTTTAACGCGTTCAGCTACATTGCTCATTTCATATTCCTTAAATAAAGGGCTTTCATCAAAGCCTATGTTAAACATTCTTATAACTCTTAAACGAGAGTTTGGGGCTTCCTAACACAATTAATTAGGAAATGCAAAGCCCTAAATCATCGCCATACCACCATTTATGTGTAAAGTCTGTCCTGTAATATACTCTGCTTCTTCACTTGCGAGGTATAAAACACCAGCGGCAATTTCATCACCTTTACCAAGACGCCCCGCAGGAACATTGACTAAAAGTGATGATTTCTGGTCATCTGTAAGCTCGTCTGTCATCGGGCTTTCAATAAATCCTGGCGCTATACAATTCACGGTAATATTTCTTGAAGCAAGTTCATGAGCAAAACTTTTTGACATACCAATCATGCCTGCTTTCGATGCGGCATAGTTGACTTGTCCTGGATTTCCCGTAACCCCAACAATAGAAGTGATGTTAATAATGCGGCCGCCACGGTTTTTCATCATGCCGCGCATTACGCCTTGTGTTAACTTAAATGCCGCCTTTAAATTAACTTGCATCACGTCATCCCAATCTGCATCTTTTAATCGCATAGAAATATTATCACGCGTAATTCCAGCATTGTTAACGAGAATATCAACTGTGCCCATGGCTTCTGTGGCAGCTTTTGGAAGTGCAGCAACACTATCAGGATCGCCAAGGTTCGCAGGAACAACAAATGCCCCTTCTCCTAACTCATCCGCTAGTTTTTTAAGCGGTTCTTCACGCGTTCCGGAAAGTGCAACTTTTGCGCCCGCACCATGAAGGGCTCTTGCAATCGCGCTCCCTAATCCACCTGAAGCACCAGTTACCAATGCACATTTACCTGTTAAATCAAACATTAATGATTTTCTCCAATTATGATTTTAATTCTTCTGCGAAAGCTTCAATATCAGCCATTGTCTGAATTGAGTTTCCTGCTATTTTTTTATTGATGCGGCGCACAAGACCGCCTAAAACTTTGCCTGTTCCAAGTTCCGTTAAATGCGTCACACCAAGGTCACCCATTTTTAAAACAGATTCGCGCCAGCGAACACGCCCCGTAATTTGCTCAACAAGTTGCGTTCTTAATTGATCAGGGTCACTAACGGCATCTGCACTTACATTGGTAATAACTGGCACACAAGGTGCGTTAAATGTCGTTTCTGCTAGCGCAACGGCCATTTCATCGGCAGCCGGTTGCATAAGTGGGCAATGGAACGGTGCGCTAACGGGCAACGGGATCGCTCGTTTAATACCACGTTCTTTGGCAATTTCCATGGCACGCTCGACGGCACCTTTATGTCCACTGATCACCACTTGACCATCCGCATTATCATTTGCCGCCGTACATATCTCGCCCTGTTCTGCCTCTTTGGCGATTTCTTCAATGGTGCTAAATTCCGCACCCATAATCGCGGCCATAGCGCCAACACCAACCGGAACAGCGCGCTGCATGGCTTCACCGCGCAATTTTAATAATTTTGCCGTATCGGAAAGACTTAAGGTCCCTGCTGCCGCAAGCGCAGAATATTCACCTAAAGAATGACCGGCAACATAAGAACTATGTTCAGACAACTTAACATCAAATTCATTTTCAAGAACACGAACCACAGCGATACTTGCTGCCATAAGTGCGGGTTGTGCATTAAACGTTAATGTTAATTCTTCTATTGGGCCATCGAACATTAATCCGGACAAGTTTTGGTTAAGCGCTTCATTTACTTCATCAAATACATCTTTTGCTACACTTGAGTTATCACTTAAATCCTTTCCCATACCAACGGCTTGACTACCTTGGCCTGGGAATACAAATGCTCTTGTCATATGATTATTATCCCTTAGAATTTTTATATTTAAACCAACTCTTATCAAATGGGTCTTAACTGTCAAGAAACTAAAGTGGATATTTATTAAAAAAGATCTATTTAGCGCTATAAACCCCTTGCCTTCCCTAAGCTTTCATGTATATTGCGCCCTTCCTGTGACGAGTCACGGGAATGTCGGTTAATATTGTAATGTGGTTTTTTGATATTCGCTATCACCCCGACTTAAAGCCTAATTAAGGAAATTGCTAAATGTCTTTATATGAATATACATATATCGCTAGGCAGGATATCCAACCTCAACAGGTTGATGCGATAACAACGGAATTCGCCAAAATCATTACTGATAATGGTGGTAAAGTTGCCAAGACTGAGTCTTGGGGTCTTCGTACTCTTGCTTACAGAATTAAAAAATACAAAAAAGGTCACTATGTTCATTTGAAACTTGACTCCCCTCATGCCGCTATTGCTGAGCTTGAGCGTAATGCACGTCTACATGAAGACGTAATTCGTTATATGACTATCCGTGTTGATGAATTTGAAGAAGGCGACAGTGTCGTACTTCGTTCAAAAGATCGCGATAACCGCGCACCGCGCGAAGATCGCCGTCCACGTGAAGAGAAAAAAGAGGGAGCAGAATAATGAGCGCAGATCGTCCACAAAGTGGCGGCGCACGCCGTCCATTTTTCCGCCGTCGTAAAACATGCCCGTTTTCCGGTGATCATGCACAAGTAATCGATTATAAAGATGTACGTACACTTTCACGTTATGTTTCAGAACGTGGTAAAATTGTACCAAGCCGCATCACAGCCGTATCAGCCAAGAAGCAACGTGAACTCGCAAAAGCGATCAAACGTGCACGTAACCTTGCGCTGATTTCATACGTAAACCCATAGGAGACTGACAATGGACATTATCCTACTTGAACGCGTAGCAAAGCTTGGGCAAATCGGTGACGTAGTATCTGTTAAAAACGGTTTTGCCCGTAACTTTCTTCTTCCACAGAAGAAAGCTCTTCGTGCAACAAAAGCAAATATGGCCGTTTTTGAAGCACAACGTAAAGAAATCGAAGCCGATAACCTTAAAGCAAAAGCAGAAGCAGAAGCAGTGGCCGCAAAAATGGTCGATGTATCTGTTATTCTTATTCGCCAAGCTGGTGAAAGTGGACAGCTTTTCGGTTCTGTAACAGCACGTGATATTGCTGTTGCTCTTGAAGAAGCAGGCTACAAAGTTTCTAAAAACCAAGTTATCCTTGATCGTGCAATTAAAGTTCTCGGCCTTAACGACATTGCTGTTCGTCTTCACGCTGAAGTCGACGTTACTGTTATTGTTAACGTTGCTCGTTCTGCTGCTGAAGCAGAAATTCAAGCAATCGGCGGTGACGTTGATGCGAAAGAGGAAGAAGAAGAATTTGAAGTAGAAGATTACTTCGAAAAAGAAGAAGACGCTGAAGCTGCTGTTTCATCTGATGATGAGGCAGAAGAGGAAGTTGCTGAAGAAGCGGCACCTGCTGAAGAGGAAACTCCTGCTGATGAAGAAGAGGAAGAAGAAAAAGGTTAATTTTTTTCTCTTAGAACAAATTTGAAAAAGGCGAGCTCACTGCTCGCCTTTTTTGTTAATTATATAATTTCGTTTAAAAATATATTTTAAAAATTCGAGATATACATTTTTAAATTAATGGAATATAATTCCTCTAATCACAAAACAGAGCGCTACTAAAAATGTCAGACATTTCAGAAATGCCGGTCATTCAAGATAATGATCAGCCAGACATAGAACGGGAAGAGGATATTTCCTATAAGGAAATCCCCTATAACCTTGAAGCGGAACAAGCGCTTCTGGGTGCTATTCTTGTGAACAATGAAGTACTTGAAAAAGTTCAGGATTTTCTACTTCCTGATCATTTTGCCAATGCGGCCCATAATAAAATATATGCCGCCTGCCAAACCATGATTGAAAAAGGGCAATTGGTAACGCCCGTCACCTTAAAACCATTCTTTCAAAAAGAAAAACTTTTAGAAGATGTCGGTGGTGGCATTTATTTATCAAAACTCGCGGCTTCTGCGATCACGATTATTAATGCGGTTGATTATGGATTATTGATTTATGATCTCGCCATGCGCCGTCATTTGATTGATCTTGGTACTGATATTGTTAATAAGGCTTACGAATTTGATGTGGAAGAAACATCAAAAGAGCAAATCGAAGAAGCCGAAAAAAAATTATACAGTATGGCCGAGAGTGGTACTACTGATGGTGGGTTTAAAGATTTTAAAACTTCCGCAATCACCGCCGTTAATGTGATCGGTAATGCGCTTCGCCGTAAAGGTGAACTCGCTGGGATCACGACCGGATTTAATAGTGTTGACCGCAAAATTGGTGGCTTACATAAATCTGACCTTCTAATTATCGCTGGACGTCCGGCAATGGGTAAGACAGCCTTGGCGACCAATATGGCTTTTAATGCAGCCAAAGCTTATAAGCATGATAAAGATTTAGGCTTATCTGAAGAAGAAAATAAAGGCGCCGTCGTCGGTTTCTTCTCATTGGAGATGTCAGCAGATCAGCTCGCAAGCCGTATTCTTGCTGAACAAGCACAACTTTCATCGCAGGATATGCGTCAAGGGAAACTGGAACAGGAAGAATTTAATCGCCTATCTCGTGTTGCCGTTGAACTCGAAGGTTTGCCTCTTTTCATTGATGATACACCAGGATTAACAATTGGTGCGCTTCGCACCCGCGCGCGCCGCCTTCAACGCCAACATGGGTTGGGGCTCGTGATCGTTGATTATCTACAATTATTAAGGGGATCAGGTAAAGGCGGTTCAGAAAACCGCGTACAAGAAGTTTCCGAAATCACACGCGGGCTTAAGGGGCTCGCAAAAGAATTAAAAATTCCTGTCGTTGCACTATCACAATTAAGTCGTGCGATTGAAAGCCGTGACAATAAGCGCCCTCTTCTTTCTGATCTTCGTGAATCAGGAACGATTGAGCAAGACGCCGATATGGTGACCTTTGTTTATCGTGCGGAATATTATCATAATCAGCAACAACCTGATCCAGGAACGCCTGAGCATATGATTTGGCTTGAAGAAGGTGAAAAATTATTCGGAAGAGCGGAATTCATAATCGGTAAACAGCGTCACGGTCCGACAGGCATTATTGAGCTTAAATTCGAAGCCGAAATCACTAAATTCAGCGATTTACCTTTAACAGACGACTATCTACCGGAAAAATTTGAGTAATGACCGTGGCAGACGTGCTTAACGATGCATCGGCGCAACTGCATGTCGATCTTGAAACGATAATTGATAATTATAATACTTTAAACGCACAATCAAATGCGGCTTGTGCCGCCGTCGTAAAGGCTGATGCTTATGGCCTTGGAATGGAAAAAATTGCACCTGCACTTTTTCATCATACAGAATGTAATACTTTTTTTGTAGCAAACTTGGTTGAAGCCGTAAAGTTACGATCAATTCTAAAAGGTGCAAAAATTTATGTTTTTAATGGCCTTTTTGAAGATCATGTTGATATTTACCTCAAGCAGAATATTACGCCAATTTTAAACGATCCAAATCAGATACAATTGTGGAATAATAAAAATCAACCTTGCGGCATTCATTTTGACACCGGCATCAATCGATTGGGGTTTTCTGATAAACAAACGGAAGAATTCTTTAATTCAAAACACAATTTAAATATTGATTTGGTATTAAGTCATTTTATTCAGTCAGAAATTCCAAATCATCCCAGTAATGAAATTCAACTTGATCAATTTATGCGTGTTCGATATCAATTGCCAAATGCAAAAGCGAGCCTTTGTAATTCCGCAGGTATTTATCTTGGTGAAGACTATCATTTCGATCTATTAAGACCGGGTATTATGCTATATGGCGGCAACCCGGGTCTTCCGAAAAGACCTGTCGGCATTACGCAAGCTTTTGAAATAAAGGCCAAAATTCTACAAATTCGTGAACTCGAGGTCGGCATGTCGGTTGGTTATAATTCTCTTTGGACCGCACCTGAAAAATCACGTATTGCCATATTAAATGTTGGTTATGCCGATGGCACCTTAAAAACTAGCGACAGAAATTCATTCGTTTATATCGATGGGCACATTGCAAAAGTTGTTGGAAAAACGTCAATGGATATGATTGCAATTGATATCACTGACGCGAAATTTGACAAAGTGACCGTAAACAACTTTGTGGAAATACTCGGATCGAATATAACACTTGAAATGGTTGCTGAAAACTCTACTCTAGGGCATTATGAATTAATGACGGGTATTGGTCGTCGCTATAATAAAATATATAATTTAAGGGCATAAACTTAATGACTTTCTTAGCCGTCATCGGACGGGTCGTCATATCATTTTTAAGAGCAGCAGGTCGAATAGGCCTTTTTGCCGTTAATGCGGTCAAAAATATCTTCTTACCGCCCTTTTATCCACGTGAACTTTTCCGCCAAATGATGAACATTGGTTATTATTCTTTGCCGGTTGTGGGCTTGACCACCCTCTTCACTGGGGCGGCTTTAGCCGTTAATATTTATGAAGGAAGTGCCCGTTTTAATGCGGAAAGCACCCTACCCACTATCGTTGTAATTGGAATTGTTCGGGAACTTGGTCCAACGTTGTGTGGACTTATTGTTGCGGGACGCGTCAGCGCATCAATGGCAGCCGAACTTGGAACAATGCGTGTCACGGAACAAATTGATGCCTTAACCACGTTATCCACCGATCCCTTTAAATATCTTATAGCACCAAGAATACTCGCGACCGTTATTATGATGCCGTTTATGCTCGTGCTTGTGGCGGATACCATTGGTGTGCTTGGTGGTTATTTATTGGCAACAGCAAAGCTCGGGTTCAATAGCGGTAATTACATTAAATCAACCGTTGATTTCCTTGAAGCAATAGACGTGATGGCCAGTATGACCAAAGCCGCGGTTTTTGGATTTTTCATTTCATTGATGGGCTGTTATCACGGATTTAATACGCGCGGCGGCGCTCAAGGCGTGGGTATTTCAACCACTAATGCCGTTGTGTCTGCTTGTATTATGATCTTGTTATCCAATTATATCGTGACGGAGATGTTCTTTTCATCATGAATAATCAGGTTCTAAAAATCAGCCTTAATGGCCTCCATAAACGTTTCGGTGAAAAAATTGTATTGGACGATGTTAATCTTGATGTAATGCCAGGCGAAAGCATGGTGATCATCGGAGGATCCGGTTCTGGTAAATCTGTGACTTTAAAATGCATTTTAGGTCTTCTTACTCCTAACAGTGGCAGCATTAAAATCGACGGACAAGAAATGGTCGGCATTGCTGCGGATGATCGTAAAAAAGTGTTAAATAAATTTGGTATGCTTTTTCAGGGGGCTGCCCTATTTGATAGCCTTCCCGTCTGGGAAAATGTTGCATTCGGTTTATTAGCACAACGTTTACATTCACGCGATGAAGCCAAAGAAATTGCAATTGAAAAATTACGCCGTGTGGGCCTTAGCCCCGATGTTGCAAAATTGAGCCCTGCTGAATTATCAGGAGGAATGCAAAAACGCGTTGGCCTCGCTCGTGCGATTGCTGCAAATCCGGAAATTATCTTTTTTGATGAACCGACAACGGGACTTGATCCGATTATGTCTGATGTTATCAATGAATTGATTGTGGAATGTGTAAAAGATGTTGGCGCAACAGCCCTTACCATTACCCATGATATGTCGAGCGTCCGTAAAATCGCTGATAATGTTTCCATGATTTATCATGGTAATATGATTTGGACAGGACCGAAAGATAAAATCGATCAAAGCGGTAGCGAATATATTGATCAATTTATCAATGGTAAGGCCGAAGGCCCTATCAAGATGGAAATCCTTAAAGGGTAATTCACTTAATGGCGAAAGCAAAACGCATATATGTCTGCAATTCTTGCGGTTCAACTTATTCTAAATGGATGGGCCAATGTGAAGGATGCGGGGAATGGAACAGCTTAACCGAAGAGGCTTCAGAAAATTCACCAACAGGACTCGGAAAAACGGCAAACGCCAAAGGCAATCTAATTGAACTCAGCGCCTTAAAAGGCGAAGACGAAGATTTGCCACGTATGAAGTCAAGCATTAGTGAATTTGATCGCGTTACCGGTGGTGGCCTTGTTCCCGGTTCCGCTATTTTAATCGGGGGTGACCCCGGCATTGGTAAATCAACCATACTGCTTCAAGCCATGAGCAAGCTCGCGGATAACAACATTAAAACCGTTTATATCTCAGGCGAGGAATCGGTAGCGCAAGTCCGTATGCGCGCTAAAAGGCTCGGTCTTGCGGATAGTGATGTCTCACTTGGCTCTGAAACAAATTTACGTGATATTCTCGCGACCCTTTCCAAGGGTGACTGCCCCAATGTGGTTGTTATAGATAGTATTCAAACAATGTATGCGGATACAATCGAATCTTCCCCCGGTACGGTCTCGCAAGTACGAACCTCCGCACAGGAACTGATCCGTTTTGCAAAAAAACGTAATGTTTGCGTGCTTCTTGTGGGGCATGTCACTAAAGACGGGCAAATCGCAGGGCCCCGCGTTTTGGAACATATGGTTGATACAGTACTTTATTTCGAGGGTGACCGCGGACATCAATTCCGTATCCTTAGAGCGGTGAAAAACCGTTTTGGCGGCACCGATGAAATTGGCGTCTTTGAAATGGGTGAACTCGGCCTTTCCGAAGTTTTAAACCCATCAGCCCTTTTCCTTGGTGATCGTGATGAAGGTGTTGTTGGCTCTGCTGTTTTTGCCGGAATGGAAGGGTCACGCCCTATGCTTGTTGAGGTTCAAGCCCTTGTCGCGCAAAGCTCACTTGCCACACCAAGACGCGCTGTTGTTGGCTGGGATAGTTCTCGTCTCGCGATGATCATTGCCGTTCTTGATGCACGGTGTGGTCTTGGACTTGGCGCATTTGATATATATTTAAATGTAGCAGGTGGATTAAAAATTTCTGAACCTGCCGCTGATCTGGCCGTGGCTGCCGCGCTTATTTCATCATTATCGGGCGACGCCATTGCAGAAAAAACGGTTATTTTCGGTGAAATCGCCCTTTCCGGTGAAATAAGACCCGTCGGCCAGGCAGAGGCAAGATTAAAAGAATCAGAAAAACTCGGCTTCACACAGGCCTTTATTCCGTCAAAAATGAAGTTTAAAAATAAAAAAATTAAAACGGCAGAACTTGACCAATTGATCAAACTTGTGGATATAATTGCACCAAATTTGGGTGATTAGTAAAAAGGATAGAACCATTAACGCTGTAGATATAATAGTTTTATTAATTATCGGTGCTTCGGTGCTTATTGCAATAACACGTGGCTTTACAACTGAAGCCTTAAGTTTAGTAGCATGGGTGGCTGCCCTCTTTATAACCTTACAAGGTCATCCTTATGTATATCCTTATATTGTTGAATTTGTGCAACCTGACTTTATGGCAAGCGTAATTACATATGCGGCTTTAGGTATAATAAGCTTAATTGTCTTGAAATTTATTGCTGGTATGATTGGCCGAACAATAAAAGAAAGCCATATTGGTGCACTAGATCGAGGGTTAGGTGTTCTATTCGGTATTATAAGAGGTATGCTTGTCATCAGTTTTGCATACTTGTTAACCACTCCATTTTTTTCAGCTAATGAATATCCTGATATGTTTATGGAAGCGAAATCGCGCCCGCTTGTTGAATATGGTGCTAGTATGCTTAATTCAATGAATCCTTATAAAGATGAAGAATTATTTGAAGAAGGTCACTTTGATGGTCCAATGCTTGATTTTTTTAAAGATCAACTGCCTTCTTTTCCAGATGATGAAACTGGATATGAAGAAGAAAATCGAGATGAACTTGATAAATTGATTAAAGAAAGTTCAAATACGTAAAAAAAGGTTCACAAAAGGGGAAAATACCAATATACAGAAGGCATGTTTACCCTTAATGAGTTGGATTAATGACGGATCATATAAACTCCTCGAATTCTACGCCCTCTCCTTTAACCACGAATCCATTTGATGATGATAAATTCCATGACGAATGTGGTGTTTTTGGTGTTTTTAATACTCCTGAAGCGTCGACCCACTCTGTGCTTGGCCTTCATTCATTGCAGCACCGCGGACAAGAAGCAGCCGGAATTGTAAGTTTCGATAAAGGACAGTTTTTTTCTTATAAATCATTGGGGCATGTGGCGGATAACTTTAACACCCAACCCGTAATCGAATCATTGCCGGGAAATAGCGCCATTGGCCATGTTAGATATTCGACATCTGGGGGCGCAGGTCTTCGAAATGTACAGCCATTATTTGCTGATCTCGCTAGTGGTGGATTTGCCGTTGCACATAACGGAAATTTGACAAATGCTCTTACATTACGCAGACAGCTCGTTGATAAGGGCGCAATTTTCCAATCAACATCGGATTCAGAAGTTGTTATTCATCTTATTGCCACGAGCACGTATCTCAACCTTCAAGATAAATTTATTGACGCAATGCGTAGAATTGAAGGTGCCTTCGCTTTTGTCGCTTTAAGTGAAGATTGCTTAATCGGTGCCCGTGATCCACTTGGAGTACGCCCGCTTGTCTTGGGGCTTTTAAATGATGAAAGTTATATATTCGCGTCTGAAACCTGCGCACTTGATATTATCGGCGCAGAATATGTCCGTGATGTTGAACCCGGTGAAGTTGTAACCATTACGAAAAAAGGATTGAACAGCGTTAAGCCCTTCCCTGAGCAAAGCGCCCGTCCTTGTATTTTTGAACATGTTTATTTCTCACGCCCCGATAGCCTAACGGGCGGTACTAGCGTCTATAAGGTGCGTAAAAACATCGGCCGTGAACTGGCAAAAGAATGTAAGCTTAACGCGGATCTCGTTGTTCCTGTTCCTGATAGTGGCGTGCCAGCTGCAATTGGATATGCGCAAGAGGCAGGTATCCCGTTTGAGCTAGGTATTATACGTAATCATTATGTTGGACGCACATTTATTGAACCTTCCGATACCATTCGCCATTTAGGTGTAAAATTAAAACATAACGCAAACCGCGGTGAACTTGATGGTAAGATCGTCGTGCTTGTGGATGACAGCATCGTTCGCGGTACTACATCCGTTAAAATCGTTGATATGGTGCGTCAAGCGGGTGCTAAAGAAGTGCATATGTATATCGCAAGCCCACCAACAACTGATCCTTGTTATTATGGCGTTGATACACCCGATAAAGATAAGCTTCTCGCTTCCAATATGACTATTGATGAAATGGCGACCCATATTGGCGCTGATAGCCTTAAGTTCATTTCCATTGATGGCCTATATCGCGCGGTTGGTGAAAAAGGGCGTGATAAAGCTTGTCCGCAATATTGCGATGCATGTTTTAGCGGCGAATACCCGACCCCCTTAACCGATAACAACGCATCTGATGATGATAAGCAATTTTCATTACTAACGGACAGCAGAGCATGATGTTAGAAGGAAAAGTCGCCGTTGTAACTGGCGCATCGCGCGGCATCGGAAAAGCCACAGCATTAGCGCTCGCAAAAGAAGGCGCGCATATTATCGCGGTTGCAAGAACCGTAGGCGCACTTGAAGCACTTGATGATGAAATTAAAGCGGTATCAGGTAACGCAGCGACATTGATACCACTTGATATTACCGATTTTGATGCTCTAGATCGTCTAGGCGGTGTCATAATGGAAAAATATGGCAAACTTGATATTTTAATCGCCAACGCTGGGTTTCTGGCTGACATTACACCAGTCAGCCATCTTAAACCAAAAACATTTGATAAACTTATGAATGTCAATGTGACGGCGAATTACCGATTAATCCGTTCGCTTGACCCATTACTTCGCGCCGCTGATCATGGACGTGCCGTTTTTATGGGTTCATCAAATGTTGCGCGAAACCCACGTCATTTTTGGGGTGGATACGCCACAAGCAAAGCAGCACTTGAATGTTTGGTAAAGACCTACGCGCAAGAAATCGAACGATCAAACTTACGGGTCAATATCCTAAATCCCGGGCCGATTAGAACTGCCATGCGTGCTAAAGCGGCACCGGGCGAAGATGCCAGTAAGTTGGACACCCCAGAAGATCTGATGCCTCTGATGATGCAATTATGTTCGCCGGAATTTAATGATAACGGTATCGTTGCTGATTATAAAATGTGGAAAGAAGATAAAAATAATTTCTTCTTTTAATCAACTAAAAATCCAGAGGCTAACTCTTTAAACTCTTCGGTCATTGGTTTTGATTTTCGTTTTTTAAGATCAAAAATTACCGCTTTTTCTTCGCATGTAGATATTAAACTATCATCATCCGCATTAAACATGTAATGCATTGCTGTAAAAGAAGAATTTCCAAGATTTACAATACCGCTTTTGATATAAAACTTACCGCCTTCTCTAATTTCGACGATAAATTTCATATTAAGTTCCAGATCAACAAAACCTTGTTCATCATCAATTTTATATCCACATGCTTTAACGAGTTCATAACTGGCCTCGTCAAAAAGAGCGGTATATACGCGGGTTGTTAAATGCCCCATCTGATCACACATGTCGCCGCTTACTTCATGGCGACCTGTTTCAATTAAATTATTTTGTGGCATTGATCTTGTCCCTCCCTTTTAATTTTAATCTTTCTCTGGCCTCATCTGGTTTAGCGACTAGATATCCAAGCTCTTCAATAATTGCTCTAATCTTACGGACTTGTTCGGCATTATTTTTAGCCAATTGCTTATCAGGCATAATTAAACTATCTTCTAACCCAACGCGCACATTCCCGCCAAGGATTACGGCCATTGTCGCAAGCGGAATTTGCTGTAATCCCGCAGCAAGAACAGAAAATTGATAATTTTCAGGACCCAACAATCGATCAGCTGCCGCCTTCATCGCCATAAGGTTTTCTGGTGTTGCGCCAATGCCACCCATTACCCCGAGCACAAATTGAACATAAAGCGGGCCTTTGACCATTCCTTCTTTGAAATAAAAAGCAAGCGTTTCGATATGACCCATGTCGTAACATTCGAATTCAAATTTTGCGCCTTTATCATTCCCAAGATCGCTAAGGATATTTTCAATATCTTCATAGGTGTTTTGAAATGTGGTTTTTTTAGTCGCATCCAAAAGTGCCGGTTCCCAATCGTGTTTCCACTCAGAAAACCGTTTCTTTAAGGTGAAAATGCCAAAATTCATCGATCCCATGTTAAGTGAACACATTTCCGGCCTGATATGACGCGCAGGCGCTAAGCGCTGATCAAGCGTCATTAATGAACTTCCGCCCGTTGAAATATTAAGAACCGCATCTGTAGCTTGATGAATTTGTGGAATAAATCCCATAAAATCATCTATATCCGCACTTGGTTTTCCGGTTTCAGGATCACGCGCATGTAAATGAATGATTGATGCCCCCGCCTCTGCTGCACCAATTGCTGCATCGGCGATCTCTGGCCCTGTTACGGGCAAATGTTCGCTCATGGTCGGCGTATAAATAGATCCTGTCACCGCACATGTGATGATAATATTTTTCTTAGTGGCCATTTTTTTATTTCTTTTCTTAATAATTAAATCATAATGCAATTGAGATATAAATTAGTCAACCAATTGAAAAGAAAATGAAATCGCATCTTTTTTACCAAACCCGTGACCGAAAACCGCTGCTCGATCGTGCAGAAGGTATTTATATGTGGGATCAATCGGGCAAGCGATATATAGATGGATCAAGCGGTGCGATGGTTTCGAACATCGGCCATAGTAATAAAAACGTACTTAATGCCATGAAAACCCAAATGGATAAATCAACATTTGGTTATCGCCTTCATTTTGAAAATGAACCCGCAGAAAAACTTGCCGCGCGTGTCGCTGAACTGAGCCCAGATGGCCATGAAAAGGTCTTTTTCGTTTCCGGCGGTTCAGAAGCCGTTGAAAGCGCAATCAAGTTAGCGCGACAACATGCATTTGCCAAAGGTGAATTAAAGAAATCAAAGGTCATATCACGTTCTCCTTCTTATCACGGGGCAACATTTGGGGCTCTTGCCTTAACATCATACGCACCATTAAATGATCCTTTTGATGCAATGACCATGGATATGCCCCATATTGCCGCACCGACCTGTTATTTGGATCGCGACAACCTCACCATAGAAGAACGTGGCCTTAAATATGCGGAAATGTTAAAAGAAAAAATTATCGAAGAAGGCCCAGAAAACATCCTCGCCTTTATCATGGAACCCATTGGTGGCGCCTCAACGGGGGCTCTCGTCGCGCCAGATATCTATTATTCCCGCATACATGAAATATGTGACGAGTTTAGTATTTTCCTGATTTATGATGAGGTTATGACGGGCGTGGGACGCACTGGTAAATTCCTTGCCTGTGAACATTGGGACATTAATCCCGATATTATCGCAACCGCAAAAGGCTTCGGTGCAGGCTATGTCCCCTTAGGTGCTATGACGGCAAAACAAGAAATCGTTGACACCGTTTTAAATAGTGGCGGTTTTCAACATGGATATACTTATGCAGGAAATCCAATAGCCTGCGCTGCCGGTCTTGCCGTGATTAATGAAATTTACCAAAATAATCTTATGGCTAATACTTCCGAAATGGGCGCGCGTCTAATTACAGGACTTAACACATTAAAAGAAAAGTATGACTTTATCGGTGATGTGCGCGGCAAAGGGCTTCTGACCGCATTTGAATTTGTCTCAAACCGTGAAACCATGGAACCGCTCCCCTCTGATATCAATGCCCATATCAAATTCGTCAATATGGCATATGATAAAGGGCTTATTATTTATTCGCGCCGCACTCGTATGGGTATTAAGGGTGATCATTTCCTTGTGTGCCCACCTATGATTATAAACGATACTCAAATTGACGATATTCTATCGATATTAGATGACTGCCTTCGCCTCTATTCTAAGGAATTATAATATGAAATGTGTCTTTGCCGACGAACAATTAAAACATGCTCCTAAAAACTTTCTGGTAAATGGGGTGATAACGCCCACACCGGAAAAACCGGAACGTGTTTCTTATTTGATGGACGCTCTTAAAAAAGCCGGGCATTCTGTTGAAAGACCCCTTGATTATGGGCTTGATCATATTGCCTCTATCCATACGGACCGTTATTTGACTTTTCTTGAAAATGCTTATGAAAGATGGGCACGAATTCCCGGTGCTGCCAAGGAAATTATGCCAAATATACATCCCTTAGATAGGTCAAACGGATATCCAAAATCAGTTGTTGCCCAAGCGGGGTTTCATACGACTGATACATCAGCACCCATTACGCCTGATACATGGGAAAGTTCGCTTTGGGCCGCATGGTCGGCCATTCATGCAAGCGAAATGATTTTATCTGGTGAACGTCATGCTTATGCGTTATGTCGTCCACCAGGTCATCATGCAACAGCGGATACGGCGGGCGGGTTTTGTTACCTTAATAACACGGCAATTGCGACCCAGAACCTTTTAAAAAAATATCCGAAAATCGCTATTCTTGATGTCGATCTTCATCACGGCAACGGTACCCAATCAATTTTTTATGATCTACGCGATGTGCTCACAATTTCTATTCATGCGGATACATCACGCTTTTATCCGTTTTTCTGGGGTTATGAAAATGAATATGGCGAAGGAACCGGCCAAGGATATAATATTAATTACCCCCTTCCCCGTGGCTCTGGTGATGACCCATTTATGGAAAAACTAACACATGCCCTTGACGAAATTGATGATTTTGACGCCGACATGTTGGTTATTGCACTAGGCCTAGACGCCTTTGAAGGCGATCCTTTCGCCGGGCTTTCCATTACCACAAACGGCTATAACCTTATGGCCAAAATGATCGCAGAACGTACTAACACCCCTATCCTCATGGTACAAGAAGGCGGTTATATCTGTGATGAACTTGGTGAAAACCTTATTAGTTTTTTAGGTGGTATTGAGTAATTTATCCGCCCAAATCACCAGTATAATTAAAAGCAGCAAACTTATTGCCATCTGGATCACGAAGATAGCCGATATAAAAGCCCGGTGTTCTTTCGCCTGGATTTCCTTCGCAAGTGGCGCCATTATCAATGGCGGCTTGATAAAATTCATCGACCTGTTCTGGTGACATGGCGTTAAAAGATGTCATAACTCCATTACCCGCACTCGATTCCTGCCCATTAAAGGGAAGGCAGACGGAGAATGATGGTTGATCAGGTGTAACGCTCCAAACGATGAATGTATCACCCTCTAAGCTGCGTTTTGCACCTAATACGCCTAAAACTTTATCATAGAAATTACCCGCTGCTTTTAAGTCGTGGGTACCGACCATTGTATAACCGATCATTTGCTACCTCCCTTTATTAATTCTATTATGATTTAACTGACCTTATAGGTGGTCATTATGGGGGTAATGGTAAGCTGCTAATTTATTGCCGTCAAGGTCACGAAAATAACCGATATAATATCCACCGTCTCGCATTCCTGGCTCACCTTCAGAAGTGGCACCATTTTTTATTGCGCATTCGTAAACTTTATGAACCATTTCTTGAGTGTTCACAGGAAAGGCAATCATAGAACCATTGCCTACGGTTGCTTCATTTCCGTCATAAGGAATACATATAGAAAAAGAAGGGTGATCAGCCGCATCATTCCAAAGGATGAATTTTTCATATTCCATCTTTCTTGTGGCACCCATAGTGCCCAGAACTTTGTCATAAAATGCGGCAGACTTCCCAATGTCTTTGACGCCGACCATCGTATAGCCGATCATCATTGTTAATTATCCCGCCATATGAAATGCGGCAAATTTATTGCCATCTGGATCACGGAAATAACCAACATAATATTGTTCATCTTCACCGCGTGGACCTGGTTTACCTTCGCATGATCCACCGCTTGCTTGAGCCGCGGCATACATCGCGTCAACTTGGTCTGTTGTTTCGCAACCAAATGAAATCATTGTTCCATTACCATGCGTTGCTACATTACCGTCATGTGGAAGACAAGCCGCGAAGAATGGTTTTCCTTCTCCAGCGCCCCACATAATTGCAGTGTCGCGCTTCATCATGCGTTCAGCACCAACGACACCCAGTACTTTATCGAAAAAATCACCGGACGCTGGTAAATTGGTTGATCCAACCATTGCATAACTAATCATATTCATTATCTCCTAAATTTTGCTGTTATCATGTTAATCTTTTTTATAGGGGTTATCGCCTTTACGTAACATTATACGAATTGGCACCCCGGGCATATCGAAATCGTACCTTAATTCATTAAGCAAATATCTGGTATAGCTGTCGGCCAAATCATTCGGGCGATTACAAAAAATTGCAAATGTCGGTGGCCGCGTTTTTACTTGCGTCATATAACGCATTTTCGTACGACGTCCTTTAACGGACGGTGCCGGATGATATTGCAATGTCTCCGCTAACCATTTATTCAGTTTAGCCGTACTGATACGTTTATTCCATAATTTATAAGCTTCAAAAACCTGTGGCATTAATCTGTCAAGGCCACGCCCTGTTAATGCTGAAATAGGGACGATTGGAATGCCTTTAATTTGCGGCAATGAATGTTCAAGCTTATGGGCAATATCTTTCATCACTTCCTGTCTATTTTCAAGAAGATCATATTTATTAAGCCCAATCACCAAACCACGTCCCTCTTGAACGATCAGGCTCGCAATAGAAAGGTCTTGTTTTTCAAACGGCTGCGTCGCATCGACCATAAGGATCACTATTTCAGCAAAATTTAAAGCACGGATCGTATCAGCCACAGATAATTTTTCTAGCTTTTCCTGCACCCGTGATTTTCGGCGCATACCAGCCGTATCAAATATTCTGAGTTCACGTCCTTCATAAGTATAGTTTACACCAATAGAATCGCGTGTAATCCCAGCTTCGGGGCCAGTAAGCATTCTATCTTCACCCAAAATTTTATTAATTAGTGTCGATTTTCCAGCGTTAGGGCGACCAACGATGGCGATTTGCATGGGTAAGCCATCGTCTTGTTCACTTAATAACTCATCTTCTTCGCTGACTTCCCCTTCGATTATCACGGATTTTGCCGTGACCTCTTCTTCAGGGTTGGCAAATGGATCAATTCCGAGTTCTCTTAAGGCTTCATCAAATGCATCGCTTAAATCGGCTAGTCCTTCACCATGCTCCGCTGATAACGGAACTGGGTCTCCTAATCCTAAGGTATAAGATTCGTAAAGGCCGCTTTCGCCGGCTTTTCCTTCTGATTTATTAGCAACTAGGATCGTTGGTTTTTTATTGCGGCGAAGTATATCTGCAAAATGTTTATCAAGTGGCGTAACGCCTGCCCTTGCATCTATCATGAACATTGAAAAATCGGCCTCTTCGATCGCGAGCTCTGTTTGCTTTCTCATTCTGGCTGAAAGGCTATCACCGGTTTCATCCTCAAGGCCCGCCGTATCAATGATACGAAATTTAAGTTCACCAAGCGATGCTTTCGCATCTCGGCGGTCACGGGTTACACCTGGCGTATCATCAACAAGTGCCAGTCTTTTACCGACAAGACGGTTAAATAGTGTTGATTTTCCGACATTTGGACGTCCGATAATTGCTACTGTGAAAGTCATGTTTTTTCAATTCAATAATGCTGGCAAGGCTTAACGCAGCGCGATGATTTCACCGTCACTTAATAAGAAATAAAGCGTCTCATTCGAAACAATTGGTCCCATTGATGAATTATCAGGAAGATCAATACCGCTTATTACATCTCCAGTATAAGGAGAAAGCGTTAAGGCATACCCATGAGACGACGTAACAATCACACGATCACTCGCAACCACTGGTCCATGCCAATGAACGGGTTCTTTACGAATTTCTGGGTCTTGAAAGCGTTCAAGTTGAGTGATCCAACGTATACGGCCTTCTCTTCTCGTAACACATATAACTTCAGAGTTTGTAGTAACAATATAAATATATTCACCCACAATCCATGGCGTATGTTGTGAACCGTAATTTTGCTCCCAAACTCGAACACCACTTCTTAAATTTATCGCCGCCATTCGTCCGCTGTGGCTAATTAAATAGACAATACCATCATAGACAACCGGATGACCATCAATATCACGTAAACTCGACATAGCTGTGAGTTGGCCTTGCCGATTTAATGTGTCGGTCCAAAGAACACGACCATTTTCAACACGCATTGCATAAACTTCACCGGAGGAATATGGCACAATAACTGTATTATCGATAACAGCAGGACTAGCATTTCCCGCTAAGCCCTCATTTTCAGCAATTCCGACCTCATCCCAAACAATCTCACCCGTATTTGCATCCATTGCATAGATATGATTATCGTGGGTCACGCCAAAAACACGTCCATCTGAGTAAGTGGGTGAACCGCGCATTGGTACCCCGATATCTTCTAACCAAATTTCGCTACCATCAGAAAGATTTAGGGCCCCAAAGTGACCATAACCCGTTAGAAAATATAGCGCATTTTCACCGACCGTAACGCCTCCGCCATAGCTAAGCATCTCAGTCTCATTTTCCATGGTGTATTTAGTGTCCCAAATTACGCGACCATTTTCAGCGTTTACTGCAGAGATTTTAGCATCTGCATCAATAACGTATAAAACGCCGTCTTTGATAACAGGCGTAGAAACAATCGCTTTACGGCCCGTTGTACCATTTCCAATATCTCGGCTCCATAGGCGTTCAGGAGCATCACCAACCGATAAATGTTGCATTAAATGATGTAAATTTCCACCAGCTTGATCCCAATTTTCATTCACATAAGGCTGTGGCAATGTAACTTGTAAGTTAGCAAGGGCTGGATCTGCGCTCAATTGTTGCTCAAATGTTAAAACCGATATACGGTCGCCTTCGATGGTTTCTCTTGAATTATCTGCAGATCTTAAACTATCACATGAAGCAAGTAATGATGTCATTATCAACAGACCAATTAATGATAAATAATGCATTACATTATTCGAATATTTTTCTGTCTTATTGGCCATAATATTTCCTATGAACTATTCAATCACACTTAAATATTGTTCTGCGCGCGTTTTAATCGAGCCAGATGCATTTTCATCATTAATAAGAGCCTCAAGTCGTGATTTCGCAGCACCACTATCACCTGCCCTTAATTCAGAAAGTGCCATAATTTCTGCAGCAAAATATTGATACTTACTATCACTGTTTAAAATGAGTGATAGACGTGAAAGAATTTGATCAACTGAAGCCGTATCCAATTCTAAGAGAGCCGCTTGAATTGTAGCCATATCTTTATAAACTTGAGCCACTGATGAAGACGTCACAAATTGATCAAGAATAGTAATTGCCCCTGCTCTATCATCATTTGAAATTGCAATTTCGGCTTTTTTAAACGTTGCAAGAATTTCATACGCCTCAACATCACTATTCAATAGTGGGTCAAGTGCGGAAGAAATTTCTGCATCATTCATGCTTATTGCCTGCGTATATAGTGACGCTTGTTCACTATATTTGCTTTCAATGACAGAGGTATATATGGCTCTTCCCGCAACAATTGCGACAACACCGACAGCAATTCCAATTACGAATTTGCCGTACTTTTTCCATAAATCATTTATTTGTCTTTGGCGAATGTCTTCATCGACTTCGCGAATAAACTCGTCTGACACCAGGGTCTCCTGTAAATTCAATAATATTTATAACATATATATGGCGACAAAATAACCGACCTGATGCAAGAAGGCAATCAACCATTATCTATATTCTTTAAAAAAGAGGCTATTTTAAGATTATTCCCACTCAATTGTACCAGGTGGTTTTGAAGTAATATCATAAACAACACGATTTATGCCGCGAACTTCATTAATAATACGTGTTGATACATGTCCCAAAAATTCATGTGAATAAGGATAATAATCTGCAGTCATACCGTCTGTTGACGTAACTGCACGCAATGCACATACATATTCATATGTTCTTGCGTCTCCCATAACACCAACCGTTCGAACTGGAAGCAGAACTGTAAAAGCCTGCCATATTTCGTTATAAAGTCCTGCTTTTTTAATTTCTTCCAAATAAATGACATCCGCTTTACGTAAAATGTCACATTTCTCTTTATCAACGGCACCCGGTACTCTAATCGCTAAACCTGGCCCTGGGAATGGATGACGTTCAATAAACGCTTCAGGTAATCCTAATTCACGTCCTAATGCCCTTACTTCATCTTTGAATAATTCCCTAAGTGGCTCGACTAAATCCATGTTCATTCGTTCTGGAAGTCCGCCAACATTATGATGTGATTTAATCGTGACACTTGGACCACCTGTAAAGGAAACACTTTCAATAACATCGGGATAAAGTGTTCCTTGTGCAAGAAAATCGGCGCCACCAATTTTTTGAGCTTCTTCTTCGAAGACATCAATGAAAAGACCACCGATGATTTTTCTTTTCTTCTCTGGGTCATCAACACCAGCCAACTTCCCTAAAAACATATCTTCTGCATCCACATGGATAAGATTTATATGAAAATGTTCGCGGAATAAGGTGACGACCTGATCTGCTTCATTTGCGCGCATAAGACCGTGATCGACAAAAACACACGTTAACTGATCACCTATGGCTTCATGTAAAAGTACGGCGACAACCGAACTGTCAACACCGCCGGAAAGACCACAAATAACGCGTCCTTCGCCTACCTGTTCACGCATTTTAGCAATTTCTGTTTCCCGAAATGACGCCATTGTCCAGTCGCCAGCACAACCGACAATCTTTTTCACAAAATTATTTAAAAGCTTTGCCCCGTCCAAAGTATGAACGACTTCCGGATGGAATTGAACGGCATAGAATTTCTTTTCTTCATTGGCTATTGCGGCATATGGTGCATTTCCACTTGTGGCGATAACTTCGAAACCATCTGGAATAGAATCAACCTTATCACCATGGCTCATCCACACTTGATAATCGTTACCTACTTCCCAAAAACCATCAAATAGCGGGCTTTCTTTTTTAATATTAATGAAAGCGCGACCAAATTCACGTACGTCTGATGGTTCAACTTTCCCGCCAAGTTGTTCACACATGGTTTGTTCTCCGTAACAAATTCCAAGAACCGGAACGCCCATTGAAAAAACCGCCTCAGGTGCTCTTGGGGTTTCAATATCATAAACACTATTTGGACCACCGGAAAGAATAATGCCCTTCGGATTAAAATCCTCTAGAACTTCAGCGGCCTTATTAAATGGGACGATTTCTGAATATACACCGCTTTCGCGTACTCTACGTGCGATAAGTTGAGTAACTTGAGAGCCAAAATCAATAATTAAAATACGGTCAGTCATTGCCTAAATCATTTCTCTTAATCTGTTTGAGTTTTTATATCTTGTTTCTCTAAAATTGCTACAAAAAAACCATCTGTTCCTCGGCTGAACGGGCTTAATTGTAATGTGCCTTCTAATTGTTCAATACCCTGCTTGCGAATAGGGATTAATTTGGCATTTTTATATTCATTTAAAAACCATTCAATTTGATTTTCATTTTCATTTTTTAACACTGAACATGTCATATATGCGACGCGGCCACCTACTTTGATCGCATCCCAAGCTTCCGCCATCAGACTTTTTTGAATTGCGATATATTCATCTAAGCTTTCTGGCGTTAAACGCCATCTGTTTTCTGGGTTTCTACGCCAAGTTCCGCTGCCGCTACAAGGAACATCTAGGATCACTCGATCCATTTTTTCCTTATATTCAGCTAATTTTGCACCTCTGTTCTTGGATGTTAATACAAATGATTGGAAAATATGATGTTTGGAACGTTTGGCACGCACTTTTAAATCTTTAAGGCGATTTTCAGAAATATCAAATGCATAAATCTGCCCTTTATTTTTCATATAACCAGCTGCTGCGAGAGACTTCCCGCCCGCACCAGCACATAAATCCATTACTTGTTGACCAGGTTTAAGTTCAACATACTTTACGGCCAGTTGGGCCGCTTCATCTTGTATTTCAACAAGTCCATTTCTGTAGATCGGCCAATCGCGTATTTGTACTTGGTCCTTTAAAATAATAGCACTATTAGCATGAACACCTTTTTCGTATTGGATTTCTTTATCAACCAAATATTCTATAATTTTCGGTGCATCACTCGCAATTCTTAAAGTCAAAGGCGCACGTTCATTTAATGCATTCATTTCCTGAACAAATTTTTCACTAAAACGTTCTTTTAGATTTTCTTCTAACCATTTTGGGTAATTTAAACGGTGATGCTCTTCACTTTCCGAAACAACAGTTTCAAGAAACCTTTCTTCTTGGGAAGTAATTTTATCAGGGGCATGAGTTTCACCCGTAAAATATTTCTTTGGGTCATCATCGCTTAACTTTAATTCTACCATAACCATAAGGCACGGATCACCAGAAGTTATATCATTTAAAAAACCCCAGCGGCGGATAATATCGTATACCAAGTTGGTGACACGGCGACGGTCCTTAGAACCTGCATAACGACGACTACTAAAATATTGACGTACAAGAACATCAGCGGCTGGGCCATTTTCCTTTAAGGAATGCGCGACCTTGGCCGTAAGTTCGATTACGGCTTCTATTCTGGCGGATGGTAGCATGTTTAATTCCTAATTCGACGGGTAATTCGGCGATTCTCTTGTAATTGTTACGTCGTGCACGTGGCTTTCACGTAAACCCGCACCTGAAATTTTGACGAATTCAGCATTTTTATGAAAATCGCTAATTGATGCGCTGCCCGTATAGCCCATCGCCGCCTTAAGTCCCCCAACGAGTTGGTGTATCATATTGCCCGTTGGACCCTTATAAGGCACTTGTCCTTCAATACCTTCCGGCACAAGCTTAAGGTTATCGGTAACATCTTCTTGGAAATAACGGTCCGCTGATCCACGGCTCATGGCACCAAGTGACCCCATACCGCGATATGATTTATAAGAACGTCCATGGTGAAGGAATACTTCACCTGGCGCATCTTCTGTACCAGCCAATAATGACCCAACCATAACCGCATTCGCACCCGCTGCCATTGCCTTTGCAATATCACCTGATGTTTTTAGACCCCCATCAGCAATAATGGATACACCCACTTCTTTTGCGACCTTAACGGCATCCATTATTGCAGTTAATTGTGGCACGCCTACGCCCGCTACTATCCGTGTTGTACATATTGAGCCCGGTCCAATACCGACCTTAACAACATCAGCCCCAGCATCAGCAAGAGCACGAGTACCATCACCCGTCGCTACATTACCACCAGAAATTTGTACATTGGGATATTGTTTTTTAATACGAGCAATCGTATCAAGAACACCGCGCGAATGGCCATGTGCCGTATCTACAACAAGGAAATCAACGCCCGCATCTATCAATGCTTCTGCGCGTTCAAATCCATCATCACCGACCGATGTGGCAGCACCCGTTCGTAATCTTCCATTTTCGTCTTTACAGGAATCCGGATGTAATTTTGCTTTTTCGATATCCTTAACGGTAACAAGGCCGATACATTTATATTCATCATCAACAATGATAACTTTTTCAATACGGTTTTGATGTAAAAGCTGTTTTGCTTCTTCGGTTGAAACATTTGCTTTAGCAGTAACCAATCCTTCCGATGTCATCAATTCACTTACTGGCTGCATCATATTGGTTGCAAAACGTACATCACGGTTTGTTAATATACCAACAAGCTTTCCTGTGTTTCGCTCGACAACCGGAACACCGGATATTTTTGCACTACTCATAAGGTCAAATGCTTCGTTTAATGTTTGATCCGGATAAATAGTTAGCGGATCAACGACCATCCCGCTTTCGAATTTTTTAACACGGTGCACTTCGGTCGCTTGTTCCTGAATAGAAAGGTTTTTATGAATAACCCCTAACCCACCAGCTTGTGCCATAGCAATAGCCATATTGGCTTCAGTAACCGTATCCATCGCCGCAGATAAAAGCGGGATGTTCAAAGTGATCGTTTTGGTTAGTGCTGACCGTGATTTAACTTGGCGCGGGAGTATTTCAGACGCTTGAGGAACAAGCAGGACATCATCGAATGTGAGTGCTTCGCGAATATTCATAATTTTTCCTATCCAACAAAGAACGCTGAAATAACAAGATTCGCCTAAAAGGTCAAAGATAAAACAAGATATTGTGTCGAAAACTTTAAAAATTCATATATTTATGAACTTTTCTTAAACCTTTGAGCCACTAAATAGGTTTCTTTACTTTCTGAACGACTGGCTGGCGGCTTAAAATGGCGCACTTTTGTAAAGTTTGCTCTAATATCTTTTAAAAGTGCGGTATCCGTACCACCGCTAAAAACTTTAGCAACAAAAGTACCATTTTTTGCTAGTGTTTTTTTGGCAAAGTCAAATGCGAGTTCAACAAGTCCTAATGTTCGAATATAATCCGTATTTTGGTGCCCTGTGGTTGCGGCGGCCATATCAGACATCACAAGATCAATGGGGCCATCTATTAAATCAAGTAAAGCTTTCTCAGCTTCATCAGTCGTAAAATCCATTTCAAGAAATGTTGCACCTGGAATTGGTGCCACTTCTAGCAAATCAATTCCAATAATGCTCACATCTCCTGCGCACTGTTGACGGGCAACTTGCGTCCAGCCGCCTGGCGCCGCACCGAGGTCCACAACTGTATGGACACCATGCAAAAATGAAAAACGATCATCAAGCTCAAGAAGCTTATAAGCCGCTCGACTTCGGTATCCGTCTCTTTTCGCCGCGGCTACATAGGGATCATTTAATTGGCGTTGCAACCACCTAGTCGATGATGATTTCCTATAACGGGCCGTTTTTACGCGCGTTTTTTCACCACGTACAATACCACGCGGATCAACGCGTGCAACCTTACCAGATTTATTGATCTTAGGCTTCTTAATCATTGGTTGGTTCTTCCGCGTTATTTTTATTGTTACGTTTTAAATAATAACGTCGACGTGATCTTTTTCTTCTTTTTGCCTTATTAATGCGGCGCTGTTCATCCATAAGATGGTGAAGCATGCCTTCGCGGATGCCTCGATCAGCTACGCGGCAGTCATCAATGGGCCATACATCAATCAGAGCATCAAAAATTGCGCACCCCGCAACCACAAGCTCCGCACGGTCATTCCCTATATTATTAAGCGCAAGTCGCTCTTTATAATCAAGTTTAGCCAAATCAGTGCAAAGATTTACGAGATCCTTGCTTTTCATCCATGCACCATCGACTTCATTTCTATCATAAACGGCTTGATTTAAATGCATACTGGTCAGAGTTGTCACCGTACCGCTCGTTCCCATCAATTGAACTCTATTTTCATCAATTGACGAACGAATTTTGTGTTTATCTTCAAATGGCACGATATGCTCTTTTACGCGCTCTTTCATTTCTTGATAATGTTCGGCGGGCAATACTTTTTCTGTACCATATTCTTCTGAGAGGTTCACGACGCCCAATGGGATTGAAATCCAATCAATAATTTCTGGAATGCGTTTCTCGTTATATTCAATCCAAATAATTTCCGTGCTTCCACCACCAATATCAAAAACGATGCCGCGATTATAATTGGTATCAAGCAAAGCTTTACAACCCATTACAGCGAGACGCGCTTCTTCTTTCGGATCAATAATATCAAGCTTAATTTTTACTTGCTCTTCGATGGTTTTGACAAAATGATCACCATTCTCTGCTTCACGGCAGGCTTGAGTAGCAACATTCCACATTCGGGTAACGCCACGACGTTTCATTTTATCCATACAGATTTTTAATGCTGAAACCGTCCGTTCCGTTGCCTGATCGGAAATTCTTTTTTCTTCTTTTAACCCCTCACCTAATCGAACTATTCGTGAAAAACTATCAATCACTCGGAAACCATTTTGCTGCGGAACCGCAACAAGCAAGCGGCAATTATTCGTACCTAAATCAACAACGCCGTAAACATGCCCTTTGTTCTGTTGATTCTTAAAACGATTTCTATTGTTATTTCGATTTCTGTTACTATTAGAACGGTTTTGCTGTTTAGGTGGGGACTTTTTTGATCCTTCCTTTGGCGCTTTCGCTGGCGAATTGTTATTTGTTATATTTTTATGCATGCGAAATTGGCCTATGTGTGAATCATTATTCTTATTATTTTATAGTATTCTATTGTTTCGCTTCATAGAAAAAATTTAGCATTCTTAAAATTAAAACATAATATCACCTATGTTGACACCAGAAACATTTTAATGCTAGGCATAACGCAATAAAAATCGGAAGAAGGAAATTTAATGACAAAAGATATTAAATTAAACCGCCGTTTCTTTATGAAAGGAACCGGTGCAGCAGCATTACTTGGGGGCGCAGCAATTGGCTCATCTTCATCATTTGCGGCTGGTTTGGGACAATCAACACCCATGTCGACTGGTGTAAACTTTGATGAAGGCTATAACCGTGTCGGTAAGAATAGTATCAAATTTGATCTGATTAAAATGTTTAACCCCGGCAAACAGTTAGATGTTGGTATGGGGATTGCCGATATGGACTTCCGAACAATGCCACAAATTACAGCGGCTCTTAAAAAACGTCTTGAAACTGAAAATTGGGGATATGAAATACCGCCACTTGATTTGCCTGACAATACGGTCGCATGGAATAAACGTCGCTATAATACAGACGTTCCTAAAGGTAATATCTTAAATAGTGTTGGTGTCTTAGATGGCGTATTAAGTACATTAATGGCCTTTGGTAAAGAAGGCGACAAAGTCATCGTTCAAACACCAACTTATAGCTCCTTCTTTACAACGATACATCAGGCGGGAATGCACGAAGCCGAAAATGAAATGAAGCTTGTTAATGGTCGTTATGAAATTGATTTAGACGATTTTGAACAGCACGTTAAAGATGGTGCAAGATTATTCATCCTGTGTAATCCTCAAAACCCAACGGGGAATTGTTGGACCGCTGATGAAATGCGCTCAGTAGGTGATATTTGTAATAAATACGGCGTCCTTGTTCTTGCCGACGAAATTCACTGTGATTTTATAATGGGTGAAAATAAATATGTACCCTATGCTTCATTGGGTGAAGAATACGCACAGAATAGTATTACTTATAAATCAACCAGTAAATCCTTTAACTTAGCCGCGCATCGCACAGGTTATATGTTCTCTGATAACCGTGAATATATTGATAAAGTTCTTAAGGGTGGTCACCAACGGTTACTTCTAAACATCATGGGTATGATAGCGTCTAATGTAGCTTATAAACACGGTGATACATATATTGATGAACAAAATGCGTATTTAACGAAAAATGCAAAATTTGTTGAACAATATTGTGCTGAAAATATTCCACTAATCAAATATAAAGTTCATGAAGGTACTTACCTTGCTTGGCTTGATTGTCGTGAATTATTTGAAAAGCTTGATGCTGAAAATAAAGCGATTGAATTAACTGAATATAATAAGGCTAATAATGTAACTGCAACAGACTTCTTTGGTGTGACGAGCATTAAAACTTATCGCACAGGCGATTATATGAAAGAATGGTTCATGGATAATGCCAAGATCGATATCAATCCTGGTGAAAACTACGGTAAAGGTGGGGTAGGCTTTATGCGTATGAACCTAGCAACAAACCAAAAAATGTTAAAATTAGCGCTCGATAATATTGTGAAAGCAATAGACACGATTTAAATAATTTTCAATTTCTCTTAAAAAGGTGCCTTTTCGGCGCCTTTTTTATATATGCATCATTGACAGATCATAAAAGCTGTAGCAATCTCTTTTTCGCAACAGTTTAAAAAAATAAATTCAATTAATGGGAGTGACAATATGTCAGAAAAAACAACTTTAGACCGCCGTTTCTTTATGAAAGGCGCTGGGGCGACCGCATTATTCGGTAGTGCTATGGCAGGCGGCCTTGCTGTTCCGGCGACTACAAATGCAAAAGGGATGGGTCATACTTCTATGTCTATGGCATATGACTTAAATGAAGAATTTAACCGCATCGGCTCCGGTGATAGCAAATGGGATGGTGTGCGCCGCCGTGCACGTCCGCATGATGTGCCATTTCCAATGGGCGTTGCTGATATGGACTTCAGAACACTTCCGCATATTACAGAAGCATTAATGAAACGTATGGGGCATCAAAACTGGGGTTATCAACCTGCCCCGGCAGACTTCTATGACAATATTATTGCTTGGAATGCGAAACGCTATGATCAAACAGTAAAACCAGGCAGCATCTTAAATGCGCATGGAGTTCTTGATGGTTGTCTCTCTATTCTTAAATTACATAACACTAATGGTGCACCCGTCCTTATTCAAACACCTGGGTATTCTGGGTTCTTTAGTGTTGTCCGTAATGCACAATTTTCTTCGTTAGAAAACCCACTTGTCTTAAATGACGGCCGCTGGGAAATGGATCTTGAAACAATGGGTAAGCAAATTGACGAGCATGATGTTAAAGTGATGCTATTCTGTAACCCGCAAAACCCAACAGGAAACTGTTGGAGTCCAGAAGAAATGCGTGCCATGGGTGATCTTTGTATTTCTAAAGGTGTTCTTGTTATTTCAGATGAAATCCATTGTGACTTTGTCAATAAGCATGCAACATATACACCATATGCAACACTTGGTGAAAAATATGCTCAATCAAGTTATACACTTAAATCAACCAGTAAATCATTTAATCTAGCGGCACAGCATGTGGCTTATCTTTTCTCTGATAATCAAAAAATGATTGATGATCTAAAGAAAAGCGGTCATCAACGTGGCTCCCTAAATGCACTTGGTATGATTGCTTGTAATGCTGCATATAAGCATGGTGCTACATATATGGATGATATGCAGGCTTATATTGACGGCAATTGTCATTTCCTTGAGAAATACTGTGCCGAAGAAATGAAAGATGTGAAATATAAAGTACACGAAGGAACGTACCTTGCCTTTATTGATTGCACAAGAGTAGCCAAAAAACTTGGCGGCCCTAACGGCGAACAAAGAGTTGGTGATCTATTGCAACGTTTCTTCATTGAAAAAGCGGGTGTTAATTTAAATCCTGGTGAAAACTACGGTAAAAATGGTGCTGGATACATGCGAATGAATTTAGCAACAACACACAAGAAACTTCATGGTGCTTTAAATGCTATGAAAGCTGCCATCGACGCAATTTAACTTTATAAAATACAATCTTAAATAATAAACCTCCTGAGTAATTCTCTCAGGAGGTTTTTTTTACATTTATGCATTAAACGAACATTAAAAACCTACGATTACAATAAATTACAATTTTCACAATTTAAGAAAAATATTTCTTATTTTATTTATCAGTTAATAAATATTTCTAATAATCACATTTTTTAGATCGTATATTAGAATTAATTTATTAAAAATCTTCCATTATGTTATAATATTCCCCTAAGAAAAACTGAAAATAATATCTAAAATTTTATCTTTAACTTTTTATATAGAATTGCTGCTTAAAAGCTCTTCTTGTTAATCAAAACCTGTGATGGGTAAAACATTTTTAAACACGTTAAGAAAACATTTTGGAGAAAATAAAAATGAGTAAGTTTAGTGTTAAGTCAGTAGTATCAGTAGTTGTTGCATCATTTATCGCATTTACATCTATTGCCGGTATCTCAAATGCAGCAGATTTAAGCGGATGGCAAAGTGAAGTTAAGCAAACAATTGCTAAAAAAACAAACATATCCGCGTGCCGCTCTTCGTAAAGAAGTAGAAGGTAAAGTAAGAGTAGAGATCAATGTTGATCGCGAAGGTAACATTGTTGCGCACTCTATCAAATCATCATCAGGCCATGATGTGCTTGATCGTGAAGTACCAAAATTACTTAAGCGTGTAAGCCCGCTACCTACACCACCAGCGGATGCTTCTGACAGCCAACTTTCAATGGTTGTGCCACTTGCTTGGGCTCTTCAATAAGTCTGACTAAAAGTTTATAGAAAAAGCCTCGTCAATTGTTGACGAGGCTTTTTTAGTTATTGAAGTATATCTAACTGTTGATAATCAATAGGTAGATTTATGGCAACTTACACAAGCACCTGCAACACGACCCGCCATATAATATCTTCCGCGTGAAGCTCCCCACTCAGCCTTTTCAACATCCGAGATAAAGCGCGTCATTTCATCCACTAAGAATGGATGTTGAGTTTCAAGTTCTCTTGATTGAATTGTATTTGCTATCCTGTCAATATCTCTTAAATTACTAACAATCTGGTCTTGTGAAGGCGCATTCTGAATTTCATAATCTGTGCCTAAAGCAGCGTCCAGTCGACGTAGTGAAAAAGCCAGTTGATGCATACGGGACCTTAATTCCTCTCCATTTGGAAAATCAAATGGCGGTGCATCGACATATTGCGGAAAATTTCCTCCATTATTATTGGCACATGACGACATGACCACTATAGCCAAACCGCTTATAAAAATTGCTAAATATTTCATTTAAAATCCCTCCAATGAAGTAGTTTATTATCGCTTATAGGAGTATTATATGAATAGTCAGAAAATAAATGTATGACGTGGATCAATTATTTATGAATTAATCATTTCTATTGTTTAAAAATAAAAGCATCGAAATCAAAGACCAAGCACATCGGAAATATCATAAAGACCGTTTTTCTGACCCTTTATCCAAAGCGCAGCCCTAAGCGCCCCTTTCGCAAAAATAGCGCGATCACCTGCTTTATGGGTTATCTCAATTCGTTCATCGTCCGCATTAAAACTAACGGTATGTTCACCTGAAACGTTACCACCGCGCAAAGACGCGAAACCAATATCACCACGTTTTCTGGGTTCTGAAATACCATCACGACCGGATTCTTTTATTTCATCAAGGCCCTTATCCCTGCCCGCGGCCGCAGATTTTCCAATTGAAAGAGCGGTTCCACTTGGTGCGTCAACTTTATCACGGTGATGCATTTCAACTATTTCAATATCAAAATCTTCATCAAGTACTGTTGCTGCAATTTTCGTTAGATGAAACATTAAATTCACACCCGTAGAATAATTGGATGCATAAACAATAGACGTCGATTTTGCTGCTTCCCTTAAAACATCTTCATCAGCCGTCGAAAGCCCCGTCGTTCCAACGATGAGTGACGTTTCAGTTTTAGAGGCAATCATTGCATGACCAACTGTTGCTGTCGGACAGGTAAAATCAAGAACCACATCGGCGTTCTTAATTAATTCATCCGTGTCGGTCGTAATAATGATATTAGATTGAACACCCGTTAGAGGATGGATAATTAACGTACCGATAAATTCATTTCCGACGGCTTCAGTTGCGCCAATAAGTTCCGCATTATCATGATCAAGAACCACAGCTGTCAACGCCTTTCCCATTCTGCCTAAACAGCCTATTATACCGATTTTAACACGCGACATAGTGTTGCTCCTGATTGTTGTTATAAATTATTTATGAGCTATTCTTGAACAAATATCAAATTGAAATTAAACTGCAATAAACGTGCCTTATTTTAGCTTTAATTCGTTGTTAGTACACGAGCCGTTTATCAACGTTTGTTTAATGATAGGCAATTCATTTTACATATTAATTTTTATATATCCGGAGAGATACAATGTTTGGTGGTTCAATACCTGCCCTAATAACCCCTTTTGAAAATGGACTTTTTGCAGAAAGCACGTTTCGAAAGATGGTCTCTTGGCAGATTGAACAAGGATCGAAGGGCCTCGTTCCTTGCGGAAGTACTGGCGAAACTCCAACCTTAGATCATCCGGAACACCAACGTGTTATCGAAGTTTGTATCGATGAAGCGGAGGGACGCGTGCCCGTAATTGCCGGCACAGGTTCAAATTCAACGGCGGAAGCCATTGACCTAACGCGTCATGCTGAAAATGCAGGCGCCGATGCAGCCTTAATTGTCACACCCTATTACAACAAACCATCTCAAGAAGGGATGTTTCAACATTTTAAAGCCATCTGTGACGTTACAGACATTCCAATTATTATTTATAATATTCCCGGAAGAAGCGTTGTTGATATGACAGTTGATACAATGAAACGCTGTTTTAATGAGCTTAGTAATATTGTTGGTGTTAAGGATGCGACAGGTAATCTTGCGCGCGTTCCATTGCAACGCGTGGCGTGTGGTAACGACTTCATTCAATTGTCAGGTGAAGACCAAACGGCACTTGCATTTAATGCCCATGGCGGCCACGGCTGTATTTCTGTTACTGCTAATATCGCACCCAAATTACTTGCCGATTTCCAAACTGCTACGTTAAATGGCGATTTTGCTAAAGCGTTAGAAATTCAAGATAAATTAACAGCACTTCATGACGTTATGTTTATCGAACCAAGTCCCGGCCCCGTTAAATATGCCGCAAAATTACTCGGGCTTTGCAGTGATGAAATGCGTCTACCAATGACACCAATCACAGAAGCAACAGAGATAAAAGTTAAAGACGCTATGGTACAAGCGAGACTTTTGGATTAACAATATAAAAACAAATACGTAAAAGGATTTTTAAAATGTCAGATCAGACATTAATCGCTACCATCAATCAAGCATGGGAAGATCGCGATACATTGAACACGGATACAACAGGTGAAATCCGTGATGTCGTAAACGAAGCATTAAACATGATGGATAACGGTAATGCACGTGTTGCTTCAAAAGAAAATGACCAATGGGCCGTCAATCAATGGCTTAAAAAGGCTGTGCTGCTATCATTTCGCTTAAATTCAATGAAAAGAATACCCGGTGGGCCCGGTCAAAAAAGCAGCTGGTACGATAAAGTCCCCTCAAAGTTTGAAGGATGGGGAACCGATGATTTTAATAACGCCGGTTTTCGCGCCGTTCCAAATGCGATTGTTCGTCACTCCGCCTTTATTGCACCAAATGTTGTTCTGATGCCGTCCTTTGTAAACTTGGGTGCTTATGTCGATGAAGGAGCCATGATTGACACTTGGGCTACGGTTGGCTCATGTGCTCAAATTGGAAAGAACGTACACATTTCTGGTGGCGCCGGTATCGGCGGTGTACTTGAACCATTGCAAGCTGGCCCTGTCATTATCGAAGATAACTGTTTCATCGGCGCCCGTTCAGAAGTCGCCGAAGGCGTGATCGTTGAAGAAGGTGCCGTTCTTAGTATGGGCGTTTTTATCGGTGCATCGACAAAAATTATTGACCGTGAAACTGGCGAAATATTTATGGGCCGTGTTCCCGCTTATAGCGTTGTTGTGCCGGGCACATTACCCGGCAAACCTATGGCTGACGGCACCCCAGGCCCTGGTCTTTATGCGGCGGTTATCGTGAAACGTGTGGATGAACGAACAAGATCAAAAACATCGATCAATGATCTGCTTCGTGATTAAATGTGTGATTAATCATGTCCATTGACCCCATTATTTTATCACAAGACCTTATTAAATGCCCCAGTTTCACACCAAATGATGCAGGGGCACTTGATGTGCTAGCAAAAGCATTAACATCAATCGGTTTTGAATGCACGCGCCTTCCCTTTTCCGAAGAAGGAACACCAGATATTGATAATTTATTTGCAAGACGCGGCACTAAATCCCCTCACATATGTTACGCTGGACATACGGATGTAGTTCCCATTGGCGATTTAAATGATTGGAAACATGATCCATTTGCCGCAATTATTGAGGATGGTATTCTTTATGGTCGCGGTGCCAGTGATATGAAATGTGGTATAGCGTCATTTGTGGCCGCCGTTTCTGAAATAGATGACTTTGATGGATCTATTAGTTTATTGATTACGGGCGATGAAGAAGGTCCTGCGATCAATGGCACCGTAAAGATGTTAAAATGGCTTGAGGAACATAATCAAGTTCCGGATATGTGCATTGTTGGTGAGCCAACCAATACCCATAAAATTGGTGAAATGGCAAAAATTGGCCGTCGTGGCAGTTTAAATGGAACACTAACAGTTCATGGTACACAAGGCCATGTTGCCTATCAGCATTTGGCTGATAATCCCATTCCGCGACTTATCAAAATACTTGATGATTTGAACAAATGGGAAATTGATCAAGGTAATGATTTCTTTGATCCAACGAATTTAGAAATTGTAACTATTGATGTGGGTAATAAAGTATCAAATGTAATCCCCATGAATGCCACCGCAAAATTTAATATTCGCTTTAATAGTGAACAAAATGCGGATGGTTTAACGAAAATCATTACGAATATTTGCAACACACACAGTGAAAACCATACTTTAGATATTAATGTTTCCGGAGATTCATTTTTAACCCCAAAAGGTGACCTTAGCGAACTAATTGAACAAGGTATTAAGGAAATAACAGGAAAAACGGTCAAGTTTAGCACCACCGGCGGCACCTCTGATGCCAGATTTATTAAAAATTATTGTCCCGTTATTGAGTTTGGTTTAATTAACAAAACCATCCATAAAGTCAATGAATGTGTCAAAGTGAGCGATATTATTCTATTAAAGGACATATATTTGTCCATAATTAGAAAATTTTTCTCTTCATAACGTTTCACCACTCTAAATATTGACAATATTGTTACATTATTGCACTCGCTGCGAGATTATCCCAAAAAATAAAAATAATATTCGGGATTACGCAAACATTTTAAAATTATATTTTAGCCATTAGCGGGAGAGAACTTTAATGAGCAATTCTAAATTAGACCGTCGTCTATTCATGAAAGGTGCAGGTGCGGCTGCATTTTTAACCAGTGCAGCGAGCCTACCGGCCGTATCTGTAAGTGCAAAAGGCATGGGACATATGTCAATGTCTATGGCCTACGACTTAAACGAAGAATTTAACCGTATTGGATCGGGTGATTTCAAGTGGGATATGATCCGTAAAAACGCTCGTCCATATGATGTTCCATTCCCAATGGGTGTTGCTGATATGGATTTTCGCACAATGCCACAAATCACAGCGGCTCTACAAAGTCGCCTTAACCACCATAACTGGGGTTATGAAGCACCGCCAGCTGACTACAAACAAAATATCGTTAATTGGAACAAAAGACGCTACGATCAAGATGTCGACCCAAGCACAATTGAAAATTGTATCGGTGTTCTTGATGGTGTTTCAAGTGCGCTTCGCACCGTTTGCGATCCGGGCGATAAAGTTATTCTTCATACACCAAACTATTCAAGTTTCTTTAGTGTAATTCCCGGTGCGCTTTGTGAACTCGCGGAAAGTGATTTGGTGATTGATGATGATGGTAATTATGATTTTGATTATGATGATACCGAGCGTCTTCTTAAAGACGGTGCAAAAGCGATCATTCTTTGTAACCCACAAAACCCTACGGGAAATTGCTGGACGGCGGATCAACTTCGTAAACTTGGTGATCTTGCCAACCAATATAATGCACTTATGATTGCTGATGAAATCCATTGCGATTTCATAAATAAAAATGCGGAATATGTACCATATGCATTACTTGGTGAAGCTTATGCCATGAACAGCATTACTCTTAAATCAACAAGTAAATCATTTAACCTAGCGGCGCACCGTACAGGCTATATGTTCACGGATAATAAAGAACTACTTAGCCGTATTAAGAAAATCGGTAATCACAACCGTTTCCTTCTTAATACAATGGGCATTATTGCATCAAATGCTGCTTATAAGCACGGCGAAACATATATGGATGATATGCAGGCATATATGGACGGTAACGCGAAATTCCTTGAAAAATTCTGTAAAGAAGAAATGAAAGACGTGAAATATAAAGTTCACGAAGGAACTTACCTCGCTTGGCTTGATTGTAAAGCCGTTGCTAAGAAACTTGGTGACCCAGAAGGTGATGACCGCGTTGGTGATATGCTGAAGAAATTCTTCATTCAAAAAGCGGGTGTTAATATTAACCCAGGTGAGAACTATGGCCGTACAGGTGTCGGCTATATGCGTATGAACCTTGGAACAACCCATAGAAAACTTCACGGCGCACTAAACTCAATGAAAGCCGCGATCGACGCAATTTAAAAATTCTGAGATTAAGATAAAAAGGCCGCTATCTCTAGCGGCCTTTTTTCGTTTCTATTCAATCACACCGACCGTGATACTGCTCGGATACTCTTCCGATGTATGTATCTGGTGGGTTGCTTTGATGAAATCTTCACCCTTTGCTTCATATATGTTTAGGAATTGCTGTGGGTTCCGGTCCACAAGCGGGAACCATGAACTTTGGATTTGGATCATCATTTTATGACCTTGTTTGAACGTATGGGTAATATCAGGAAGTGTAAATTTCACTTGGGTGACTTCACCTGATTTGAAGGCTTCCGGATTTTCGTAGCTATTACGGTATTTGCCGCGGATCACTTCGCCGCGCACCATCATTTGATAACCGGACATCGGTACATCCATATATTTGTCTTCGGCTGCCTCAATTTCCGGGTAATCATCCGGAAACACATCAATCACTTTAACAACGAAATCGGCATCGGTACCCGTTGTCGAAACATAAAGATCAGCAACAATTGGACCCGATAAAGTTAAATCATCGGTAAGTATTTCTGTTTCATAAACCATCACGTCAGGTCGGGTGCCCGCGAAACGCTGATCTTCGACCATATATTCACGCGAACGCCCATTTGAGATTTCTTGTGTATAAGGAACCGGATTTGCAGGATCACTGACCCATTCATCATACCCCTCACCCATTGGTTTTTCATGATTTATGGCACCATTATCGTGGATATAGAATGTTTTATTTTCTGCTTCTTCGGATGGCCATTGATCGTGGCTGCGCCATTCGTTTTCACCTGTATAAAAGGCAAGCATTTCAGGAAGCTCATGATCAGGACCACTTTTTAAATAGTGATTAAAGAACTTAAGGTCGATTTCTTTATAATCCTTGGATGTTTGAACATCAAATTGCACATTACCAAGCTCTGTACCGGCAGAACGCACAAAGCCGCCATGGAACCACGGGCCGCGCACAAGGAAGTTATCAGTACGTGGGTTATTTTTTTCAATGCCTTCATAAATGGCTGTACCACCATGACTGTCTTCCGCATCAAATGACCCAATCACGGTCATTACATTTGCATTCACATTTTTTAAATGCGGTGCAATATTTCTGCTTTGCCAGAATTCATCATAATCACCATGTTCCATCAATTTATTCCAAAAGGGGCTGTTTCCTTTGAATATTTTATCATTCACATTATGAAGCGCACCTAGTTCAAGGAAGAATTTATAAGCATCATTGCCAGGAAATTGGAATGCGTCACGCTTTCCTTGTTTGGTAGGATTGTTATGATCCTGATCAAATCCACGGAAAAAACGAAATGCGTCAAGCAGGAAAAATGCACCGCGATGATGGAAATCATCACCATAAAAAATATCAGCCATCGGTGATTGTGGGCTTGCGGCCTTAATGGCTGGATGACTATCGATGATTGATGATGCCGCATAAAATCCGCGATAAGAAATGCCGAATATCCCTAAGTTTCCGTTATTATTATCCACATTTTCAAGCAGAAATTCCACCGTATCATACATGTCGGAACTTTCGTCATGATCCGTTGGCCCTTTATTCGGGTTATGGGGTGTCATATTGCGAAATTCACCTTCCGACATAAAACGGCCACGAACATCCTGATAAACGAAAATATACCCATCTTTTGCAAACCGGTTATCACCACCGCTTGGCCCTAAATTGGTCGGAAAATTATCAACACCGTAAGGACGGATCGAATACGGTGTTTTAACCATCAACATTGGATAGGTTTTCGATTTATCCTTTGGTGAATAAACGGCCGTGAATACTTTTGTGCCGTCACGCATTGGAATGGCATATTCGTGTTTGGTATAATGTTCTCTGACATCGTAATCATCGGCAAATGCGTTATTAACACCCACCACCGTAAAGAATACTATAAGAATTGTTTTGAAAAAATTAGACATATTCGCCCCTCATTATAATTTGTTTTTCATAAGCTAATCGAAAGACTTGATGGCGTCCATCATAAAAAGTTTAAGTGTCACCGGTCATAAACCGATCCAAGATGGCTGCGCCGACCAAATCACCCCATACATTTAATGTCGTTCTTGAACGGTCAAGGAACCAATCCACGCCAACAATAAGCCCGAACCCTTCTGCTGGAATACCAACAATGGAAAAAACCATTAGTGTCATGATATGTCCCCCTTGGGGAATGCCTGCGGATCCAATCGCCGCCAACGCCGTTGATAATGAAATAATAATATAACTGCCAAACGTCACCTCAAGACCATAAACTTGCGCCAGGAATATTGTCGCAACCCCTTGATAAACGGCTGTGCCATTCATATTTACGGTGCTACCCAACGGGATCACAAACCTAACCGGGCTTTTCTTTAATCCTGCACCTTCCGCGCAATCCATCGAAAGTGGCACGGTTGCCGATGAACTTGACGTGCTAAATGCCGTAAGCAGTGCGGGTGAAATTTCACCCAAATAATTTATCCCACGTCTCGCAATAAAGACCAAAAGCAAAAATAAAATAATCGCCTGAACGACCAGCCCACTTAATACGGTGAGAACATACCCACCGACGGCCGCAAATGTTTCCAATACTGCTTCCCCGCCACCAGCCTCAGCGATTGGCGTAGCAACAAGGGCAAATATACCAAATGGTGATAGATACATAATCCACCCTACCATCACCATCATGATATTATTTAAACTTTCAAAAAAATTACTAACGACGCGCCCTTTTTCGCCAGTAACCGTCAAGGCCGCACCAAAAATAATTGAAAATACAATAAGCTGTAACAATTCCATGTTGGCAGCTGAGGCAATTATATTTGGTGATATTAAACCAAGCATCACATCGCTAATAGTCGTCGCATTTTCCGCGTTTAGTGCTGCTGCATCCTTTGCAACAAGATGGAAATCACCGCCCGGCACAAAAACACCTGCTAAAATCATACCCACAGTGGCAGCGATGAGCATACTGCTTAAGAAAAATAAAATTGTTATTCCGCCAGGTTTACCAAGTTTCCGAATATCACCAAGTGAAGAGACCCCCGTTATAATCGCCGCAACGATTAGAGGCACCACAACCATTTTAAGAGCATTAAGAAAAAGCGTCCCCATCCAAGAAAACATGAGCGCATCTTCACCCATAATCCAGCCCGTAGCCGCGCCGAGTATAACCGCAACAATGATAGAATATAAAAGCAACATTGAGTGACGTTTAGACATCATGCATTTCCCTTGAATTTGTTTTTTATTATATTTTTCAATAAAGCTTAAATTATTGTTGTACCTTTTGCAGCATCTTTTGTAAAAGAGAGGGTAATTTTAGTAAAGGGTATCCTTACCATGTATGTGCTGATCGATAATTACGACAGTTTTACTTATAATCTTTATCACTACCTCGGTGAAATCGGGGCAGAGACAGAAGTTTATCGTAATGATGAAATTACCGTTGATGAGTTAAAAGCCAAAAACCCAGAAGGTATAATTTTATCCCCCGGCCCAAAGACACCAAATGAAGCTGGTATCTGCATGGAAATTATTGAAAAACTGGGACACACTATTCCAATATTAGGTGTCTGCCTTGGTCATCAATCTATCGGTCAAGTTTATGGCGGTAAAGTCACACATGCGCCTTATTTAATGCACGGCAAAGTAAGCAAAATTAAACATGATGACAAAACAATCTTTAATGGATTTAAAAATCCGTTTGATGCAACACGCTATCATTCACTGATTGTTGAACGTGCAACCTTACCCAACTGTCTTGAAATCACATCGGAAACCGAAGACGGCATTATCATGGGATTATCCCATAAAGAATTCCCCGTTCACGGAGTACAATTTCACCCGGAAAGCATTGCTTCTGAACACGGACATGATTTATTAAAAAATTTTCTAACGCTTGCACAACTTCATAATGACGGTAATAAACATGTCGCTTGATTTCAAAAAAACAATCGCAGACTTAGCTGAAGGCCATATTCTTAGCCGCGAAGAAGCCCGCGATGCGTTTAATTACATGATGGATGGCGATGCGACGGGACCACAAATTGGTGCTTTTTTAATGGCCTTAAGAGTTCGCGGCGAACGGTTAGATGAAATCACTGGTGCCGTGGAAGCCATGCGCAGTAAAGCCGCAACCATCAAAGCACCTGCTGGTGCAGTTGATACATGTGGAACCGGCGGCGACACGGCGGGTACTTATAATATATCAACGGCAGCGGCCATTGTGCTTGCAGCATGCGGTGTTCCGGTTGCAAAACACGGCAATCGTGCCGTATCAAGCAAATCCGGTAGTGCAGATGTTCTTGAAACATTAGGTATTAATATTGATGCGGATATGTTTATCGTTAAAAAATGCCTAGATGAACTGGGGATAAGTTTTCTTATGGCGACACGTCACCATAGTGCAGCGCGCCATGTTGGGCCTGCTCGTGCATCGCTTGGAACCCGCACAATATTTAATCTAATCGGCCCACTTTCTAACCCCGCAGAAACCAAGTTTCAGGTTATTGGCGTTTTTGATCAAAAATGGAACCGTCCTATGGCCGAAGTACTCGGGCGTTTAGGGAGTAAACATGTATGGGTTGTGACCGGGTCAGACGGACTTGACGAAATAACGATTACGGGCGAAACCCATGTGGCCGAATATAAAAATGGCACCGTTAATGAATTCACCGTTTCACCAGAAGACGCAGGGCTAGAAAGAGCGAGCTTAAAAGACATTGAAGGTGGAGATGCTGAATTTAATGCAGCCGCCATCATCGATATTTTAGAAGGCAAAAAAAATGCGTACCGCAATATTGTACTTCTCAATACTGCCGCCTCGCTTATTGTATCTGGTAAAGCAAAAGATTTAAAAGATGGTGTTTCGATTGCTGCAAATGTAATTGACAGTGGTAAAGCAAAAGAAAAACTTGATGCATGGATCACAATGTCCAACGAAGAGCCACCGGAGCCCGAAGAAGATGAGTGATATTCTCTCTAAAATTGCGGCAACCACGCGCGAACATGTTGCAAAGTGTAAATTAAATCGCTCGATTTCGGAACTTGAAGAGGATGCGAAAAAAGCATCACCCGTTCGCGGTTTTCATCAAAATTTATTAAATGCCGAGAAGGCAGGAAAATTTGGACTAATTACCGAGATTAAAAAAGCAAGCCCGAGCAAAGGTTTAATCCGCCCTGATTTTGATCCACCCGCACTTGCAAAAGCGTATGAGACAGCTGGCTCAAGCTGTTTAAGTGTACTAACCGATGTTCCTTATTTTCAAGGTGCTGATGAATATCTTGTAAAGGCACGCTCTGCTGTTTCACTTCCTGCGCTACGCAAAGACTTTATGGTTGATCCCTATCAAATCGTTGAGGCACGCGCTCTTGGCGCTGATTGCATATTGATTATTATGGCAATGATTGATGATGTGCTCTGCGCAGAAATAGAACAAACCGCTATTGAACAAGGGCTCGATGTGCTTATTGAAGTCCATGATGCAGATGAATTAGAACGAGCTCACAAATTGAAATCACCCCTTCTTGGTGTTAATAACCGCAACTTAAAAACATTCGAAGTAACGTTAAAAACCACAATAGAGCTTGCGAAACTTGCAGGTCCTAACCGCACATTGGTTAGTGAAAGCGGGATTTTCACCCACGAAAATTTAAAAATGTTAAATGAAACATGTGGTATAAATAGTTTTCTAATAGGTGAATCGCTTATGCGTCAGGACGATGTTGAGCTTGCTACTAAAAATCTGCTGAATGGTTCTTTATAAAAAAAGATCAAAGGAAAATAAAGATGTCAGACTTAACACATTTGGATGACCAAGGACGTGCTAGTATGGTCGACGTATCAGAAAAGGCGGAAACCAAACGTATCGCCGTTGCCAAAGGGCGCATTAATATGCAGGCTGATACGCTCTCTTTGATTGAAAAGGGTGGTGTTAAAAAAGGTGATGTTTATACGGTCGCAAGACTTGCCGGTATCATGGCTGCTAAAAAAACGGCCGACCTTATTCCATTATGTCACCCCCTCCCGATCCAAAATGTTCAAGTGGACCTCGTCAGCAATTTTGACGAAAATTGTGTTGATATAACCGTAACCGCTAGTCTTTACGGCCGTACAGGTATTGAAATGGAAGCACTTGCAGCAGTTTCTGTTGCGGGGCTCGCGATTTATGACATGTGTAAGGCCGTCGATAAAGCGATGCGAATTACCGATATACGCTTAACACACAAATCTGGCGGCAAATCTGGAACCTATAACGCGGAATAATAAATGGCCCTTCTCCCAGTACCAGAAGCACTTGAAACGATTTTAAATCGTTCACATCCAATTGAAACAGAAATAATTTCAATTCATGATGCTCTTGGACGAGTCTTAGCGGATGATGTTCGCTCTCAATTAACGCAACCTCCATTTGCGGCATCTGCAATGGATGGATATGCAGTTCGCTTTGATGATATTGGCGGACCGCTAACATTAATTGGTGAATCTCAAGCAGGGAAATCATTTGACGGGTCATTATCAAATGGTGAAGCCCTACGCATTTTTACTGGCGCCCCTGTTCCAGTTGGGGCTGATACAGTAATTATGCAGGAAAATACTTCTTTTGAGGGCAATCAAGTCACGATAAATGAATGCCGCGCCAAAGGCATTAATATCCGTAAGATCGGGGAAGACTTCAAAAAAGATGATATCCTTTTAAAAAAAGGGGTAAAAATAACGGCAAGACATATTGCCGTTATCGCCGCAGGTAATGTTGAAAAAATTTGTGTTTATAGGAAACCTAAAGTAGCAATCCTTTCAACCGGTGATGAACTTCTGGACGTAGGTTCAGAAATAAGTCCTGATAAAATTGTAAATTCTAACGTCCCTCTCTTTATGGCATTAATAAAAGAAAACGGCGGTATTCCTGTTAATCTCGGTACGGCACGCGATACATTAGACGACGTAAAAGCAAAAATCTTAAAGGTAAAAGACGTCGATATTTTTGTTTCAATTGGCGGCGTTTCCGTAGGTGATTATGATATTATTAAAGACGTATTAAAAGATGCGGGCTTAAAAGTTGATTTCTGGAAAGTAGCCATGAAACCGGGAAAACCAATTGTTTATGGTGATTTTAAAGGCATCCATTATTTTGGTATGCCAGGCAACCCTTCAAGTGCTTATATTTGTTTTGTTAATTTTATGTTGCCTGCAATGAATAAAATGCAAGGCCTCGGCGAATATGGATACCCCATCAGCCACGCCATATTAGATCATGACATTAAAGAAGGAAGTGGTCGCATGAATTTTATGCGTGCTATTTATACAGAAAATCAAGACGGCATAAAAACTGTTTCCGCAAATTTCAGCCAAAGCAGCGCTTTACTGAAAACTATGTCTGACGCGAATTGTTTGCTCATTCGTGATGTAAAAGCGCCTCCAGCAAAGGCAGGTGAGTTAGTAAAAATCGTCCTAATTTAATGTTCTCGTCTTTGTTCTTGACAGGAGAATAAAAATAGAACATAAAAGAACATATATAGATATACGGGAGATTTAAATGCTTACGAAAAAACAACATACTTTGTTAATGCTTATTCATGATAAACTTCGTGAAGATGGAGTTGCCCCTTCCTTTGAAGAGATGAAAGTAGCACTTGAGCTTAAATCAAAATCCGGCATTCATAGACTTATCAATGCACTCGATGAACGCGGTTTTATTCGAAGGCTCCCTAATCGTGCTCGCGCGCTAGAGGTTATTAAATTACCAGAAGACGAAGATAACACATCACAAGAAAGCAATTTGTTTAGACCGGATTTTGGCGGCAAATCTCAAGATGTTGATCCACAAACACTGGAAATTCCACTTCATGGTAAAATTGCGGCTGGTACCCCTATCGAAGCCTTAGAACAATTTGAAAATATCGGCGTTCCTGCTGCTATGCTTGGCTCAGGAAGCTATTATGCGTTAGATGTTGATGGCGACAGTATGGTTGAAGCTGGTATTTTAGACGGTGATCGTGTTGTCATTGAACGCTGTGAAAATGCCCGAAACGGTGAAATTGTTGTGGCCCTTGTCAACGAGGAAGAAGCAACACTCAAAACATTACAAAAGCGTGGTCCTGATATTGCACTTGAGCCATCAAATCGTGATTTTGAAACACAAGTATACCCAGCGAACCGTGTCCGTATTCAAGGACGATTAATCGGCCTTCTTAGACAATATTAATTTACTAGTTCTAATCTTTTAGAATTCTTTCTTTTGGGAAATGAAGCGTTGCCCTTGTTCCAGTTCCTAATTCGCTTTGAATTTCTAAATTTCCCTGGAATAATTTTATATAAGCATCAACCAATGGCAGCCCAAGTCCTATGCCTGTTATATCTGTTTCTTTAACGTGTGAGGCTCGCCTAAAGGGTATCATTACCTTGGTGATTTCATCATTAGACATACCAATGCCTTTATCAATGATTGATACATCTAACCCACCACTATTGCGGTATGATAATTTAACCAAGACTTTATTATCACTATAAGAATATTTAATGGCATTTGATAATAGGTTATATACTAGCTGACGAAGAATTCTTTCGTCTCCGCGTAAGAGAATTTCTTCTTCGGGAATTTCTTCTTCGATGACAATATCATGTTCAAGAGCCAGCGTTCTTAAAGTCTGAATACACGATTCAACTTCGTAGGCGACATCAATTTCATTTTCGCTAAAATCTTGTTTCCCCGCTTCAATTTTTGATAGATCCAAAAGGTCATTAATAATGGCAAGTAAATGTTTCCCACTGGAATTTATAAGCCTAGCGTATTCTTCAAAATTCTGTTCAAATTTTTCATTCTTTGCTCCGCTTTCACCGGAAAGAATACTTGAAAACCCAATTATCGCATTGAGCGGCGTTCTTAATTCATGGGACATATTTTGAAGAAAAACGCTTTTATGTTTATTGGCTTCTTCAGCTTTTAGCCTTGCATCAAATAATTCATTTTCTGTTTTTTTAAACTTTGAAATATCCGTAGAAATACCTGCCAATACTCTTTCGCCATTTTCCTCATCTTCTATAATAAATTTGTGACTATAAAAAATGGTATCTGCATCCACCTCTTCTACACCATTGTGTGGTTGGCCATCAAAAACTGAACGATCAAGTTCCATAACTCTTTTGGCAAGTTTCGCTGGGAATATTTCACTATCATCTTTACCAATGAAATATTCTGCCTTTTTCCCAACTGTTTTGGCACCCTTTTCATTGATCATTAGGTACTTACCATCTTCATCTTTGATGTAGATAGCATTTGGCGTCGCTTCAATAATTGCCTTTAGAAATTTTTGATTTATTTGGCGCACTTTACCCCCTTAAACTGATGTTACCGATTTTTAGCTAATATAAAATTGATTAATTAATATTCCATTAACTATAATTCTCAACATATTCCTATTTCTAGTCTTACAAATTAACGAATCCTAATCTAATATGATAGCGAATAATATTTATGTGAGAAATCAATGGAATGGCGCGATCAAGGCATTATTCTGTCTTTAAGAAAATATGGTGAATTTGACGCCATTCTTGAAATCTTTACCCGTGAACATGGCCGCCATGCCGGTATTGTCAAAGGTGGACTAGGTAGACGGCAACGCGGTAACATCCAACCTGGTAACGAAGTTAGCGTAACATGGCGTGGACGTTTAGAAACTCATTTGGGTACTTATTCAGTTGAACTACAAAATGCACGTGCCGTTTCTTATCTATATCACCCTGGAAAACTTGCTGCTTTAAATAGCTGCACTGGGCTTCTATGTCTTGCGATTGCTGAAAATGAAAAACATGAACCATTGCTTGATGGTTTTATTGCCTTATTGGATGCACTTGAAGCAACAGATGATGAAATTTCCAATTGGGCGCCTCTCCTTATCAAATGGGAATTAGGGTTATTATCAGAGCTTGGTTATGGCTTAAACTTAGACTGCTGCGCAGCGACGGGCCTGACAGAAAATTTAATTTATGTATCACCAAAGTCTGGCCGCGCCGTAAGTCAAGATGCAGGAAAACCTTATCAAGATAAAATGCTTCCCTTACCCGGCTTCCTCATCGGAGAAAGTAAAAAAACAGACAAACAGGCAATTTTAGATGGTCTACACTTAACTGAATTCTTCATGGAACGTCATATGCTTAACCCTTATGGAAAGAAAATTCCTCAAGCAAGACGCATGTTAATCGATCATATTTCTTAGACTAGTTTTTTTCGTCATTTTAAGCTTTAAACTAGCCGTAAGATTGTTATAGTAAAACACATGAATAAAGTTACAAATGAAGATACCATTTTAAACGTTCCTCTCGGTGATACTCTGGGTGATCGTTACCTTTCTTATGCGCTTTCAACGATTATGTCGCGATCACTTCCCGATGTACGTGACGGCTTAAAACCAGTACATCGTCGTCTGCTTTTCGCTATGCGTCAATTGAAATTAAATCCGGACACGGGATATAAAAAATGTGCCCGTGTAGTCGGTGACGTCATTGGTAAATATCATCCACATGGTGATCAATCTGTCTATGATGCAATGGTCAGACTTTCTCAAGAATTTGCCGTTAGATATCCGCTCGTAGATGGACAAGGTAATTTCGGTAACATCGATGGCGATAATGCAGCTGCTATGCGTTACACAGAAGCGCGGATGACAGAAATAGCAACCGCCCTTATGGAAGATATTGATAAAGATACGGTTAGTTTTCGCGAGACTTATGACGGTGAAGAAGAAGAACCGACCGTTATGCCTGCAAATTTTCCAAATCTTCTTGCAAATGGTGCGATGGGTATCGCCGTTGGTATGGCGACCAGCATTCCGCCACATAATGTTGACGAATTATGCCAAGCGCTATTGCATTTGATTAAAACACCTAATGCACGCATCGCCACTCTAGTCGAATACGTTCAGGGGCCTGACTTCCCAACCGGTGGAACGATTGTCGAACCACGCGAAAATATCTTACAAGCCTATGAAACAGGACGCGGCAGCTTTAGAATGCGGGCAAAATGGCACGTTGAAGAAGGCGCGCGCGGGATGTATCAAATCATTGTTACTGAAATTCCCTATCAGGTACAAAAATCCCGACTTATTGAAAAAATTGCGGATCTTATTTATAATAAAAAACTGCCTATCCTCGGTGATGTGCTCGATGAAAGTTCGGAAGATATTCGTATTGTTATTGAGCCCAAAAATAGAACCATTGAACCAGAAATGCTTATGGAAAGCCTCTATAAGCTCACGGACCTTGAAAGTCGTTTTTCATTAAATATGAATGTGCTTGAAGGCGGCAAAATGCCGCGTGTCATGAACCTTCGTGAGGTTCTACAAGCTTTTCTCGATCATCGTCAAGATGTCCTCATCCGTCGATCAAAATACCGTTTAGGTAAAATTGATCATCGTTTAGAAGTTCTTGGCGGATATTTAATTGCATTTCTAAATCTTGATGAAGTGATCCGCATCATTCGTGAAGAAGATCACGTTAAACAATGTTTGATGGATACATTTAAACTAACGGATGTACAAGCAGACGCCATTCTCAATATGCGGTTAAGGTCACTTCGTAAATTAGAAGAAATGGAACTTAAAACCGAACATGCCGAATTAGAGGCAGAGAAAGCATACTTATTAGAACTACTTGATAGCGAAGAAAAACGCTGGAATGTTATTTCCGATGATATAAGGGAGATGCGTAAAAAATTCGGAAAGAAAACCGAAGTTGGCGCCCGCAGAAGCGATTTCGCCGATGCCCCTGAAGCCGCTATAATCCCGCTTGAAGCTATGATAGAAAAAGAACCCGTCACTGTAATTTGCTCGAAAAAAGGCTGGATACGCGCCATGAAGGGGCATGTAGCAATCGATGACAAGATCAAATTTAAAGAAGGTGACGAAGCGAAATTCGCATTCCACTGTCAAACAACGGATAAAGTATTATTATTTGCCACTGATGGACGTTTTTATACTCTTGGCGCCGATAAATTGCCGGGCGGCCGTGGCAATGGTGAGCCGGTCCGTTTAATGATTGATCTTGGAAACGAAGAAGAAATCGTTTCGCTCTTTATGCTTCAACCGGGTACAAAAATCATTATTGCCGCAGAAACCGGTCGTGGATTTATGGCTGATGCTGATAAGGTGCTCGCTAGCACTAAAAACGGTAAGCTTGTTATGAATGTAGAGGACGGTAAAAACAAGGCCGTTCTTGCAAGGATAATTGATGAAAACCATGACCATATTGCGATTGTTGGTCAAAACCGAAAACTTTTGGTATTCCCGATTGATCAGATGCCGGAAATGACCCGTGGACGCGGCGCCATTTTACAGAAATATAAAGGCGGCAACCTTGGTGATATAATCTCATTCAATGCAACCGAAGGCCTTAGTTGGGAAATGCGAGGCGGCAAAACCCGTACCGAAACGGACCTAATGCCATGGACAGGAAAGCGTGGTCAAGTCGGCCGCATGCCGCCACACGGCTTTCCGTCAAATAATAAATTTTCAAGATAACGACTGAGGGAATGAAATCATGATGGACTTCGTTCCCTTAATCAATCCAACCACAAATGTGATTGGCATTGGTGAAAATATCCACCTTCAATTGCCTGCGAATATGCATAAAAATATTTTTATCGATTTTATTAAACGTAATAAAAATTATCATGAACCATGGGTTTATGTTTCTTCAGATCCAAGATTTTATGATCAATATATTTCAAGAATGAAAATGGGAAAAACTTTTGGCGTTTTCGTTTTTAGCAATGTTGATAATCAATTCATCGGTGTGATTAATCTTAATAGTATTCGCCTAGATCCCTTTAGCTCCGCAACATTAGGGTATTACGCAGAACAAACCCAAAGTGGTAAAGGATACATGAAAGAAGCCCTTAACTTGATCCTTGACCATGCTTTCGTAAAAATCGGTTTAAATAGAGTGGAAGTAAATGTTCAACCAAATAACACTGCCTCCCTCGCCCTGATAAAATCAGTCGGGTTTTCGAAGGAAGGTTTTTCAAGAAAATACCTCAAAATTGGTAATCACTATGAAGACCACGAAAGATGGGCCTATCTGGCTGAAGATTTTAAACTTCGATAATAATTATTTATCTGATCCATTAAATCTATTTAACACTTCTAATGCAGCATTTTTCACTTCTTCATTTTCTGAATTCATTTCTTCAAATAATAAAGTATCAACTTTTTGATTTCTTTGCACATATTGAAGTGAATGAATTAGTTCGACCTTTGCCATAGTTGTGTAATTAATTTTTTTGATGATTAAATTAGTAAACCTATTAGGTAAAAAGGTTTTATATTGATTTATCAACATAGCAGAATTTAATATTTTATATTCTATTTCAGAATTCAAATTATCGAAAATAAAATTTTCCCACTCTTCTCTACCATTTTTAAATTTTACTGCTGCCAATATATCCATTGGTGTCCAATCCAAAACATAATGAATTCTATCATCAAACTTTATAAATGATACTAATGCTTCAGAGCTTCTATACTCAGGGTTTAGGTCATTTTCTGGCCTTAGTGCTCTAATAAAGCCCACCCCAGAATCTAAGAAATCTTTTACAACTTCTAAACCATGTGCATCTTTATAATTATAAGACAAAATTAAGCCTGTTTTATGGAGAATCGATAGGTTTGGTATTTTATCGGGGTTAAAAATATTCACCTGATAATTAATTCCACTTCTGCGAATATTATTATCACCTTTAATTTGTTCAATATTTGCAGAGGTTTTAATTTTTTCTATTTCGGCAGCAACATTTCCAAATGGTGCATCAGAGATTACTTTGTACAAATTTTCCGTTATTTTGTTTTTCTCAAAAACTAATGAGCAGCTCATTCTAACAATTTCTGAACTATCAAAGATTGCTTTATTCAATATTACACTCTTATGCTCATTTGTTAAATTATCAAAATCCCTAAAATATAAGCATATGTCGCTAGTAACAAAATTTCTTTGAGAATTATTTTTTTTAAGTGTGTTAATAAGAACATCTACTAGTTCTGTTTTGGATAAATTATTTTGAATTGGATATTTCACATAGCATTGCGAGCGAGTAAAAAGGCGCCACCATCTATTATATCGAAGATGGCTTTTTTCGCGATTTCACTATTTTCAAAATTTGCCGCTAAAATTTCAGCAAAAACTATATTCTTATTTCTTTTCCCGCCGAACATTTTAAATGATCGTATCAATCCCCTAGCAGTTACCATTTGCAACTCATGTGTTTCTTTTGCACTAATTTTATAACTAATAAAATATTCAGGTGTAATTGAGTTAGCAGCATGCAGGATTTCTGCATCCGTAATTGCATCAGCTTTATACAATAAATCTATCGTATTAACTGGAAATTCTATTATATGCTCTCTTATATTTTCAGCATAAGGTTTCAAATCTTCGCCGAACATATGATAAAGGAAACTTAAATATAAACCTGGTTTTTCAGGTAACCTATTAATAACATATACGGCTAATGTAGGTTTATTCTTAAGAAGTTCTCTTATCGTGAAATGTTGAAGTTTAACATTGAATTTTTTGTCGTTTTTTTTCTCTATTAAAAATTCTAATAAGTTTTCCGTCGCGGGTTTAAAATTTCTAATTCCGCTACAAAATTTGAACGGGCTTCAATTTTATTTATTCCCTTTGGCCATCGTTTATCTAATCCATTATCAATAAATAGATCATAAGTTTTCATTTCTTTTTTCTTATCGTCTATCGTGATTAAATATGCATCTAAATATAGGAGGCTACTTTCTAAGTCCTCGCTTTTACGTAATAATCGAAATAATGATTTTTCAATTTTTGGCGAAGATACTTTCTCTTGGATTATTCTTTGGATAGTTTCAAATTTTTCAGCAGAATTACCTTTGTTAAGAGATCTATTATATTGATCAACTTTGTCATTAGGCCAAGTAACAGTATTTAAATTTAAAAATATAAAACTAAAAATGAAAAATAAGCATACCAAAGTATCCCCCTAGTGCATTTTGTACTTAAAGTATATTTTTAAGCCGCCGTTTTCGCAAGCACTAAAAAAAGGCGGCCTTGGCCACCTTAAAATTCAGTCGCTTTAAATTACACTAAACCTGTCGGTTATTCACTAAATCATCATAGTCGCGAACCATGTTCATACAAACATCACCCACTTTAAATGTATATTCACCAATCTGACTTAAGGGGGTGACTTCAACGGCAGTGCCAGTAATAAAAGCTTGTTCAAAGTCTCCCAGCTCTTCTGGCATAATTTTGCGAGCGTTTACTTTAATACCGCGCTTTTCAGCAAGTTCTATTGCCGTTTGTCTTGTAATGCCATCGAGAAAACAATCCGGCGTTGGTGTATGAAGCTCCCCGTCTTTTAAGAAAAAGATATTGGCACCAGTTGCTTCCGCAACTTGCCCGCGGTAATCAAGCATCAATGCATCATCAAACCCATTTTCCGTAGCCGCATCTTTACACAAAGATGCAATCATATAAAGGCCCGCTGCTTTTGATTGTGTTGGGGCCGTATCTGGCGCAGGACGGCGCCATTTTGCAAATTCAAGACGTAATCCTTTTTGTTTTGCTTCCTCAGCAAAGTATGATGGCCATTCCCAAGCGGCAACTGCCACATTAATCTGTGTTCCTTTAGTCGCAACACCCATCATTTCAGCACCACGCCACGCGACTGGGCGCACATAGGCATCCACAAGACCATTTGCCTTAACAACGGCATCTGCCGCTGCATTTAATTCCTCAGCCGTATATGGCACTTCCATACCAAGAATTTCACCTGACTTGATCAAACGTTCGCTATGCTGATTTAATTTGAATATCTCACCGCCATAGGCGCGCTGCCCTTCAAAGACACAGCTTCCATAATGAAGCGCGTGTGATAAAACGTGAAAGTTAGCATCGCGCCAATTCACCATTTCACCATTATACCAAATTACACCATCACGATCATCAAAAGGCAGTATTGACATTAGAATCATCCTTTAAATTATTTTCTACTTGATATTTTTACCACTAGGTTTAAAATATGTCAACATGACTGACATAAATTTTAAAAATGAATTATCAACCATCTCCGATGATGAATTGTTTCTAAAGAGCACCAAGCTTCTTTATTTCGCTTATCGTGACTTTATTGCATGGCCAGATGAAGTGTTACAAAAATATGGATTTGGCAGGGCTCATCACCGTGTCCTATTTTTTGTAAGTCAAAACCCGGGTATGACAGTTGCAGAACTACTTAAGATACTTAACATTACAAAACAAAGCCTTTCACGGGTATTAAGCGCACTAATTGATCAAACCTATATTACTCAGGAAATTGGTGAAGAAGACCGTCGACAGCGATTATTATTTTTAACACAAAAAGGAAAAGAGCTCTTAAGAGAAGTTTCCATATATCAAAAAGAACAAATGATTAATGCGTGTAAAAATTCAGGATTAGAAGCGACAGAAGGTTTTTGGAAAGTTTTAACGGCACTGATTAATGAAGAAAACAGAGAAGAAATATTAAATCTGTCATTTAATAAATGATAATTAGACAAATTGCCCGGCGGCATGGCCAGACGCCCAGGCCCATTGAAAATTAAAGCCACCCAAATGGCCGGTTACATCAACAACTTCACCAATGAAGTATAATCCCGCGATTTTTTTACTTTCAAATGTTTTAGACGACAATTCATCCGTACTTACCCCCCCCCTTGTTACTTCAGCGGTAGCAAACCCTTCTGTACCATTTGGTGTTAAACGCCATTCATTAACAAGAAGAGCTACCTTATTTAATTTTTTATTTGATAAATCCGCAAGTCTACCCTGCACTTCTGCTTGCTCGGTTAAATATATGGCTAATCTTTTTGGCAGTAAACTTGATAACACGGTTTGAATTTCTTGTTTTGGCTGCTCTTCTTTAGCAGTCTTTAGATATTCAAAAACTTGTGTATTTGGCGCAAGGTTAATGAGTATTTCCATACCCGCACGCCAATAAGATGATATTTGCAAAATTGCTGGACCGCTTAACCCTTTATATGTAAAGAGCAATGCTTCATCGAAGGACTTTTTACCACATGTTACCCTTACATCTTTGGACACACCACTTAATACACGAAAATCAAATATATATTTTTCACCAAACGTTAAAGGCACCAAAGCTGGAACCGGGTCGACAACTTTCAATTTAAACTGTCTTGCGACGTCATAACCAAAACCTGTTGCACCCATCTTTGGGATAGATGCCCCACCAGAAGCAATCACAAGTGATGCACAAGTCAATTCTTTATCATCAAGCGTAAGAAGGTATCCATCATCTGTTTTATTCACTTGTTTGACTGCAGAATTTAACATTACTTCCGCTTTATTCTCTTCACATTCAGCAAGCAATATATCAATTATTTGTTGCGAACTTTCATCACAAAATAGCTGCCCTAATGTTTTTTCGTGATATGCAATATTATGTTTTTCAACAAGGTTGATAAAATCCTGAACGCTATATCGTTTAAGGGCAGACTTATGAAAATGCTTATTTTCCGATAAAAAATCAGCATGTGTACAGTGAATATTTGTAAAGTTGCAGCGTCCGCCTCCGGAAATTCGAATTTTTCCAGCAGGCTTTTTACTCTTTTCTATGACTAAAGCTGTGCGACCGCGTTTTCCGGCTTCAATAGCGCACATTAGCCCTGCCGCACCCGCACCGATGATGATCACATCATAATGATTACCCATTATCCTGCGAGCTCTTTTGAACGTGCTTTCGCTTCTTGCATCGCGCGACGAATAGATTTAGCAATACCTTGATCAGACATTAAAACATCTAGTGCCGCGGCTGTTGTACCGCCCGGACTAGTAACATTTTCCCTTAATTTAGAGGGGCTTTCACCACTTTCTTCAAGTAACGCTCCAGCTCCACTAACCGTTTGATGGGCAAGTTTATCACTTAATTCCTTAGGTAGACCGAGAGCCTCTCCTGCCGCAGCCATTGCCTCAGCCATATAAAAAACATAGGCTGGACCGCTGCCGCTTAAAGCCGTCACAGCATCCATCATTCCTTCATCTTCTATCCACTCAACATTTCCAACGGTTTCTAATAATGTTGAGCAAACCGCCTTTTGTTCGTCGTTTACAAGACTATTAGCAACACAAACGGTTATGCCTTTTCCAATTGCTGCGGGTGTATTGGGCATTGCACGAACGATGGCATGGTCTTGGCTAAGATGATCTTCAAAATAATGAATAGTTTTCCCTGCTGCGACAGAAAGGATAACAGTTTTCGATAAATCAAATGTTTTTATGGTTTCTAATGCCTCACCCATCATTTGTGGCTTAACAGCCATAACAACAAAAGACGGTGTTAAAGTAGCCGGAAGCAGATCAAATGTTTCAAATAAATTTCCAGAAGGCAATTGACTGAAATTATCTTTTATAGGCTCCAAATAAGGATCAACGATATAAACTGCATCTTTACTTAACCCTTTTTTGAGCCAGCCTGCCAACATGGCACTACCCATTTTCCCACAACCAATCAGTAATAAAGGTTGTTTTGATGATATGACGGATATATTACTCATAAATTAACCTTAGGCGTTGCCAATTGTTTCCAGCATTGCCGCTTCAATTGCATCAGAAGGACTTTTACCGCCCCAAATCACAAATTGAAAGACTGGAAAATAGCGATTAATTTCTGCAATTATAGTACGAGTGACCATTTCACAGCTCATAGCAATATCTCCGCTATTTGTTGGCGGCACCATTGAATGGCTGAACATGATACTCTCGTCATCGCTCCAAATTGAAAAATGCCCCATATCCAGACGCTCATTAAGCATGGTTATAAGTTCCAGAATATCAGAACGTTTCTTTGGTTGGACCTTTACATCCATTTGTCCAGCACATTGGAGAATGTTCTTATCGTCAATCCATAGGTAACGCAAATGAAAATCACACCACTCACCGTTTATTCCGGCGACGATTTCTTCATTTCCCAACCTTTCATAAGGCCATTCATTTTGGCTAACGATTAACTCCAATGTATCAAGTGGGTTAATACGTTCTTCAATTAATTCTGATGTAGAAAGCATTATTATTTTTTCTTTTTCTTAAGCGCATTAACTTCTTTTTTAAGCGCATCTATAGTTTCATGTAGCTCCGCATTCTCAGCTCGAGCAGCAACCGCCATTTCGCGAACCACTTCAAATTCTTCGCGAGTGACCAAATCCATATCCATTAAAACACTTTCAAGACGTGTTTTTACTTGGTTTTCCACTTCGGATTTAACACCATGAATGGTCCCTGCGGCACTTTGACCTAATCTGGCTAGATCACTTAATATTTTATTGTCTGATTGCACGATAAAGTCCTACATATTTTTAAGGGTCGGTTAATAGCTTATAATTACCATATATTTTTGCACTATGGCGAAACAATTATCAGTTGCCAAGAAACATTAAATGTGGGACAACGTGCGAGAGTTTGTTATTCCCTTGTAATGCTTTGTTTCGCTTGCACTTAAACGATAAACGGTATTTTTAAATGTCTGAATATTTATTATTCTCTGCCCTCTCTTATCCTAATATTGATCCTATTTTGTTTGAAATCGGCCCGATAGTGATTCGATGGTATTCACTTTCCTATCTAGGTGGGCTTGTTTTTGCTTGGGCCTACATGACGCGATTAATTCGAGTAAAAGCACCTCCTTGCACACAAGAACATGTGAGCGATTACATATTTTGGGCAATGCTTGGTATCGTTTTGGGCGGCCGCACAGGTTATGTTCTATTTTATAACGCTTCATATTATATGAATAATATAGCTGATGCTTTTGCCATATGGGACGGCGGCATGTCATTTCACGGTGGTTTTATCGGTGTTTGTATCGCAACAATATTATTTTGCCGCTATCATAAAATCCCCCTCTTTCGCTTTGCAGATATCATTGCCTGCGCTAGCCCTATCGGTTTAATGTTAGGTCGGTTGGCGAATTTTATTAACGGCGAACTTTTTGGACGAGTAACAGATTCTCCTCTTGGGATGGTTTTTCCGAGAGGTGGACCTCTGCCGCGTCACCCAAGCCAGCTTTATGAGGCAATGCTTGAAGGATTGTTGCTCTTCTTAATTCTTTATGTTGTTTATAATTATACAAAAGCGCGCCATAAGCCGGGATTAATCACCGGACTATTTATCATCGGGTATGCGTCGGCACGAACGTTTGTTGAGCAATTCAGAGAACCTGACACGCATTTAGGATTCCTTTTGGGTACTGATTTCTTAACTATGGGGCAAATTTTGAGCACACCGATGATACTATTTGGCCTATATTTAATCTTTCGCCCAAGGAAAGCGTCTTTATGACAGCACTAAATGATCATCTAATAAAACTGATCAAATTGCATGGCCCGTTATCAATAAGTAATTATATGACGGAAGCTTTGACCAATCCTAAATACGGTTATTATGCAAAACAAATTCCTTTTGGCGAAAAGGGCGACTTTGTAACTGCACCAGAAGTCAGCCAGATGTTTGGTGAATTAATCGGATTATGGTTTGCCGATATCTGGTTAAAAATGAAAAAACCGCGCACCGTTCACCTCATCGAACTGGGGCCGGGAAATGGCACGCTCATGGCAGATTTCCTACGTGTTTTAAAAGTTCTTCCTGAATTTTTAGATACTATTAATCTGCATTTTGTTGAAACTTCAAAGCAATTAATTGAAATCCAAAAAGAAAAGTTAAAAGAATTTCCCAATAATAAAAATTGGTACGAAACAGTAAAGAGTGCTCTTTCTGCAACAAATGATGAAGATGGTGTTGAAGTGACCTTCATTATTGCTAATGAATTTTTTGATGCTTTGCCTATACGTCAGTTTCAAAAAGAAGAGCTTGGCTGGCATGAGCGCATGGTTACTGTTGGTGAGAGTGGAAAAAATCTGGAAGTAATGCTATCTCCCTTCCCAGTTCACGATGTTAAGCTCAATGAAAAATTAGTTAATGCGCTACAGCATAGTATCATTGAAGTTTCACCAATGACCGATTTTGTAGTTTTTGAAATTTGTAAACATTTTCAAAAAAATAAAGGTGCGGCATTGTTTATAGATTATGGTTATGATGAACATAGTACTGGCGAAACCTTACAAGCCGTAAAAAATCATAACTATCAGGGCATATTTGAATTCCCCGGCGAAGCCGATTTATCAGCACATGTGAATTTCAAAAGAATACACGATATTGTCGTTGAATGTGATCTAACACCATACGGCCCTGCGCCTCAAAGACAATTCTTAAGTGCTATGGGCATAGAAGAACGGGTCAAAACACTTCTTAAAGATGCAACGCCAGAACAAACTCAGGATTTGATATCTGACTTAAAAAGATTGATTTCTCCCGATGAAATGGGAACATTATTTAAGGTTTTGGGCATACTTTCGGTGGAAAGTATTGAAATAGCAGGTTTTTAAAAATGGCTGAATATGTCAAAAGTGAATTACTCGCAAAATCAAACAAGATCAAACATGGTTTTTTCACACGCAATGGCGGTACATCAAACGGCATTTATCATTCGCTTAACTGTGGGACTTATTCAAATGATCATCATGAAAACATTCTAAAAAACCGTTCTCTTGCTCTTTATACATTAAGTGAAAAATCGAAATTAATAGAAATCCATCAAACACATAGTAATGTTGTTCATATATTTGACAATCAAGAGAATATTCCCGATGCCGATGCGATTGTCACAGATCAGAAAAACATTGCCTTAAGTATCGTAACGGCTGATTGTGCGCCGGTTTTATTTGCCGACGAAGAAGCAGGATTGATCGGAGCTGCCCATGCCGGATGGAAAGGTGCGTTTACAGGTATTTTAGAGAACACAATTTCAAAAATGTGTGAATTAGGAGCCACAAAGGAAAACATTACTGCCGCTATCGGCCCTTGTATTTCTCAAGCTTCTTACGAAGTCGGGCCAGAGTTTTTTGAAAAAATTCAAGATGATAAATACTTTTTAAAAAGCACAAACGAAGGTAACTTTCAATTTAACCTAGAAAGTTATGTTTACGATAAATTATTAAGTACCGGTCTTAATAATATTGACGCTTTAAACACGGATACCTATCCGATAAATAATGGTTTTTTTAGCTACCGGAGAAAGACGCATTTAAATGAAGAAGATTATGGGCGGCAAATATCAATTATTTTACAAAATTAATGCTAAAAACTGATATTCAGAGTCGCTTTTTGAAATATTTTCTGTATAAGATGCAATATCAATATCGGGTAATTTTTTATGGGACCTTTTAAAAAATGAAGATTATTTCTGGGAACAGCAACATTCCTCTTGCTGAATCAATTGCCAACCATCTAGGGATGGAACTCACTAAAGCGAATATTAAACGTTTTTCAGATGAAGAAGTCTGGGTCGAAATTCAAGAAAATGTTCGCGGCGAAGATGTCTATGTTGTGCAACCGACATCATACCCCACTAATGATAATCTGATGGAATTGTTGATTATTATTGATGCTCTTAAGCGCGCCTCTGCGCAAAGAATTGTAGCAGTTATTCCCTATTATGGATATGCGCGACAAGACCGCAAACCTGGTCCACGTACACCGATTAGTGCAAAGCTCGTAGCAAACCTTATTACGACCGCAGGCGCTGATAAAGTTTTAACAATGGATCTTCACGCAGGGCAAATTCAAGGCTTTTTTGATATTCCAACCGATAATTTATTTGCGTCACCTGTTCTTGTTGATGATATGAAGAAAAGATATGCTGACGTTGAAAAATTGATGGTTGTCTCTCCTGATGTCGGCGGTGTTGTTCGTGCCCGTGCTTACGCTAGCAAATTAGATGTTCCGCTAGCCATTATTGATAAACGCCGAGAAAAAGCCGGCGTTTCAGAAGTTATGAATATTATTGGTGATGTTAAAGATTATTACTGTGTATTTGTTGACGATATCGTTGATAGTGCCGGAACACTTTGTAATGCTGCTGGCGCTCTTATTGAGCATGGCGGCGCGAAATCAGTGAGTGCTTATGTATCACATGGCGTGCTATCTGGCCCTGCCATTGATCGCATCAATAAATCAGCAATGGAACATGTTGTGACGACAGATTCAATTTGTGCCACTGATGCCGTAAAAGGCTGTGAAAAAGTGATAAAAATAAGCATTGCACCGCTCTTTGCGAAAGCGATCAGACGCATTCATGAAGAAAGCTCTGTTTCCGTCTTATTTGGCTAATAAAATAAATTAAGTCAAAACGAAATTAAGTGTTGAGTTTTGGCCAATAACGCGTTAAAAGCGGCGCTCATAAGGGTCTGTATCATAGATGATCACAGGCCCTTTGATATTAGCACCCCTGGAGGCTGATATCAGAATATAAATTTTTGGAGATAAAAATAATGGCAAATGCAATTATTAAAGCAGAATTGCGCACAAAAGCGGGTAAGGGGTCCTCTCGTGCAATACGTAGAGAAGGACGCCTTCCGGCTGTCGTTTACGGCGCAAAAAAAGAAGTAGCAGCGATCACAGTTGATTTCGTTGATATTCAAAAACTACTCAACACAGGCGCGTTTCTAAGTACTACATACGATATTGAAATCGATGGCGGTAAAAAAGAAATGGTTCTTCCACGTGATGTTCAATTCCACCCAGTTACAGACTGGCCTATGCATATTGATTTTCTTCGCCTTGCACAAGATGCAACAATCGCGATCATGGTTCCGGTTCACTTCTTGAATGAAGAAGAGAGCCCTGGACTTAAAGGCGGCGGAATTATTAACGCAGTACGTCATGAAATCGAACTTGATTGCCCTGCGAGCAACCTTCCTGAAGCAATTGAAATTGATCTAACTGGGCTTGAACTTGGTGACAGCGTTCATTTCTCTGATATTACGCTTCCTGAAGGCGTTACACCGATTATCGATGACCGTGACTTTACAATCGCTACAATCGCAGCACCAAGTGGTCTTAAATCTGATGAAGAAGAAGATGAAGCAGCGACTGAAGAGGGCGAAGCTGAAGAGCACAGTGTAGAAGTTGAAGCAACTTCGCAGAAGTCTGAGGAAGACTAAGCCTCTGGATTAAAGGATAATTGCCATGTTGCTGCTCGTAGGCTTGGGAAATCCAGGCAAACAATATGAACACAACCGGCATAATATTGGATTTATGGCGGTAGATGAGATCATCTATCGCCATAATTTTTCTGAAGCTAAGTCAAAATTTCAAGGGATGATTAGTGAAGGCCGCTTAGGAAATGAAAAAGTTCTTATTTTAAAACCAATGACTTTCATGAATTTATCCGGCAAATCAGTATCAGAAGCAGCGAGATTTTATAAAATACCATCTGAAAATATATTTGTGTTTTATGATGAACTTGACCTTGCCGAAGGAAAAATAAAATTCAAAACGGGCGGCGGTAACGCAGGACATAACGGCCTTCGTTCAATGGACCAATATATTGATAAAAATTACAACCGCATTAGAATTGGAATAGGACACCCAGGCGATAAAGCACGGGTAACGGGTCATGTTTTAGGTAACTTTTCCAAAACAGACCAATCATGGCTTGAGCCTTTGATTGATGCCATTGGTCGTAGTGCAGACAAATTAACCAGTGGTGACGGTGTCGATTTTTTAAATGAAATCGGTTTAATTTTAAAACCGAATAAGAAGGATTAAAGAAAATGGGATTTAAATGTGGTATTGTTGGACTTCCAAATGTTGGAAAATCAACCCTGTTTAATGCACTAACAAACACAGCGCAAGCGGCGGCTGCAAATTATCCTTTTTGTACAATTGAACCAAACGTTGGACAAGTCCCCGTCCCCGACCCTCGACTTAATAAACTGGCATCGATTGCGCAATCTAAAGAAACTATTCCGACACAATTATCCTTTGTCGATATTGCCGGCCTTGTAAGAGGTGCATCAAAAGGAGAAGGTTTAGGAAATCAATTTCTTGGGAATATCCGTGAAGTAGACGCAATTGTTCATGTATTACGTTGCTTTGAAAATGATGATATTACTCATGTAGAAGGTGTTATAGATCCGATCGCAGATGCAGAAACCGTTGAAACCGAATTAATGCTTTCAGATATGGAAAGTCTTGAAAAACGTAAAGCAGGATTGATCCGACGCATAAGAGGGCAAGATAAAGAAGCCAAAAAAATTGTTGATATGGTTGATCGTTGCCTTGCGGTTTTGGAAGAAGGCCTCCCTGCCCGTAAAGTTGAAGTGGCAGACGAAGAAGAACAAAAGCTCTTAGATAGTTTAAAGCTTATTACCACAAAATCCGTGCTTTATGTTTGTAATGTAAGTGAAGATGATACAGTTGATGGTAATGAACTAACCAAAAAAGTTGCGGAAAAAGCCGCCGCAGAAGATGCCGTCATGGTTTTAATCTGTGCTTCATTAGAAGAAGAAATTGCGCAGCTTGATGATGAAGAAGAACAAAAAGAATTTCTTGCTGATCTAGGGTTAGGTGAAACGGGCCTTGGGCGCGTAATCCGTGCTGGTTATGACCTTCTTCATTTGATCACTTATTTTACTGTTGGGCCAAAAGAAGCGCGTGCATGGACCATCACACAAGAAACCACAGCACCACAAGCGGCCGGAGTAATCCATACTGACTTTGAAACAGGCTTTATACGTGCCGAAACGAACGCATATGATGATTATGTTGAACATAATGGTGAAGCTGGCGTTAAAGATGCTGGGAAAATGCGCCTCGAAGGAAAAGAATATATTGTTCAAGATGGCGATGTCATGCATTTCCGTTTCGCCAATTAAAATATCAGTTTAACTCCTATTGGAATAATGATGAGATTTATAATAACAGCCCTACTCTATCTTGGATTTGGCACAATTGCGTTTGCGCAGGATCATACTCCACTATTTAATAAAATCTCAAAAATGGCCAACGAAGGAAATATCGAAGCAAGTTTCCATCTCGGCATGCTTTATACAAACGGGATTGGCACCGAAACGAATATCGCAGAAGGTGTTAAATGGCTAGAAAAAGCACATAACAATAATGAAGCTATGGCGTCATATGAACTCGGCCGATATTACGAAGGCCAAGTTGACGAAACTGTCGAAGTTAATGTTGAAAAATCTTTTAGAAGCAAAATGACTGCAGCAAATATGGGGCATTCGCTTGCACAATTTGAAATTGGTATGATGTATTTGAATTTTCGAAATGCCACGCAAGCGGAAAAATTCTTGATAAAAGCAGCAAAACAAGGCTCGGTTCTTGCCTATCAAACATTGGCATTGCTATATTACCGCGGCGATATGACCCCACTTGATCTTAAACAAGCAAGAACTTTTCTATTATTAACTGCAAAAGGAGTTGAAGCAGAAACAGCGAAACAGTTTCAAAGCGTCATCGACCAACTTAACGCACAACTTAATGAAAATGATATTCTTCTAAGCGATGAGGCCTATGCAAATTGGCTAATTAAAAAAACACCTATTACTATCAATATGGAAAAAGGGCTTGATCGGCCATATGAAATTGCTGATCTCCCTTATCCGACTGAGTAACGCTTTTTTCATTAACTTAATACTCGGACATATTTTCTTTCTAAAACTTTTGCACCGTAACGTGTCCCCCATTCCTCAT
>ERZ807291.161-NODE-161-length-102293-cov-39.570346_pt1 | contig 102293 bp, 109 predicted proteins | sample MGYA00521257_ERZ807291 | MGnify/ENA primary metagenome ERZ807291 (study PRJEB31413, sample SAMN03169783) | marine metagenome | biome: Marine; feature: Water; material: Subsurface seawater | place: North Sea | collected 2011-04-28 | depth 1 m m ... | reverse complement strand
GGGACCAACTGATTATGAGTCAGCTACTCTAACCAACTGAGCTATAGGACCTGTTGGATTCACAAATATAAGCATAGCCTATAAATATTTAACCATATAAATTTCAATTGAAGCTTTCACTCATGGCAAAAATGTAAAATGGCAAAAATGAGTATCACTTAACCAAAAGTTTACCAATCGATTCATAGAAAATATTACCTGCAATTTGTTTTAAAAAACAAAAGATACCCGTCTTAAAAAGGGTAACAAGATCAAGCTTCAAAAGTCGATGGAGCGTTTTTTTAAAAATCTCCACTTAACTTATTTAAGACGATTGCAATGGCCACAGCTTGCTGATGGAAGTATATCTGAGATTTAGTTTACATACAGTTCTGTAACTGTAGACTCTAATATATGTCCTGATGCAGCTATAGCTTCGCCACTTTCTGCCATAAAATTTTGCATATGTTCTTCACTTAAACAGTTCATAACTACACAAACTTTCTTTTCATTATCAGGAGCGTGTCCATGATAAAGTTGAAAAATTCCCGCAGCTCTCGCCATTGGTTGGGAGTTATAAAAAGATTTTTCCCATTCTGAAAACGCATTATTAATATCGAATTTGAGTATTGCTGTAATCATATAAATTTATTTATGGTTTTTATAAATATATATACATTAATTGGGTTATACAACTGGCTAACCAAAGCTTAATATTGGGATTATTTCATCGTCCCAAACCCAGGGATTAAGACATTGGGACATTCTTCTATAAAATTCACTTTAACTTATTTAAGCGGCTTAGATATGCCTGAGTTGAAATAAAAAACCCTCCACTTGGGAGGGTATTATTTCTTTTGGTTAGTACTACTTATTTTGCAGCAGCTTCTGTAATATCTGATGTTGGGTCAAAAATCCAATTCTCCCTAACAATCTTTCCATCTACCCACTTAAATGATGCGTTAAATGGATTACTCCAGTTTTTTCCAGTCTTATTTCCTTTAGCAGACCAAACACCCCATATGTGGGACCATACCATATTATTGTTGTTTTCGTCATATACAGTAGTTTCAACAAACATCCATTCTATATTGATATTACTGTAAATTTGATGATGAGAACTCCATCCTTTTTGAACAGTTGACTTATCTAATTCAATTCCATTTAAATCGAAAATAGCATCTTCAATATGGATTTCTTTGAATGTGTCAAATTTGTTTTGCAAATATTCATTCATATAGTTTTTAATCGCTTTTGAGTATTTGTCACCAGTTGTAGTTTTACCCGTAATTTCTTGAGCAAACGAAAAAGTTGTGGTTAATAGAACGATTGAAAGTAATATTTTTTTCATTTTAAATAATTTATGGTTAATAAGTCTCAATTTAACAAGCTTAATTTCAATATGCAACTAATTAACTTAAACTTAATGTTTAACTGTCCCTTATCCTAAACCTAAGGAATGGGACACTCATCTATAAATGTTAGTTTGACTTATCTAAGAGGATTGGAAGCTCATAAGCTTTGTGAGGGGGATATGCTGGTGATTTAAAATAAGCTGGTTACTCAAACTTCTGCTTGAAAAAGAAGCTTGCCCAAATTGCTTTTGACCAAGCATTGATATAGGTATTTAAAGCTAATAATATTCCAACAATCCAAAGAAAGCAAGATAGAACTGAAAAAGAATTGCTCAGTGACCAATAAATAAAAGTGGTAAACAACATTAAACCAACACCTAAAGCATACGACACATACATGGAACCATAGTAAAAACTTGGCTCAATTTTTAAACCAGTTTGACAGCTTGAACAACGGTCTCTAACTCGTATAATTTTAAAGAACAGACGAGGTCGACTTTCTAAAAATTCTCCTTTACCACATACAGGACATTTTAATCTAAATATATTAATCAAGGTCAACATCATTTTTTAATAAATTTTTGACTAAAATCAATTTGTTCATAATTTACTTTGAAGATTCCGTCTAAATGATTTTTAGCAAAATTAAAGCAAAAAAATGATTTGTCCCATTGTCCCAAAACATAGGAATGGGACTCTCCACCAACAGTAATAATTTCCCAAATGTCATAACCTTTCAATACACCTTTGTCTATTCGAACTTGATTGGCTTTTTTTACTTCATTTGTAAGAAGCTTTTTGACAGTTGATTTCTTTCCTTTTAATGCATCCACAAAGTAAAAAACCCTATACTGAGGGTAAGAACTTAATGTAAAAAACAAAGCGAACAATGGTAAAATAATTCTTTTCATTTTAAATTTTTATGGTTAATAAATTCAAAAGTGCTTTATTTAGTTTTGAATCGCAAGTAAATAGAAGTGCTGGAACTTAATTTGAAGATTAAAAACTTCTATGTCTTGTGCAATGATTCCCTTACTCGTCCGAATTCCCAAGAAAAGTTTCCCCATAATTAATGTATTTTAGTCGCTGATCTTAATAAAAACATCGCCATTAACGAAAAAAGCTTTTAGAGAAGGATCGTAACAATGACAGAGCCTTGAGAGCCAAAACCTATTAAAATGATCTATAAAGTCCTATTTGCCATTCTGTTCATGGGCATACAAATCTTTAGTTATGCTCAACCCTACAAAATTGAGGAGGGAGTAAAACGCATTGTATTTGTTGGAAACAGTATTACTTATGCTGGTGGTTACGTCAATTATATCGATACCTATTTGTCAATACGTTACCCCAAAAAAAACTATGAAATTATAAACCTGGGATTACCCAGCGAAACCGTTTCAGGACTTTCCGAACCCAACCACGCCAATGGAGCATTTCCACGACCCAACCTCCACGATCGACTGGAAAGCTTGTTGAACAAAACAAAACCTGATTTAATATTTGCTTGTTATGGGATGAACGATGGAATCTATATGCCTTTAGATGAGACCCGCTTTAAAAAATTTAGAGATGGGATCTCTCGCTTGCACTCAGAAGTTGTAAAACAAGAGGCTGAAATTATTCATCTCACGCCCCCCATTTATGACGGGCAAAAAGGAAAAACTTATTCCGATGTACTGGAAGTCTATTCCGATTGGTTAATGGAGCAAAAGCGTTCCTCTGGGTGGAATGTGATTGATATCCACCACCCCATGAAACAAGAACTAAAAATAAGGCGGCTTAAGGATGCCAACTTTAGCTTTGCTAAAGATGGAGTACATCCCAATATGGCAGGACATTTTATAATGGCAAAAGCCGTTTTGTTGTCTTTGGGAGCTGAAGAATTCGCACAAGCAAAAGACTTCGAAGAGGTTCTTTATCAATACAAAAATGGTGCTGAAGTATTCACCCATATACAAACACGTCAAAGAGTCTCCAAAGATGCTTGGTTAACCTATGTAGGACATCAACGTCCAAAAATGAACTTGGGCCTTTCAATGGAAGAAGCCAGAAACATTTTACAGGATTTGAAAATTAAAATTCAAGTACTTATGAATGAATGATAAATACGCTAATATTTTTGAAATGATTCCCTTTTATGCAAGCTTTTAAGTTACCTTATGAGGCAAATATTTTACTGGCTTATGCTGTATTTGAATTTTTATACATAACTTTAATTGACTAGATTTAAAAAAATGAAGCTTTCTAAATACCTTTCTCTCTTGGTTTCGATTGTTGTTTTGAGTGCCTGGACTTTCCGTTTAAATCAACCTTCTTTGTTTAGAGGAGGAGATGCTGTAAATATGTCTGAAGAATTTGCGGTCTATGGGCTTAGTAATGGCATAATGATTTCGGTGGGTGTCGTCAAGATTATTTTAGCACTTTTACTTTTGATAGGAGGATTAAAATTCCCTGCTTTGATCAAACCTTCGGCAGCTGCTATGGCATTGTTTATGATCGGAGCGGTTTATTTCCACATCAGCATTTCCGATGGAATCATACCAACACTCCCAGCAGCTAGTATGTTGTTGTGTTGTTTGTTAATGATCTTTAACCCAATCTTTTTTGGAGAAAAAAAATCTTGACCCAAAGAGTTTTTCTCTTTTTTTTAATGGATTACATGCTGTTTTCAAATGAAAGAAGCTGGACTCAATGTTTTTGGAAAACCTTTAATGGTTTGTGGTACAAACCCCATGACTGGTGCCTATAGAAATGGGTGCTGTGATACTGGCCCGTTTGATGCAGGAACCCATACCGTTTGTGCAGTGGTTACAGACGCTTTTTTGACCTTTTCGAAAAACAAAGGAAATGACTTGACGCGGTCCTATCCAGAATATAATTTTCCCGGCTTAGTAGCAGGAGATCATTGGTGCTTATGTGTTTCACGGTGGATGGAGGCCTATCGATCAGATGTGGCGCCCCAAATCATATTGGAAGCATGTCATCAAAAAACATTAGACCATGTCCAGATGGACATTTTAAAAAAATTTGCTTTTGACCCTGCTTGATCCCCTTTTATGGTTTTCATCCATTTCATTTTTATTTTATGGAATTGGTTGTTTCACCAGTCGCTTTATGATGGAAGAATTTATACGCTACGGTATTCCAAAGTTCAGAAAACTAACGGGCGTACTTCAATTGTTGGGAGCGTTAGGGATTATCGTTGGATTTTGGATGGATTATTTTCAAATCCTAAGCACATTTGGGCTTTCCCTATTGATGTTATTTGGGGTCATCACCCGTATTAAGATCAAAGATGGCCTGATGAAAACCATTCCCGCCCTATTTTACTGCCTACTCAACGGCTATTTATGCTTTGAGTTGATACTAAACTTTATGGGATAGCATATCAATAAAAAAGTCCAACACCTTTGGTGTTAGACTTTTTTGGTAAAGTAAAATGGATGCTTAATTGGGTTGAATTCCCAAGACTTCCTTCAGATTATCCATTCCAAATTCATTTCCGTAGAGCAAGGTGGAAAAACGAGCCACTTCGGCAGCGATAAAAATGGCTGCTTTAATCTCATCATCAGTTGCTCCAGCCACTTTTGCCATATGAACCTGAGCCGTAATGCAATATTCACACTTCATGGCTACAGAAGCCGATATGGCCACCAATCTGGCTTCTTTCAATGCAATAGGCCCTTCTGTAAAAATTTTGTTCCAAGCTCCAAAATATGCTGCTGCATCAGCAGCTGTCGCTTTTGGATACATTTTATTAAAAGGACTTTTTTTGGTCAGAGCGTCATATTCTTGATCCGTGGTTTGGCTATATCCCAGTGCCGTAACCAATAAAAACAGTATTGTAATTTTTTTCATAATAAAATTGATTTTTTATTGATTCTAATTTTAAATGGTTCCCTTCTTAGATCCGTAATAGAATAGCCCTATAGTGACCAATCCTAAAACGATGACCGGAAGGGGTGCTGTTGGTTCTGCTTTGAAAAAACCAATGAGGTCTGGTAGGGAAAAAAACCCTGCCAACACAAAAAACAAAAAGGAAACTCTTTTTAAGGTTTCCAAATCCGTGAAAGAAGTCGCCCCAATGATTACAAAAACAATTCCCAAAACCATCAGTCCCACGACCAAAGCAAAAGTCTCGAACATGGTTACTGCATCAGCGGATGGATTGGCTCCAAAGGCATCTGCGATCAGCATCATTTTAAATTCGGGTGAAAAAAGAGATAGAAACAATGGAATCCCTTGAATAAAAATAAGAGCAGCACAAATTCTAAAAATAATTTTAATTTTCATATTGAATTGATTTATGTTAAACGCAATTTAATAAAAAAGATGAGAAAGTCTGAGAAAGTTATCTTCTTCTTCCCGTAAATTCCATGGCTTCGCCCTGACCAAAACCATAGCTGAACCCAATGACCCAAAACCTTCCGTAAACCGATCGGCTCCAAATATTGAAATTATCCCTGATGGTTTGATTTTCCCTAACCCTTGTGGCAAAAAGGTCTCTGATGTTCAAACTGATAATGCCCTTGCCTTTAAGAAGTTTTTTTCGAGCTCCAAGATTGAGAAACTGGCTCGGGCCAGACTCCCCATCAATGGTTTTAAATCCAGACTCATAATTCCAGCTCATTTCCATATCTAAATCTTTGGGAAACTTAAATTTGGAAGTGATTTCCGAACTCCAACTATTGCCTTTAAAATCAAAAGACCGGTCTTGCCATGAGGCTTTACGGTCAAAAGTGTTGAAATTGAAATCCCCATTAAATGTAATTTTTTTGGAAGGAGATATTTTTCCATTGAGCTCTATACCATTCACCCTTTTGGTTCCCAAATTCTCGGGTCCGCTAATACTGATGTTGTCCTCAAATGTAGTAACAGATTCGATGGTGTTGGTTGTGTATAGCTGGTATAAACTCATATTTAGAGAGGTTATCCCTTTTAGGAAAATAGCCGATATTTCATAGGAATCCGAGTACTCCGATTTCAGATTGGGGTTTCCTTTCCTGTAGTTATAGCTGTTGCGAATATTGAAAAAGGGATTCAGTTCCCACAAACGTGGTCGGTAGATCCTTTTGGAATAGCCAGCCTGGAGAGAAAAGTTAGTGCTAAACTTATAGGAGGTATTGAAGGAAGGAAACAAATTGGTAAAGTTCTGATCGTTACTTTCCTTGGTATTGACCAAAAGAGTATTGATTTTTGTGTTTTCGGCCCTCAGCCCCAACTGAGCTCCCCAAGTATCCGATTCATAGGCTGCCATTCCATAAACGCCCAAAACCGCTTGAGTGAATTCGAAGACATTGGTCAGTCCATTATTGACGACCCATTGACCAGCCAAATCATCTTTTACCTCAAAATCATTGCTCACATCGTTATTGGCATATTGAAACCCTCCCTCTACTTTCCAAACCTCTCCAAAAGGACGGGTATAATCCAATTTGAAAGTGTGCTCCGCCTCGCGAAAGAAAGTGCGCGTTTGTTGGTCGTCAAAAGTGTCTGATCCCAAAACCGTAGTGTTGAAAAACTCCGAAGATTGATCTTTACTAAAGAGATTTCCGGTGGCACTAAAAATCAAATCGTGATCTTCATCATCCAAAAAATCTCTCTTGTAAATTAATTCGTATTGATATTTAGGGTTGTCCGCAGTAGTTACCTCCTTGCGGTTCCATTCTGAGGTCAACTGAGTAATGTTTTTGTACCCCTTTACATTGGTGTTGGAAGGCTGATCCTCGCCCTCAAAAGCATAAAACCCAGACAGGGTGATTACATTTTGGGAATTGATGTAATAGTCTGTTCCCAAAATAATGTTGTAAAACTTTTCATTTCGGTACTGAGTTCCCTCCGTCAAAACCTGAGTATTGGTCAAACGATTGTCATTTTTATTTTTTCCTTTCCGTGGATAACTTCTTGATCCATATCCTATTTGGGTAAATAGATTGAATTTTTCGGTCCGTCTATTCAGGCTTAGACCAAAACTGTTGTTGTCTGGTTGCCCATAGTTAAGGGAAAAGGAACCATTGATTCCCCTTCTTTCATCTTTCTTGATTACTATATTTATGATTCCTGCTGTTCCTTCGGCTTCGTACTTGGCAGAAGGATTGGTGATGACCTCAACTTTATCGATCATCTCAGCCGTGATGGATCCCAAAGCATTTCCCCCTTCGGAAGTAAGGACAGAAGGCTTACCGTTGATCAAAATTTGAACACCCGCATTGCCCCTAAGTTTTACTTGGCCTTCTATACTGACGGTAACCGAGGGAACATTGTCCAATACTTCCAGTGCACTGGCTCCTGTACTGCTCAAATCTTTTCCAACGTTAAAAACCCTTTTATCGAGTTTAAATTCCATCGTTGATTTTTCTCCTCTTACCTCTACTTCGTTCAACATTTCTGACTGTTCGCTCAAGGCTATTGTACCCATATCTAAAAGCTTTCCACTGAACTGAAAATCTTCACGTCTCAAGGTCTCATAGCCGATAAAACTGATCTCTACATAAACTTCTTTCGAAGGAGAAAGTACACTAAAAGAACCTTCATCGTTGGTGGTGACTCCAGTGATGGGTTCAAGGCTGGTCTTATCCCCTAAAATAACCGTGGCAAATGGGATGGGAGCTTGGGAAGATTGATCCACAATAATCCCCTTTATTTCAAAGCTCTTTTGTTGAGAATAAAGATGGGTAAGATGGAGTAACAATAAAAGTAGGTGGATGGTATTTTTCAATGGTTGAATAATTTACTCTTTGACAAGAATAATATCTAAAGGTTTAACAAAAAATATTATTCTTAAAATGGGGACAGGAAAATTTTCGAATATTGTAACTTTCATCTGATAAATTTTAGATCATCCAACATGATTCTTGAACTTAAAAAACTTTTTGGAAATGTCTTTGAAGAAGACTTAATTCAAGAGATCGCAAAAGTGGGTACGCTCAAAGAAATCCCCGAAGATTTTATGATGATCGACATTGGAGAAAAGATTAAAGGGGTTCCACTAATGGTCTCAGGAGCCATAAAAATATCCCGAGAAAATGAAAACGGTGAGGAATTACTGCTCTACTATCTCGAAGAGGGAGACTCCTGTACCCTGACCTTTGCATGGGAAATGGGAGAGACCAAAAGTAAAATCAGGGCGGTCTCCGAGTTACCTTCAAAATTGATTATGGTTCCCATCCAACGCATACAAGATTGGGAGTCAAAATACCCCAGTTGGCGGCGTTTTCTCTTCCGCAGCTATCAAATCCGCATGGATGAATTAATTGACACTTTGGACAGTTTGGCTTTCGATGGTCTCGAAAAAAGACTCATGGATTATATGGTTGAGAAAAAAAGAGTCAATGGGAAAAATGAATTGCTCATCACTCACCAGAATATTGCTCTGGAATTGCATAGCTCTCGTGTAGTCATTTCTCGTTTGCTCAAAAAACTGGAACAAACGGGAAAGATTCAGCTCAAAAGAAACAAAATTATCATCATTTGACTTGTGTAACCTATGTTACGCTGCGTTCTCCTAAGTAAGCGTATTTTTGACACTTAAATCAAAAAAATGCGAGGGTACTTTCCCTTTTTGGAGTGGATTAAAGCTTATGATATTCGTCTGTTTAAAGGCGATCTTTCAGCAGGAATCACCGTAGGAGTCATGCTGATTCCTCAAGGAATGGCTTATGCCATGATTGCAGGACTTCCTCCCGTTTATGGTTTGTATGCTGGTATTTTTCCGCAAATAGTTTACGCTTTGATGGGCAGTTCACGCCATTTGGCAGTTGGGCCTGTAGCTATGGATTCTCTTTTGGTCGCCACTGCGCTCAATACCATCGCTATAGTAGATGCCAACCACTACATTTCCTTGGCCATTTTCTTAGCCTTGTTTATGGGACTTATTCAAGTTTTCTTGGGGTTTTTAAAATTCGGGTTTTTGGTTAATTTTCTGTCCAAGCCAGTAATCAGTGGTTTTACCTCCGCTGCCGCTGTAATTATCGGTATGACCCAGCTGAAACACATTATAGGCATTGATCTTCCTTCTCATAATTTAATACAAAAAATCTTTCAATCGCTCTGGCAAAGCAATGAAGAGATTCACCTTTTTACCCTGCTGATTACCTTGGGAAGTATTGCTTTAATATTTGCCATAAAAAAGATGTCCCATAGAATCCCCGCAGCTTTGATTGTAGTGGTTGTCTCCATCCTATTGACCGCTCAACTGAACTGGAATGAACAGGGATTAAAAATTGTAGGTGATGTTCCTGAAGGCTTGCCTTCCATCCAATTGCAATCCATTTCCATTGAGGAAGTTTACCAACTCCTGCCCATGGCTTTGACTTTGGCGTTGATCGCCTTTTTGGAAGCTATTTCGGTAGCCAAAGCCATAGAGATAAAAGAAAAAAAGGAAACCATTAACCCCAATCAGGAACTCATCGCTCTGGGTGCTGCCAACATAGTGGGCTCCTTGTTTCAATCCTACCCCGCCACTGGTGGTTTCTCCAGAACAGCGGTCAATCATCAATCTGGTGCCAAAACAGGAATTGCCTCGTTGATCAGTGCCTCCTTGGTCGCTTTGACCTTGATGTTTTTTACCCACTGGTTTTACCATCTCCCCAAAGCAGTTCTGGGGGCAATAATTCTCACCGCAGTCATCAACCTGATTGACTTGAAATATCCCATCAAACTTTGGAAAACGCATCGGGAGGAGTTTTTTGTCTTGCTTTTTACTTTTTTAGTCACCTTGGTTATGGGGATCAAAGAGGGAATTCTTTTGGGAACCTTGGTCGCCCTATCGTTGATGATCTATCGTTCTTCGCAACCCCATATTGCAATTTTAGGTCGGATCAAAGGAACTTCTCGATTTAGAAATGTACTGCGATTTTCTGAAGAAACAGAAACTTTTCCTGGGGTACTGATCATCCGTTTCGATGGACAGTTGTTTTTTGGAAACCACATTTATTTTAAAAAACAAATCACAGAGCGCATGGAAGAACAAAAAAATAAAATCCAATTTCTGGTCATTGATGCGGGTCCCATCCATTACATTGATGCCAGTGCCTCTACCACATTAGAATATTGGATTCAAGAGCTTCAGCAAAAAAACATCAAGGTTCTATGGGTCAAAGCCATTGGCCCCATAAGAGATATTTTATACCGCGATGGTCTGGTAAAAATAGTAGGCAAAAGAAATTTTTTCTCTAATTTGGATACGGCAATCAAGCATATCCAGGGAGAAGAAATTCCAAAAATTGAAAAAAGAATTTCTAATCAAAGTAACCTGAAATAAACCATTAAAATGAAAGTAGAACAGATTTACACAGGATGTTTGGCACAAGGTGCCTACTATGTCGAAAGTGAGGGTGAAGTGGCCATCATTGACCCGCTGAGGGAAATTGCCCCATACATAGAAAAGGCAAAGAAAAACAAGGCCAATATCAAGTATATTTTTGAAACCCATTTTCATGCCGACTTTGTAAGCGGCCACCTGACCTTGTCTAAAGAGACAGGAGCTCCTATTGTTTTTGGGCCTAATGCCAATCCGGATTTTGAAGTCATCATTGCCAAGGACGAACAGGAATTTCCTCTTGGAAACGGAACCATTATCGCGCTCCACACCCCTGGACACACTATGGAAAGCACAACCTATTTGTTGAGAGACAATAATGGAAAAGATATCGCCATCTTCAGTGGTGATACATTATTCTTAGGAGATGTAGGGCGACCTGATTTGGCTCAAAAAGCCAAGGAAATTACCCAAGATGATTTGGCAGGATTTCTTTTCGATAGCCTGAGAAACAAGATCATGCCTTTATCAGATGATGTAATCGTATACCCAGCCCATGGTGCTGGATCGGCTTGCGGCAAAAAAATGATGAAGGAAACCGTTGACACACTTGGCAATCAAAAACAAATGAATTACGCCTTGAGAGCAGACATGACCAAAGAGGAGTTCATCGAAGAGGTAACCGATGGTCTATTGCCTCCTCCCCAATACTTTCCTTTAAATGTAAAAATGAACAAATCGGGCTATGATGATATTGAAAAGGTCCTTGACCGAGGAATGAAAGGCTTAAACCCAGATGCATTCGAGCTTTTGGCCAATGAATCGGGAGCCATCATCATCGATGTAAGACACCAAAATGACTTTGTCAAAGGCCACATTCCTCAATCAATCTTCATTGGACTCGACGGTGGTTTTGCACCTTGGGTTGGAGCTTTAATTGGAAATGTTAAACAACCCCTTTTGATCATTTCTCCTCAAGGAAGAGAGGAAGAAACCATTACTCGCTTGTCACGGGTAGGGTTTGACCATACTCTGGGTTATCTGGAAGGGGGTTTTGAAGCTTGGAAAAACTCTGGAAAAGAATATGATATCATCAGTAGTATTGTTGCAAAAGATCTGGAGGGTTTTATCAAAGAAAAAAAGGTTGATGTTTTTGATGTCAGGAAAGAAAGCGAATATATTTCCGAACACATCCCCAACGCACAAAATACGCCTTTGGACTTTCTCAACGACCATTTGAATCAATTTCCCGAAAAGGACACCTTTTATGTGCACTGTGCAGGGGGATATCGCTCCGTAATTGCAGCCTCTATTCTCAAAAAGAGGGGCATTCACAATTTGGTGGATGTTCAAGGGGGTTTCAAGGCCATTAAAGAAACAAATATTGAACTCTCGGACTACATTTGTCCTTCAACAATAGAATCCTAAAATATGATACAGTTTTTAACCCAACCTTGGCCTTGGTATTTTGGAGGCTTTATGATCTCCATCATTCTTTTTTTACTGCTTTGGACAGGCAAGTCCTTTGGAATGTCCTCCAACCTCCGCACCCTCTGTTCGATGATGGGAGCTGGAAAAAAGGTTTCTTTTTTTGATTTCGACTGGAAAGCCCAACGATGGAATTTAATTGTTGCCCTCGGTGTCGTATTGGGAGGCTTTATTGCCTCCAACTATATCGTAAGCACCAAGTCAATGGACCTCTCCAAAAACACCGTGGATCAATTGCTTGCAATGGGCATCCAAGATGCAGGAAAAAGTTTTGCCCCTGAAATTCTTTTTTCCAACGATGCGTTTACAAACCCCTATGTACTACTATTGCTGATTTTAGGAGGTTTTTTGGTCGGTTTTGGAGCGCGATATTCCGGCGGTTGTACCTCGGGTCATGCCATATCAGGATTGTCCAATATACAATTGCCCTCTCTAATTGCAGTGTTTGGCTTTTTTGCTGGAGGCCTTCTAATCAATCATTTTATTCTCCCATTACTCCTTAAAACTTTGGCCATATGAAAACAGTTCTATTTTTTACGATCGGTATATTATTTGGAATCATTCTGTACATGTCAGAAGTAGCCTCCTGGTTTAGGATTTACGAAATGTTTCAATTCGACTCTTTTCACATGTATGGCGTTATTGGAACAGCCGTTTTCTTGGGTGTTATCATTGTTTTTATTATCAAAAAATTTAAAATAAAATCCATTTTGGACAGTGCCCCGATTGCCATTCCCAATAAAGAAAAAGGCTGGAAACGCTATCTCTTTGGAGGGATTATTTTTGGTTCTGGTTGGGCCATTTCAGGAGCTTGTCCGGGACCGATGTTTTCTCTTTTGGGAGCAGGCTTTTTACCCATTTTAATCGTCATTGTGTCCGCCACATTAGGCACCTTTTTCTATGGTTTTATCCAACATAAATTACCGCATTAAAATATGAAAAATCTAATCTTTCTTTTTGCTTTAATCTTGTTTACTAATTGTAATAATACTGCTCCTAAACCAAAAAATAGCAAGCCCCCGAACATTATCTATATTTTGGCCGACGACTTGGGTTATGGTGACATAGGTGTATATGGCCAAACTCTTTTCGAAACTCCCAATCTAGATCGATTGGCCAAAGGAGGGATGCAGTTTTTACAGCACTATTCCGGCTCAACCGTTTGTGCTCCTTCAAGATCAGCTCTGATGACCGGCCAGCATACGGGCCATACTTTTATCAGGGGTAACTCTGAAAGAGGCTTTACGTTGGAAAACGAAGGGCAATATCCTTTGGCAAGCGAAGAACTCACCATCGCAGAAGCACTAAAAGAAGCAGGCTACCGTACTGCCGCTTTTGGGAAATGGGGGCTGGGTTATCCCGGTTCCGAAGGTGCTCCCAATTCTCAAGGTTTTGACCAATTCTATGGTTATAACTGTCAAAGGGTGGCCCACAATTATTATCCTACCCATCTTTGGGACAATCAGCTGAAAGAAGATCTCAAAGGAAACGATGGCAATACTGCTCAAACCTATGCCCCAGAGTTGATCCACCAAAAAGCATTGTCTTTTTTGGAAGAAAACAAGGACGCTCCTTTTTTTATGTTTTATCCTTCAGTGATTCCCCACGCCGAGTTGGTCGCTCCCGAGGAATATATGGTAAAGTATCGAGGCAAATTTTTGCCTGAGAAAAAGCATGTTAATGCCAAAAAAAAAGACGGCTATAGTGTCAGCGGCTATAATTCTCAAGTGGAAAGTCACGCCGCTTTTGCCGCAATGGTAAATATTTTGGACGATCAAGTGGGCGAAATAATGGATAAAGTTCACGAATTGGGGATTGCCGAAAACACCCTGATCATCTTTACCTCCGACAATGGCCCTCACAAAGAAGGGGGTGCAGATCCCGATTATTTTGACAGCAATGGACCCTTGAAGGGCTATAAGAGAGATCTCTACGAGGGTGGGATTCGCGTTCCCATGATGGCCTATTGGCCCTCGAAAATTCAGCCTGGTTCTACTAGCAATCACCCCTCAGCATTTTGGGATTTTTTCCCTACAGCAATTGAAATCGCCGGAGTTAAAAAAGAATTTGCTGGGATTGATGGAATCTCCTTTTTACCTACCCTTGTGGGCAAAGAACAAAAATCCCATCCCTACCTCTACTGGGAGTTTTTGGAAAGAGGAGGTCGGCAAGCTGTCTTGATGAATCAATGGAAAGGCATACGATTGAATATGGCCAAAAATCCTGATGCTCCTATTGAATTGTATCGACTCACTGACGATATTGGCGAAGAAAATAACCTCGCACAGGAGTATCCCCAAATCGTAAAAAAGATGGATCGTCTGATGAAGGAGGCTCACGTAAACTCCGAAATTTTTTCTTTCGAATACGAAAAAAACTAGCCTTTCTATTCGTTTTTGGTACTTCCCAGAATTTCATCCCGATAAGCATTAGGGGTCAATTGGGTGATCTTTTTAAAGTTTCTAAAGAAATTAGACAGGTTGTTGAATCCGCTCTCATAACAGATCGTCTTGATGTCAACATCTGTTTCAGAAAGCAGTTTGGTGGCATGGTTAATGCGGTATTCGTTGAGGAAGTTAGTAAAGGTCTTTTGGGTGCTTTTTTTAAAAAATCGACAAAAAGACTGTGGCGTCATAAAAACCTGAGCAGAAATGTCTTCTAATGCAATGGGTTCCATAAAGTGATCTCTAATGTAGTTGAAAATCATCTTGAGCCTTTTGTTCTCTGTGGGATTACTGATAAAGGCATAGCCCTCGGCATTGAGTATCTTTTTGTCTTTCTCTTTTGCCAGATCGTGAAGTATCTTAACAAAAGTCAGAAAGGCATCGATCTGGGTTTCGTATTGAAGCCCCTCCATTCTAATTCCTATGTCTTCTTTGATAGACCCATCAAATACGATTCCTTTTTTGGACAACTCCAATAACTGATTGATTCGTTTTAACTCCTCCAAATTTTGAAAAGCCATTTCAAAAATATCGGGCTTAAACTGTATGACAATTTCTTTTTGACCCTCCTCTAATCCTTTGGTAAAACCTGTATGTGGAAGATAAGAACCGATCAATATTAAATCTCCGTCTTGATAGTTGGACAAATGGGTTCCCACCTGCCTCTTTCCTACTCCTGTATTGATGTAAACCAACTCTACTTCAGGATGATAATGCCACTTTACCTTATGGGTATTGGGGGAGGACTTATCAAAATATGCATATTTGTAGGAGTGACCCGTATCGGGTGAAATGGTTTCAAAATCTGGTTTGTACAATTGAATATTATTTAAAATTTACTTGTAATACTGTACAAAATTAACAATAATGATTCTAAAAACAAGCAGTGTGGTTAATTTCTAATAAGGGAAGAAGTGTTTTCGCTTATAAAGATGATTTTTAAGGCTTTTTTTGATTTTTTATAAAAATCATTCTGAAAATATATTTTAGCTGTTGTTTCAAGCCGAACAAACTGGGTGTTGCGCTAAAATATTTCTAAATCTTTATATTTACTGAAACATACTCCTGAAAATGAATATCACTGACAAAGGATCAATCTTTATCGTAAGCCTTTTTTATATCATTACAATGACAAGTGGATACTTCATTCACCAGGGCCAATTACTTGGCAAAAAAAATGAAATCAATCGATTGATCCTGACCATCAACAGCCACGAAATCAATACCGAAAACAACAGTATCGTGGTTTATGAGGATATTGGTAAGCCACAACCCATCCAAAAAATCTATGATGTGGGCTCAATCGTAGCCATTTCTTCCATCTATGAGCAAAAGGGGTATCGGTTGGATTATATTTCAGAATTTTTGAAAAAGCTGGTGGATCACGAGGTCGTGGTCACGCGAATATGGTTTTCCAAAAAAAATTAAATGGGTTACTTTCTGCGAAATATTATTGTCTATTCGGTTGTCGTTTTCTTGGTCTTTTTGGTGTATAAGGCTTTGAAGGACATGAAAAAATAAGCTTCTTTCTCCCAAAAAAACACTAAAGGTTTTAAACTCACTATCTTTGCAAAAAGAGTTGAGTTGAAAAAGAAAAAGCCAGATAACGTTGTTTGGGATGAGAAGCAGGAAGAGTATATTGCCCGCTTGCTTCCCTATGCTTCTCAAGCGAGTGGCCCTGTTATCAAAATTCCCAATGTCGATGCCTTTAAACAAAAGGGGGTGGAAAAGGTGTCCAAACAATTCCAAACAGAACTGGAGGAACTGAAAGATAAAATCAAAGACTTTGTAAAAACCGCCAGTGATACTCAAAAAGTCTATACCGCCAAATTTAAATTCGAGCCTTTGGTGGGAGAAACTTATTACCTCTACGAAGGGGATCAGGAAGACTACCTTTCACTCATCGCACCCAATCAATGGAAGAAAAAATTCCTAGGGGCGTACCGCCTCAGTTCGGAATATAAATGGGAACGGGTCGAGTGGTAGTTTAGCGGAAATTTTGGGTGCCAAAACCCATGCCCTTTTCATCAAAATACAAACCAACCCCCAAATGGGTATAGTCTCCCATAATATTTTTATAATGGGGCGGGCTGTTTTTCCATCCCATAACCATACACTGCGCCAGGTCTTCTTCGGTTCTGGTGTCTCCGCAACCTCTTACGTTTTCAAACCAAGGAGTTTGGGCGATGTTTTCGGCAATACCCGTAAAACGATTTCCCTTTCTTACCCATGCCTTTACCTTTAGTTTTTCCGCCCGATCCACAGGATTTCTTCCCAAATGATCTGTGTGGGCATAGAAATCGTGCTTGACCATATTCTCACTGTGCAATTGCGCCAAGTCCATCAAAGAGTCCAACACCAGCAGTTTTGGCAGACCTTTTTCCGTTCGTAGGACATTGGTTTTTTCAAAAATTAACTGTCGCATCAGCTTTATGTCGCGCTGAGCAAAACAAGAAGTTAGGCAAAAAGCAACCGATAGTATCGTCAAAAATAGATTTGTATTGTTCTTTCTCATGGTATCAAAAATAATAATTATCAAGTAGGAATGCCTACTTTTGTTGAATATGGGAATGGAAGAAACGCCAAGACAAAAAAAAGTAGCAACCGCAATCCAGCAGGAACTGGCTGGTATGCTTCAAGAAGCCATCCGAAATCAAGGGACTTCCAACCTTGTGCTTTCTATCACCAAGGTTCATGTAACCGTCGATTTATCTTTGGCAAAAGTCTATCTGAGTATTTTTCCTCAAGACAAGGCTGATACCTACTTGAAAGGCATTAAGGAAAATAGCTTTCAAATCCGTCACGATATGTCTCAAAGAATGAAAAACCAACTGCGACGCATGCCCGAATTTTCATTTTATGTCGATGACTCTCTGGATTATGTTGACGGCATAGAAAAAGCCCTTAATCAACCCGACAACCCCATTGATAAAGCAAATGGGCTCCCTAAAAGACAAAAAAAGTAAAACATGCCGGTTGTTTTCAAGATCGCTTGGCGCTATTTTTTCTCCAAAAGTGGACAAACCGTAATCAACAGAATCAACGCCATTGCGCTGCTGGTCATTGTTGTGGCTACCGCAGCACTGATGATTGTCTTAAGTGCCTTTTCGGGATTGAAAGATTTTGGACTGTCTTTCTCAAATGCCTTTGATCCAGATTTGCGGGTAATGCCCAGACAGGGAAAAACCATAACCATTGATAGTAATCAGATCCAACAATTGGAAAAAGCAGAAGGTATAAAAGCATTCAGCCCCATTTTGGAAGAAAAGGTTTTTCTCTCCTTTAAAGAGAAAAACCAAGTGGCCTATCTCAAAGGAGTAGGCCCAGATTACCTAAAGGTTGTTCCAGCAGATTCCTTGGTGGCCGTTGGGGAATGGTTACTCCCAGATTCCAACGCCATTGTCGCAGGCTATGGCATCGGTGCCGGAATGGACTTGGGGGTATACGACTACGGTTCTTTTCTAAACATCAGCATTCCTCGAAAAAATCTAAAAAGTTCTCTGAGACAAAATCCCTTCTATACTGTTCAAGCCATTACCATCGGCTTATATCAAATCAGCGAGGACATTGATCAAAAATACGTTTTCAGCACTTTGGATTTTGCCCGAAATCTGCTGCAGTATCCCCAAGATGTTTTCTCATCCATAGAAATAAAAGCGACCCCAGAGGCCCATTCCAATGATTTAAAAAAAACCATTCGAAAAATCATGGGAAACTCGGTTGAAATCAAAGACCGCGCCCAACTCAATACAGCTCTTTATAAAATGCTCAATACAGAACATTTGGCCATCTACCTGATCTTTACTTTGGTACTGATCATTGCTCTTTTTAACGTGGTGGGTGCCTTGGTAATGATGATATTGGATAAAAAGCCTCAGATGAATATCCTTAAAGCCATGGGGATTACACAACGACACCTTCGTCAGACCTTTTTCTTGTTGGGCATGATGATCACTTGTATTGGGGGTGGGATTGGACTGCTGTTGTCCACGTTTGTGGTCGTAATTCAAGAATGGATTCCCTTTATTAATGTTCCTGGAACAAGTCTACCCTATCCCGTTAAATGGGAGCTTGAAAATTTACTATTGGTGATGGGAACCCTGCTGATTTTAGGAAGTGTGGCTTCGGCTTGGGCGAGTCGTGGGGTAAAAGATGATTAAACCCAGACTGGTTCTTCTACCTCTTCCAGAACACGGTTGAGGGTATCAAAAACCTCCTTGGGGTCATTGGCTGTTACCATTGCTGTTCGATAAGGCTTAAAATCAGGAATCCCCTTAAAATAATTCGTATAATGACGTCGGGTTTCCAATACTCCCAACACTTCCCCTTTCCATCCGATAGACATTTCCAAGTGTCTTTTGGCCACTTCGACACGGTCTTTTAGAGTGGGGGGTTCGCTATGGGTTCCTGTTTCGAAGAAGTGTTTTACTTGGTTAAAAAACCAAGGGTTTCCAATGCTGGCTCTTCCAATCATGGCGCCATCCAATCCATATCGGTCTCGCATTTCCACCGCCCTTTCGGGACTGTTCACGTCTCCATTTCCAAAAACAGGAATATGCATTCTGGTATTCTCTTTTACCGCAGCAATGGGCTTCCAGTCCGCATCTCCCTTATACATTTGAGCCCGAGTTCTCCCATGAATGGAAATGGCCTTGGCCCCCGCATCTTGCAATCGCTCGGCCACCTCCACGATTTTGATGGAATCATGATCCCACCCCAAACGGGTCTTGACCGTCAGCGGCAATGCCGTGTGTTTGGCCATTTCGGCCGTCAGTTTTACCATCAGGGGGATGTCTCTAAGGATCCCCGCTCCCGCTCCCTTGCTCACTACTTTTTTGACAGGACAACCAAAATTGATGTCGATGATGTCGGGCTTAGAAGCTTCAACAATTTCAACAGAGCGCAACATGGAATCCAAATTGGCTCCAAAGATTTGTATTCCTACCGGGCGCTCTTTTTCATAAATGTCTAATTTCTGAACACTTTTGGCCGCATCTCTTATCAAGCCTTCACTGGAAATAAACTCGGTGTAGACCACATCCGCTCCATTTTCCTTGCACAAAGCTCGGAAAGGCGGGTCACTGACATCTTCCATAGGAGCCAACAATAAAGGAAATTCCCCAACCGATATGTCGCCAATTTTGACCACTTTACGTTTTTTACAAAAATAGCAAAATCATTTGCGATATTGGACTGCTATTCCAACCTAAAGGTATTTACTATATTTATAGTAAAATCTTTATCCCAGATTTCAGCTACCGCTCCATCATTGAGATAGTAGATTCTCGGAGGAGAATCCCCAATCAAATCAAAAAAGGTATTGACATCTATAAAAGCATAGGGTGCAGAAGATTGTGTCATGCTTTCAAATTCTTCTACGGTGGTGGAGCCTTCTTGATAGAAAAGGACGTAGAGTTCTGGGAAGTTCTCGTGCTCTCTTTGTAGTTCTCCCAATTCTTTGGCGGCTTCTTGACAATGTTCACAGTCTAAGTTGAAAATAGCAATCAACTTTTCCCCGGAGCTCAGATCGACCCTTCCTTTGGGCTCAAATTGAGTAAAATTCTCAAAGGGAAAGTCCTCGTGGTTGGGCATGGGCAAAAACAGCCACATGCTGAGAATGGTGACCCCCGTGAATCCCAGAGGGATGGTTTTGGAAATGATTCGGCTTTGGGCGGTTTTATAAATCACAAAAGCGACAGCCAGCATGACCAAATTTTTAATGATGGATTGTTCTGGGGTCATGGAAATCATTTCGCCAAAACAACCACAATTTTCGGTGTCTCCAGTTGACCAAAGATAGATCAGATGAACCGTAAACCCCCCCAACATCAAAAAGGTGATTTGCATCAATTGCTTAGTGTAAAAAGGTAAAAGCATCAATAGACCCAGGGCAAATTCTAAGCCGATAAAAAAGCGTGCCATATGACCCGCAAAATTTCTGTTGGGTGCCAAACCCTGATCCATCAAAGTAATCTCAAAAAACCCTGGGCCAACGGCTTTTGTATAGGCTGAAAAAATAAAAGTAATGGCTAAGAGCAACCGAAAGGAAATAGAAAGGTATTTCATTCAAAAAATTTAGGTGAATTTAGTAAAAAAAACAACCTTATAAGTCTTCCTTTATGGACTTCCAGTCCAAATCAAAGGGAATGGGTTTAAAACCTTTAGAGGTTTTGTATTCCAATGATCTTTTAATTCTTGAGTTGTTATGGGGGTGGGACATTAAAAACTCGACTTTTTCGTCATAATCGAGGTTCTCTCTGTTTAGTTTTCTAAAAAATGCGGCTATGGCGCGAGGGGAGATGTTAGATTTTTCAAGTAAATCCATTGCGTACTCATCCGATTCTTGTTCTTGTTTTCGGTTAAAAGACGAGGAAATAGTCGTTTTCCACAACTCGGATAACAATACGGTATCCGCCCCACTAATGATAGAAAATAGTAGGGAAATGGTAAATTCTTTTAAAATTCTAGAAACGGTATGCCTTTTTTCTACATGTGCAATTTCGTGAGCTAATACCGCGGCCAATTGCTCTGGGGATTCACAAAACAAGATCAGCTCTTTACTGATGTAAATTCTCCCCCCAGGAATGGTAAAGGCGTTGATCATTTCACTTTCGATAATCTTGATTTTATAATCGTACTCTGAAATGGGGATTTGCTTTTTTAATCGGGAAGAAATTACCCACATAGCAGAGTCTATTCGTCTGTTTTTTAGGATGTCTATTTCTTGTCCCTTGATCGCATAACGATCTATAATTTCGCCCAATTGCATTTCTTTTTCATAGGATAATAAATGTTCATTGTACTCCGCAGTAAGCCAAGAAGGAGTCGATGAACGAAAGAGAAGAAAAAATCCGAGATAAATAAGTATAAAGAGTCCTCCAAAAAAAGCCAGGAGCTTAATGAGGTCTTTTTGAATTTTTCCCAACATCAGTAAGGCGGTTTATTCAGATTGAAAGGGGTTTCTTTTTTGTCTTCATTGTCGTATCGCAAAGGGTTGGATCGAGAGTAGACCCTTTTGTATGCATAAGGCCCGAAAAATAGAAAATAATAAAAGTTTCCTTTCCAGGCCTTGACTGCAGCAATAATACTAAAAATGATGTAAATCAAATTCGCTAGGATGACCAAAACAATATAAGCGAAGAAAAAATTGGTTTCACTGTAATTGTTGAATAAATAAACCTGAAGTGCCCAGTAGAGCAGGCCCCAATTCATTAGTGTTGTAGGAATTTGCGACAAAAACGATTGTAAACAGTGGAAGTGGACGAACCTAGCTTTTTTTCTGTTGATGCTATAGTAAATCAATGCGGCAATCAGATTGACAACCGGCAAAGGCAAGCCCACAGCAAAAGCAGCAAACATCATAAGGTAGGCCCCCATTCCGTCCTCTTTTTCTCTTGATGACAACTGATCTGGCTGGGGGAGATCAACAAATTCTTGGGAAATCATTCTTAGCGGTCAGGGTTTGTTATTTACTGGAAAAAGGAGGATAGTCGTCTGTCATAAACCACATATATAGGGTCACTCTAGTATTCCAACGGATAGTTCCTACCAAAAACTCGTGCCAGCTTTCTGGAAATCTTTTGGTAAATAAGACCACAAAAAACGCCAGAAAAGTAAGTATGCTCCCCCAGATTATTCGGAAAAACAGAATAAAGAAATGCGGTATGATGACATAAATCACTCCAAAAAGCATTCTTAATAACAACAAGCCCCTGCTGACTCTTTCGGGGTAGGGTACTTCCAAGCTGACATTATCATCTGATGCGGTAAGACCAAAAGAGGGATAATCGTCAACCAGATGACTTATTCTGGCATTTACCCTTATCTGCCATCTCAACAATTGTGTCTGAAATTCAAACATGCTCTTAGGATAACGCCCGGTAAATAAGACAATCCAAAAAGCAATAAATCTCAGGATACTTCCCCAAAGGCCAATAAAAAATAAAACAAAAAAGTGAGGAAGAATAATGTAAATCCAGCCGAAAAGAGTTCTTAAAATTAATTCCAGTCTAGAATAAGATTCTTGGTGAACTATTGATAGTTTCATAATTAAGATAAGATTTGGTTAAGATTACAATTTATAAAAAAATTAATTTACTCCCCATTAAAAATTATATCAAAAGAAAAAAGAGGAGCTTTCAAAATAAGTATCTTTGTGGAAGCAGAGGAAAATGCGCGGATGAAACACATTAGAAATTTTTGCATCATAGCCCATATCGATCATGGAAAAAGTACGCTTGCAGATCGATTACTAGACTCCACAGGGGCAGTAACTTCTCGCGAAAAGCAGGAGCAATTGCTAGACAATATGGACTTGGAACGGGAGAGAGGGATCACGATCAAGTCCCACGCCATCCAAATGGAATATGAATATAATGGAGAGCAATATGTTTTCAATCTTATAGACACTCCTGGTCACGTAGACTTTTCATACGAAGTATCCCGATCTATTGCAGCTTGTGAAGGCGCACTATTGGTGGTTGATGCTGCCCAGAGTATTCAAGCGCAAACCATTTCCAACCTCTACCTTGCACTAGAAAATGATTTAGAGATTATCCCAGTATTGAATAAGGTTGACCTTCCATCAGCCAATATTGAAGAGGTGACTGACGATATCGTAGACCTACTGGGCTGTACTGCTGAAGAAGTGATCCCTGCCTCCGCCAAGACGGGGCTGGGAATCGAAGAAATTCTGGTGGCCATCATTGAACGCATCCCCGCCCCAAAAGGAAAAGTAGATGCTCCACTACAAGCCTTGATCTTCGACTCGGTCTATAACCCTTTTCGCGGTGTAGAAACTTACTTTAGGGTCATTAGCGGTGAAATCAAAAAAGGACAAAAAATTCAATTTATTGCTACGGGAAAAACCTATTTCGCCGACGAAATAGGAACCCTAAAACTCAAACAACAGCCCAAAAAAGTTATTGCAGCTGGCGATGTAGGCTATCTCATCACAGGCATCAAAGAAGCCAAAGAAGTAAAAGTGGGGGATACACTTACTGGAGCTGACAACCCCACCCAAGAAATAATCGAAGGCTTTGAAGAAGTAAAACCTATGGTTTTTGCAGGAATCTATCCCGTGGATACAGAAGACTATGAAGAGCTACGAGCCAGTATGGAAAAGTTGCAGTTGAATGATGCTTCACTGGTCTTTTTGCCAGAAAGTTCTGCTGCGCTTGGCTTTGGTTTTCGTTGCGGATTTTTGGGTATGCTACACTTGGAGATTATTCAAGAAAGGCTTGAGCGGGAGTTCAACATGACGGTAATCACTACGGTTCCCAACGTATCCTACCACGCTTATACCCGGAAAAACCCTGATGACATTGTTATGGTCAACAATCCCTCTGATCTGCCCGATCCCTCGTTTTTGGATCGTGTTGAGGAGCCTTTTATCAAAGCCTCTATCATTACCAAATCGGATTTTGTAGGGAATGTAATGTCCCTTTGCATCGAAAAAAGAGGCGTCATTACCAATCAAACCTACCTCACCACAGAAAGGGTCGAGTTAAACTTTGATATGCCCTTGGCTGAAATCGTTTTTGACTTCTATGACCGCTTGAAAACCGTCTCAAAAGGTTATGCTTCTTTTGACTATTCACCTATAGGAATGCGTCCATCAAAACTGGTGAAGGTCGATATTTTGCTCAACGCCAATCCTGTAGATGCACTTTCGGCTCTCATTCATTCAGATAACGCCCATACCATCGGCAAAAAAATGTGTGAAAAACTTAGGGAATTAATCCCGAGGCAACAGTTTGACATTCCCATTCAGGCCGCTATCGGTGCCAAGATCATTTCTCGAGAAACCATCAAAGCCCTCCGAAAAGACGTGACCGCCAAATGTTATGGAGGGGATATTTCCCGTAAAAGAAAGCTGCTTGAAAAACAGAAAAAAGGGAAAAAGAAAATGCGTCAAGTGGGCAATGTGGAAATCCCTCAACAAGCCTTTATGGCCGTGCTAAAACTCAATGATTAATCTTTAGTTGCGCACTCTGAAATCAATTATAAGTTACCTTTTACTGACTTTTTTTAGTGTTTCCCTCATTCGTCCTGTTGTTCCCGTTGTTGACTATTTTGTAAATTTCGAATACATTGCTGAGGTGCTTTGCCTAAAAAAAGAAGTGCCCGAGAGCAGTTGTAATGGAAAATGCTACCTCATGCAACAAATAGAGGATAACAAATCTGATCGCCCAGTAAATGGCGTTCCACAAACCCAATGGGAAATCCTTCTCCTATCAATTCATGAACCGATGTCTTATGATTTGTTTTTTGAACAAGTCGATACAAAATTAGTTTTTGGCCCTTCTGTCATCTCTTTGAAATCTCATCTCTTTTCCCCCGATACTCCTCCCCCCGAACAAAAAAGTAGTTCCGTGCTGGCTTGATAATCAAGTAAAATACTTTTTTGTTTTACCGAAATAACCTTATGAAAAATTTCACAATATGCCTCTATGGCATTTTATTGCTGTGTTCACAATGGACAACAGCTCAAGATAATCTATGGACTGCTAACAGACCCGATGGACATGCTCCCATTGGTATAATGGGAGATCACTACCACAAAAAAGGAGAGTGGATGTTGTCCTATAGAATGATGACCATGGGAATGGAAGGGGCTCGCTCTGGGGTCGAAGATATAGGTTCCAGTAGTGTTCACCAAAACTATATGATTGCTCCCAAAAGAATGAATATGCATATGCATATGTTTGGTGTGATGTATGCCCATTCGGATGGGCTCACACTGATGATGATGGGAAATTACTCCACCCTTTCTATGGACCTATTGAGTCGAATGAATGTTAATTTTTCGACGGAATCAAAGGGGTTGGGTGATCTGTCCTTGATAGGATTGGTCAAGCTATACAATCAGAATCGAAAGTCTATTCATCTGAAAGTGGGGATTTCCATTCCAACGGGAAGCATCGATCAAAAAGACAATACTCCAATGATGTCAAATGCGCCCTTGGCCTACCCCATGCAATTGGGTAGTGGCACTTGGGATCCTGTGATAGGACTTACCTATCTGGGGCAGTCCTCGCTCCTGTCGTGGGGCTGGCAAGTCAATTATAAAGTCCGTACTGGAGAAAACGACAATCGTTACAGTCTTGGAAACACTTTTGATGCCCTAGGTTGGGCAGCGGTAAAACTGTCCCAAAGCTGGAGCCTTGCTACCCAGCTTAATTACATCAACCGCTCGGAGATAAAAGGAAGTTATCCCCCACTCAACCCGATGATGATGCCTTTGTTTGATGCTAAAAATTCAGGGAGTGATCAATTGAATCTGGGTTTAAGCACCAACTGGTATTTCCCCAAAGGATCTTTAAAAAACGTTCGTTTGGGTGCCAGCTTTGAAATTCCTGTAATCCAAAATCTGAGCGGCATTCAAATGAAAACCACAGCTCTGATGACTTTTGGAGTTCAATACAGTTTTAAAGCCAAAAAAGAAAAAGAAGAATAAACGATTTTTCACTCGCTTCGCCCCTGTAAGAAAAATCAAAGCAGAACTTGGTGCAGAAGATTTTGATTTGATCTTCTAAAAAGATAAATTCGTTGAAAAGCTTTTCAATGAATCGAATCATAATTTTCGTATGCATCACTTCACTTTTTTGGTTGGGTTGTGATGATCCCTCGCTCAACGAACCAAAAAGACCGAACATTGTTTTCCTTTTGGCCGATGACATGGGTTATGGCGATTTTGAAAAGATCGGAGGATCAACGAAAACCCCCAATTTGAACCGACTGGCAGAAGAGGGTGTTTTTTTTGATAATTTTTATGCCGCAGGGCCCAACTGCTCCCCTTCACGGACAGGTCTCATGACAGGAAAAAGTCCCGCCAAAGTGGGGATGTACAGCTATAGACCTCCTCAGCATCCCCTTCATCTACCCGATCAAGAGGTTACCCTTGCCGAACTTTTGAAAACCAAAGGGTATCAAACAGCCCATATTGGAAAATGGCATTTGGGAGCGTTAGGCGAAAAACTTCTGTTCGATCATCCACAACCTCAGGATCATGGTTTTGATTATTCACTGGGTACAGAAAACAATGCAGATCCTTCTCATCTCAACCCCATCAATTTTGTGCGAAATGGCGAAGCCTTAGGTCTTGTTGAGGGGTATTCTTGCCAAATCGTTGCCCAAGAATGTATGGACTGGCTCGATCAAAAAAGTGATGACCCTTTCTTTTTGTATGTCGCTTTTCATGAGCCTCATGCCAAAGTCGCTTCCCCTCCCGAACTGGTTGAAAAATACTCGGGTCAACCTCTAGAAGATGCAAAGTATTTGGCTAATATTGACCATTTAGATATGGCCATTGGGCGGTTGTTGGACTATCTTGATCACAATGACTTGATGGACAATACGATCATCATGTTCAGTTCCGACAATGGTTCCTATCGTTTGGCATCCAATGCAGGATTGAAAGCCGTTAAAAGCTATTTGTACGATGGTGGAATCCGAGTACCAGGAATTGTCAGATGGCCAGGAATTAAAACAACCAAAAAGGTAATCGACACTCCTGCGGGCTTGGTTGATGTCCTGCCTACCCTATGCGAGATCACAGGAATTGATCCTCCAGATGACCTTGATGGCACGAGCTTTCTGCCTCTTTTGGAAGGAAAACCCTTCCTTCGAAAACGGCCTCTTTATTGGTTCTTTTATCGCACTGTTCCAGAAATTGCCATGCGTGTGGGAAATCATATGATTTTGGGCTTAGACCGGGATACCTTTCCCAGACCACACCAATTTTCTCAAGACGACTATGATTATCTTAAAACTATTTCTCTTAAAGATTACGAATTGTACGATTTACGACAGGACTATTCGCAAGAAAATGATCTTTTTGATACGCATCCCAAAAAAGACTCCCTAAAAGCACTGATTGATGATCAATTGGTGGAGATAAGAAGTCACCTCTATCCTTGGAAAGAATTGCCCCTTAAATTGGATAAAAGGAAAAATAAAACAAAATGGGTTCGATACTAATAAAAATTTGGTTGATGAGAATTGAATTTTTATATTGCTGTTATGAGTACTGTAGCTTTCAAAAAAATCTTGGTAGGATTTGCATTCTCACCCAACTTAAAGGCAAATGTCTTCGAGTCTTTGAGAATGGCACATTATTTTGGTGGGGAATTAATCTTTGTTCACGTAGGGATTAAAACCCCTGAAAAAGAAAGTCGTTTTAAGGAGATCGTTGCATCCAGCCCAGTTCAGTCGGCGAAAATCACCATCGAGTGGAGGGCAGGTAATCCCGTCAATACCCTTTTGCAGGCGAGCCAAGAGTTCGATGTAGATTTGATTTTATTAGGGGCGCTAAAAAGAGAAAATGTAGTAAAGTTTTATTTGGGTTCAATCGCTAGAAAAATTACCCGCAAGGCCAAGTGTTCCGTACTCTTATTGATCAACCCCTCTGTGGAAAGAAGGCCCTGCCAGCACATTGTTGTCAACGGATTTGATAGCCCTCAAACCAAAGACACCATCAAAGCTGCATTTATGGTTGCAAAAGCTTTGGGATCCAAAAAAATATCTTTGGTCGAAGAGATTAGCCGATCCAAAGTTGCTGTTGATGTTGATGATGACAGAAGTTTGAGACGGGCCACCCTCAAAAAGGAAAAGCTGAGACGACAAGAGCAGACACGCGTAAAAGATGTTGTCAAAAAGCTTCCCGCCAAATTGACCAGCGACATCAATTGGATCACCCAGAGCATTTTTGGGAGAAGAGGGTACTCCATTGGCCACTATGCCAAAGTAGTTCGGGCAAACTTGTTGGTCATGAATGCACAAGAAAATCTAAGTTTTATAGACCGTCTGATTACAAGAGATATTGAACATATTTTAGCGGAATTGCCTACAGATGTTTTAATCATAAACTCAAAAGGAGATGAATAAAACTGCACCTTTCAAGCAATTTTTGGGAAGCTTACCCAAAAACATTTTCTCGGGTTTTGTCGTTTCTCTAATCGCATTGCCGTTGGGTCTTGGTTTGGCCATTGCCTCCGAGGCGCCGCCTATTGCGGGAATCATTGCCGCCATTGCTGGAGGAATGGTGGTTTCCATATTGGGCGGGTCACATCTTACCATAACGGGGCCTGGAAATGGCCTGGTAATTGTTGTGCTCTCTTCCATAGTAGGTATGGGTGGAGGCGATTTATACCAAGGATATCTATACACTTTGGCAGCCATCATGTTGTCCGGATTATTACTATTTATTTTTGGCGTTTTTCGCTTGGGTGCACTCAGTGAATTCTTCCCCTCTACTGCACTACAAGGAATGTTGGCTGCAATCGGGGTAGGCATTTTGGCCAAGCAGTTTCATGTCATGTTGGGCTTTACCGATGTCAAAGGCAATACCATTAATCAATTGATTCTCATCCCCAATTCCATCAAAAATCTACTGAGCAATCCATCAAGCGAAATTATTTTGGCCAGTGCGATAGGTGTATTGAGTCTGAGCTTTTTGTTTCTTTATGCCCGGATTAGAAATTCGATTTTTCAATTGATCCCCGCTCCCATGTGGGTAGTAATCGCTTCCATTGGTGTAATGTATTATTACGATCTGATTCTGAAAACCCCTGAGGTACTGGGAACCAATCTGATGATTACACTGCCCGATAACCTTTTGGCGTCTCTGCCAACCCCTGACTTTGGTAAATTATTAGATTCCGATTTTATGGGCTATACCCTTTCCATTACTCTCGTTGCTGTAATAGAGTCTTTACTGAGTATTAAAGCAGTCGACAAGCTGGATCCTCTGAAAAGAAGATCCAACATCAACAAAGACCTAAGAGCATTGGGAATCGCAACAGGGATTAGTGGTTTTTTTGGTGGACTTAATGTAGTAACGGTCATTGCGAGAAGTTCTGTAAATGTAAACAACGGTGGAAACAATCGTTCTGCTAACTTTTTTCATGCGGCTTTTTTGGTGGTATTTATATTGTTATTTGCCAAACAAATTCAAAAAATACCTATGCCTGCCTTGGCGGCCATTCTGGTTTATACAGGATACCGATTGGCTACACCCGAAAACTTATTTCGAATTTATAAAATCGGGAAAGAACAAGCCATCATATTTTTGACCACCTTGATCGCAACCTTGATGACCAGTCTTACCACAGGAATACTGCTGGGTATATTGACCACTCTTTTGGTACACATCATCCTCAACAAAAGCGGGGTTTTGTTTTCCCGTAATTGGTTAAAGCCCAATGTGCTAATGTATTTGGAAGAAGAAACCGGTAATTATTATGTAAGCGTAAAGAATTTTTGCAGCTTTTTAAACTTTTTTAAATTAAAAGCCAAACTGGACGAAATCCCTCCCAATGCTCATGCCATTGTCGATTTTACTCTATGTGAGTTTGTCGATCATACTGTCATGGAGGGGCTAAACGATTACAGTCGAAGTTTTTCCCGTCAAAACGGATTTTTTGAAATCATAGGGTTAGACATTCACGAGGCCAAAACAGAACATCCTTTTGCCATTCGAAAGAGCTTGCCCGAATCTTCTTTTTTGAATTTTGAACTTTCATTGACCAAAAGACAAAAGCTTCTCCAAAAATTATCTACCATCTTAGACTGGGAGTACCTGCCCGATCCTATTTCAAACTATGGTGATCTGGAACGGTTTTTCTACTTTAAAACCAAATGGATCAACTACCGATACAATAATTTGGAAAGTAAAAACAGGGAGTTCTTGCTGTTTGACCTTTCCTACAGTGAAGGTGCGTTTATTGCCAAAGAAGAGCTGAGATCAACTTTTTTACAAATCAAAACAACCCACAAAATGCCGGTTTTTGCGCTGGACAAGGAGAACTTTATGACCAACATACTCCAGTTGTCTGGTTTACAAGATATTGATTTCAAAAAGCACCCCGATTTCTCTAGGAGGTTTTACCTCAGAGGCGAGGATATAAAAGCCATTCGAGCCTTTTTTACAGACAATCTGATTTACTTCTTCGAAAGCCATCCTACCTACTACTTGGAGTCCAACGGAGACAGCCTTTTAATTCGCAGTAAAGAACGATTGGCCAGTATCCAAGAAATAAAACAAATGTTGGCTTTTGCTGAAGAACTTCTTAAAATTCTAGAGAATAAATAAATTTATCATTTACTTTGGGGGTTAGCGTCCTTCTATTTTAATATCAACTCGAAAACACAAAATCATGAAACTTAAAATTATTCCATTACTTGCGATCTGCTTTGTAACCTACTTGGGTGCGCAACAAAAAAGAACGATTGGAAGTGTAGAGCGACTGCTTCCTGAAATGGATCAGTATGTAGCTCCAGGAGCCGAAATTGAAATTCTTGCAGAAGGTTTTGGCTGGTCGGAAGGGCCCGTTTGGGTAGATCGACTCAATGCAGTTATATTTTCTGATGTCCCTTCCAATAAAATCTATAAATGGGATGAAAAAGATGGCCTTAGTGTCTTTCTCGACCCCAGCGGCTTCACCGGAATTGCTCCCCGAGAAAAGAAGGGCAGTCTCAACGCCGAAAATCGAGATGAAAGTGGCTCCAATGGCTTGGTCTTGGATGGCAATGGTGACTTGACCATTTGTATGCACGGAGACAGAAGGATAGCCCGTCTGGACGATTGGGACAAGAATACTTTTTCAACCATCATCGGAAAATATCAAGGAAAGTTTTTCAACAGTCCCAATGATTTGGTTTTCGCCAAAAATGGAGATTTATATTTTACCGATCCGCCCTACGGTCTCAAAAAAGGAGACCAAGACCCACTAAAAGAATTGGATTTCAACGGGGTTTTTAAACTCACGCCTTCGGGATCGCTTTCTCTTATCATTGAAGACTTGACCCGACCCAATGGAATCGCTATCTCTAATGATCAAAAGACGCTATACGTGGCCATTTCTGATCCTAAAGACCGAAGAATCATGGCCTATGATATTACACCCAATGGGGTTGAAAATGGCAGAGTATTTTTTAATGATGACGCATTGGGAAAGGAAAACCGTGGAAATTTTGACGGTCTAAAGATCCATCCTTCAGGAACCATATTCACTACTGGCCCTGGTGGAGTTTTAATTATTACACCCGAGGGTAAGCATCTGGGCACCATCAGAACACAAGAGAAAACAGCCAATTGTGCTTTTGACTCCAAGCATGAATACCTCTACATGACCACTCATATGTATCTAACGCGCATCAAATTATAAACTTGTGGAACTTCACCCCATCAGCTGTGGAAATTTTAAATTGGATGGTGGTGCCATGTTCGGTGTTGTTCCCAAATTACTCTGGGAAAAAACCAATCCAGCCGATGCCAAGAACCGCATCGAAATGTGCAGCCGTTCTTTGTTAATAGAAGATGGCAATCGCCTGATTTTGATCGATACGGGAATGGGCAACAAACAAAGTGAAAAGTTTTTTAACCATTATGACCGTTGGGGAGATGAAAATTTAGACCAATCACTTCGTCAAAAGGGGTTCCAGAGAGATGACATTACAGATGTTTTTTTTACACACCTCCATTTTGACCATTGTGGAGACGCAATAAGAAGAAACGATAAGGGCATACTTGAGCCCGCTTTTAAAAATGCTGTTTTTTGGTCACATGAGAATCATTGGCAATGGGCAACCCAGCCCAACCCTAGAGAAAAAGCTTCTTTTCTTTCTGAAAACATTCTACCGATAGAAGAAAGCGGTCAGCTTCAACTCCTTAAAGGAGAAGATTTTTTGCTGGAAAACACCCCTTTGGGTTTTGATATCATTTTGGTAAACGGTCATACCGAAAAACAAATGCTGCCCGTCTTAAATCACAAAGGCAATACACTGGTTTTTGCTGCCGATCTTATTCCTACTGTAGGGCATTTGCCTATTCCTTATGTAATGGGATATGATACCCGACCCTTGCTGACTATGGAGGAAAAAAATCAATTTTTAAAACTAGCTTGCGAAAACAATTTCTTATTATTTTTAGAACACGACCCATACAACGAATTGATCTCTCTAAAACAGACAGAAAAAGGAGTAAGATTGGGAGCAAAACATACCATAGCCAACTTTTTTTAATGAAAAAACTCTTTTATATTCTGATTTTCCCTCTAATGGTCTCCTGCGGTACCATTAAATTTTCGGGCAATCCTACAACCACTCCCTTGCTCAAATACAACAAAAAAGAGCCGCTGGTTGAAAAGGAAAAAAAATTCTGGCACTTGATGGACCTCCTAACAGATAGTATTGCGGGAATGAGCGTAGATCGTGCCCATAGAGAATTGATCAAGGATCAAAAAGGAGAAACAGTAATTGTGGCGGTGATTGACTCGGGAGTTGATATTGATCATCCAGAGCTGGAAGGGGTCATCTGGGTAAACGAGGATGAAATACCAAATAACCTCATCGATGACGATCAAAATGGGTATGTAGACGATATCCATGGCTGGAATTTTCTGGGCGCATCCGAAATGGAAAATATGGAATCTGTCCGACTTCAAAAAAAGGAAACTCCCGGCTCTGAAGCGTTTGAGAAATTCGAAAAACAAAGACTTAAAAGTATCAATAGCAAAAAGGAAGAGTTGGCCAGTATTGAGGACTTGATCCAAAGAAGCCGTAAATCAGACAGTGTCATTAAAGCCTCTCTGGGGAAAAAGGAGTATTCACTAGAGGATGCTGAAGGTTTTTCTCCAAAAACTTTTTCTTTTATGGAGGCTTTGATTTTCAAACGGTTTCTCAAAGAGAATGAACTGACAATGTCAAAACTTGAGATCTATAAGAATGGCGCTCAAAGTGGAATTGATGCCCACTACAATATCGATTTTAATGGAAGAGCCATTGTTGGAGATGACCCCTACAACATCGACGATCGAGACTATGGGAATGCTAATGTGGTTGGCCCCAAAAAGGAAGGCGCCAACCACGGCACCCATGTGTCTGGAATCATTGCCGCCAACCGGAGTAATAACTCTGGTAACAGAGGCGTTTTTGATCGTGCCAAGATAATGGTGTTGAGAGCTGTTCCCGATGGAGACGAATACGACAAAGATGTTGCTTTGGCCATTAGATATGCCGTGGACAATGGCGCTAAAGTGATCAATACAAGTTTTGGCAAGGGCTACTCTCCGAACAAGGATTGGGTTTGGGATGCATTAAAATACGCGGAGAAAAAAGATGTTCTGATCGTCAATGCTGCTGGTAATAGTGGCGCCAACATAGATCCTGGAAAGAAAAAAACTTATGTGACCGATGAGGTTGGAGGAAAAGAAATTGTTTCAAATTTTCTAACAGTAGGTGCATTAGGGCCTTCCTACGATGAAGGGCAAGTCGCTTCTTTTTCCAACTTCAGCTCCATCAACGTTGATGTTTTTGCACCTGGATCTGAGATCTGGTCAACCGTTCCTGAAAATAAATATGATTACTATAGCGGCACTTCCATGGCTGCACCCAATGCCGCTGGAGTGGCCGCAGTGCTAAGATCCTTTTTTCCAAAGTTGAAAGCCCACCAGGTTAAAAAAGTTTTGATGAACTCAGGCTTACCCCTTTATCCAACAGTAGAAAACCCCGACAGCGGTGAATTGGTTAATCCCAAAACGCTATCCAAGTCTGGAAAAATGGTTAATTTGTACAATGCCTTAATTTATGCCTCAAATAAAAGCTACAAAAAATGAAAACAATAGCTCGCCTATTTCTGTTGATTTGTTTTTGCCAAACCACTTCTGCTCAAGACTATTGGCAGCAAGCTGTAGATTACAAAATGGAAGTCGAAATGAACGTAGATACCTTTCAATATTCCGGAAATCAAGAATTGGTGTACACCAACAATTCTCCAGACAGTCTTAAGAAAGTCTTTTACCACCTGTATTTTAATGCCTTTCAGCCTGGGAGTGAAATGGCGGTAAGGAGCAAAAGCGGAAAAGATAAGAATACTCGTTTTGCTGTTGATATAGACTCGCTAGAAACCGATGAGATTGGTTACTTAAAAATAAATAACCTAAAACAAGAAGGAAAATCCGTAAAGTATGAACTTTCAGAAACCATATTGGAGGTGTTATTGGATCAGCCGCTGGGCCCAGGAGAAAGTACTCGGTTGACTTTAGATTTTAACGGTCAGGTGCCCAAAATGGTTCGTAGGTCGGGGAGAAACTCTTCCGAGGGTGTTGCGCTTTCTATGGCGCAGTGGTATCCCAAAATTGCAGAATACGATTACGAAGGCTGGAATGCTGAACCTTATTTGGGAAGAGAATTCCACGGCGTGTGGGGAAATTTTGACGTTACGCTCACTTTGGATAAGGATTATGCCGTTGCCGCGAGTGGTTACCTCCAAAACCCAGACAAAGTGGGCCACGGTTATAGTGAAAAGAAAGGCAAGGCCAAAAAGGGAAAATTGACATGGCATTTCTTGGCACCGAAGGTGCACGATTTTACCTGGTCTGCTGACCCTGATTATATTCACGAGACCTTTAAAGGGCCGAATAATGTGCTCCTTCATTTCTTTTACAAAGACAATCCTAAATACAATGAAAATTGGAAAAATCTTCAGCCCAAAACTGCTGAGCTGATGCGCTTTTTCAATCAGACCATCGGAGAATATCCTTACCAACAATATACGGTAGCCCAAGGAGGCGATGGAGGGATGGAATATGCAATGCTCACCTTGATTACCGGCAATAGAAGCTTTGAAAGCTTAGTGGGTGTTACGGCGCATGAGTTGGCTCATTCTTGGTTTCAACATGTTTTAGCAACCAATGAGATGAAGTACGAGTGGATGGACGAAGGTTTTACCACTTATATCTCCACCTTGGCCGAAGATAAAATTCTCAATCAAAATGAGTTTTTTCCACTACAAAGATCTTACGACAGTTATATCTATTTGGCACTTTCGGGTAAGGAAGAGCCTCAACAGACCAATGCAAACCGCTATGAGTACAATCTGGCTTATGAAATCTCTGCCTACAGCAAGGGAGCGGTTTTTTTGAGTCAATTAGGATATATCATTGGTGAAGATAAATTGGCCAAAACTTTAAAAGAATACTATCGTGTTCACAAGTTCCGTCATCCTGTACCCAATGACTTTAGACGTATCGCCGAGCGAGTATCGGGCATTCAATTAAAATGGTACTTGACGGATTGGACACAAACCACCAAAACTATTGACTACGGCATAAAGGCCTTAGCCGAGGATGATACCAAAACAATAGTAAAGATTGAGAGAATTGGGTCGATGCCGATGCCTTTGGAAGTATTGGTGAACTTCAAAGATCGGCCCTCAGAAGTTCATTACATACCCATTGCTTTGATGAGAGGAGAAAAAGAAAACCCCTATTCAATGAAATGGGTGGTACATAAGGACTGGGCCTGGGCTCGACCTGAATACGAACTGATCATCAATCATCCCAAAAGTGAAATCGTTGATCTATTTATTGATCCATCTTATTATATGGCCGATGTCAATCGCGACAACAACACTTATTTTAATCAACCGTGATCCAAGAAAATGGTTTAGAGAAGCTCAAAGGCAAAATTCGTGTTGACCTTGTTTTTAAAAAAGGAAAAGCATTAAAGTCAGGAGCTTTGATCATGCATTATTTTGTCCCCGAAGAAGGGGCAAAAAAGACTCATATGGGAATTGGTGTGCCAAAAAAAACGGTGCTTATGGCTTACCGACGAAATCGAATAAAAAGACAAATGAGAGCTATTGTTCGACTTCGGGAGGAGGAAATACTCGCTTCTCTATCGCCTGGGTTTTACATGCTTTTATACAAGGGGAAGGCTGGTGTAACTTCGGAAAGTTTGTTGCACGACTTTCGAGCTCTTCTAAAGCGCTTTACTCAGTATGATTGAGATACATGGCACAGTGGGGGATCCCGTCCTCTAAATAAATTTCGCCCTTTTCAATAAATCCGCACTGATTGTAAAACTTTTTGAGGTAAACTTGGGCAGAAATTTTTGTGGTTTGGTTACCAAAGTGTTCTTGGCAAAAGGCTATGCTTTTCTGAACCAGTTCCTTACCCAAACCTTTTCCTCTACTTTGTTTTTTAACGACAATTCTACCGATCCTTACTTCTTTTTTTTCGAGTGCTCCTGGACGGAAAATACGAGAGTAGGCAATGAGTTTGTTTTCTTCATATCCCAGCATATGAGTGGCCAGAGAGTCTTTGCCATCTAGGTCTAAATATGGACAATCTTGCTCTACAACAAAAACAGAAGCCCTCAGTTTCAGTAATTCATAAAGCTCATTAATCCTTAGTTCATCATATTTTTTAAAGAACCATTCCATTGTTTATGAGCAAGGTATTTTTTCAATTCTTTTTTGATGCCTCCCTCCCTCAAAAGGAGTAGTGACAAACACATCTACCATTTCGAGAGCTTGCTCGAGGTTCACAAATCGGGCAGGTATGCTGAGAACATTAGCATTGTTGTGTTGGCGGGATAATTTAGAAACTTCTACAGACCAACAAAGTGCAGCTCTTATTTCTTTATGTTTGTTGGCAGTCATTGCGGCCCCGTTTCCACTCCCACAAATAATAATCCCCATGTCTGATTTTTTCTTTTCTACATCTTGAGCCACAGGGTGAATAAAGTCAGCGTAATCAACGCTGTCCTCACTATCTGTCCCATGATTTTGGGTGTTGTGTCCTTGTTGTTTTAGATGCGATACTATCGCTTCTTTCAGATCAACCCCTGCATGATCGTTCCCAATTGATATGTCCATCTTACTTTTTTTATAAAGTTAAAACATTCCCTTTTGTTGTTCATTGGTCTATTGATTAATTGTTGATAAGATTGTCTTATTTGTTGTTTAATTATTGACTCATGTTTTCTTTATACAATCCGTCAAAAAATCAAATTATTGTTGTCATTATTAATCTTTTATTTATAAAAAAAATCTTGGCTGTTCTTAACATTAAAATAGTACTAAACCGTGAAAAAAGTAAACATTCAGTAGATTTTAACGGTTGTTCATATCTCATTTAATTCCTTTGTTACCAGTTTTTTAATATTAGATCCATGACTTATATTTTGTTGACAATTGTGTTTTATTATTTTTTATACGATTTTATATTTAAACTTATTACACGAATTAACAAACAATAATAACCATCATTTTTATTTAAATTTTTAAAAAACATTTTAATATTAATGTTAAGGGTTTTGATAAGTTAATCTTATGTCAAGAAAAGAAAGCCTAACTTTGTTACAGATTATGATTTAATGTCTAAAAAGAAAAAGACGGATAGAAATATTCGCGATAGTGTTCTCAAGGTTTTTAAAGAGAATCCAAACAAATTTTTAAACTATAAACAAATAGCTGCAAAGCTTAATGTAAAGGATACCCAAAGAAGAAATTCACTAATCAAAGCTTTGGGCCAACTAAATGCACAAAAGATTATCAATCAGAAGGAACCAGGCAAATATGTTATGGTTGCGGATAAAAAAGAATATGTTGAGGGAATCATAGAAATGACCTCCTCTGGTAACGCCTATCTTTTGGTTTCAGACGATGATGATATTTTCATTGCCCGCAGAAATACTAATAGATCTTTGGATGGTGATCGTGTTTTGGTTTATCAACTAAGGCAAAGAAATAGCGGTAAACGAGAAGGAGAAGTCGTAGAAGTCTTGGAACGTTCTTCTCACGACTATATTGGTATTTTAGAGCGTAAGAAAGATTTTGGTTTTGTAAATATGCGCGCTTCTAGAATGTTTACTGACTTCTTCATTGAGCAAGACGAGTTAAAGGACTTTGAGGATGGAGATAAGGTTATTGTCCATTTCAAAGATTGGCCAAAGCGAGCTTCCTCTCCTTTTGGAAAAATTGTAAAATCGCTTGGCAAACCTGGGGAACTCAATACTGAGATGCATGCCATTATGTTTGATTATGGATTCCCTGAAGCTTTTCCTTTGGAAGTAGAGGAATTTGCCCAACAATTAGATTTGTCAATTGACCCTAAAGAGATTTTAAAAAGAAGGGATTTTAGAAATGTAACGACCTTTACCATTGATCCCATTACTGCTAAAGATTTTGATGACGCCCTATCATTTAAATCACTTCCTAATGGAAAAACAGAAATTGGAATACATATTGCAGATGTCTCACATTATGTACAACCCAATAGTATTCTAGATCAAGAAGCTTATGACAGGGCTACTTCTGTTTATCTGGTGGATAGAGTTGTTCCTATGTTACCAGAGATTCTATCCAATGGTGCATGCTCCTTAAGGCCTCAGGAAGAGAAGTATACTTTTTCTGCTGTTTTTACGGTCAATGATAATATGGAAATTGAAAAAGAATGGTTTGGGAAAAGCGTGATCCTTTCAGATCATAGATTTTCCTATGAAGAAGTTCAATTTGTTTTGGACAGTGGAGATAGAATAGTCAGTGAAGAAGTTTCTTTAACCGATAAAGAATATTCAATAACAGAAGATATTTTTACTGCACTTTGTAAACTAGACTATTTCGCAAAAATATTAAGAAAGAAAAGAATGTCAAATGGAGCACTTTCATTTGATAGGGTGGAAGTAAAGTTCAATTTGGATCACGAAAATAATCCAGAAAGTATATTTTTTAAGAGTTCAAAAGACGCCCATAAGCTGGTAGAAGAGTTTATGCTGTTGGCGAATAGAAGAGTAGCAGAATTTGTTGGGAAACAAAAACCCACCAAGCCTTTTGTTTATAGGATTCACGATTTACCCGATGAAGACAAATTGGGAAATTTAAAAACCATTGCAAACAATTTAGGATATCAACTCAATTTAGACACAAAACAAGTAAATACTTCTTTGAATAAGCTTCTTCAAGAAACGCACGGACAAAAGGAGCAAGAACTTATAGATACACTTACCATAAGATGTATGAGCAAGGCCGTCTATACCGTTGACAATATTGGTCACTATGGTTTGGCATTTGACCATTACACCCATTTTACCTCTCCCATAAGAAGGTATCCAGACGTTATGGTGCACAGATTATTGGAATTTTATTTAAAAGGAGAAGAGTACAGAAATGCTGTTGCCTTAGAGGAAGCGTGTACCCATGCTTCGAATAGAGAACAGTTGGCGACAAAGGCAGAAAGAGATTCCATAAAATACATGCAGGTAAAATTTATGGAAGACAAACTAGGTCAACATTTTGAAGGTGTTATTTCTGGTGTTACAGATCGTGGAATATATGTGGAAATTATTGAGAACAAATGTGAGGGAATGGTAAAGATATCTGAAATCAAAGGAGACTATTTCGTATACGATGAAAAGACTCATAGTCTTGTGGGAGAAAGAACAAAAACAGCTTATCAACTGGGCGATCCTGTGTGGGTGATTGTAAAAAAAGCAGATCTAATGAAAAGACAATTGGATTTTATTTTAGGCGATCAAATAGAATAATTCGTTAATTTTGAGTAAATACAACCCATTGATTATGCATCGTATTATTTTATCTTCCATTCTTTTGATTTTTTCTATTTTGGTAACAGCTCAAGAAGCCGAGCCTCAAACAGATTATAATGATGAGAGACAACTAAATGTCAGCGAATTCATTAATCTTAAAGTTTATTCTGGTATTGAGGTGAAACTAATCCCTTCTAACGAAAACAAGTTAAAGATTAGTGGAGAAGACAAAATGGATGTGATTGCTAAATTAAAGGGTCAAACCCTAAAAATACGTCATTCACTTGAACACATTATCAACCCCACCTTTACCTATGTGGAGCTCTATCACACGGGACTAATTGACGAAATTTCCTTATATCAAGGAGCAGTTCTCAAGGTTGACAGCACTTACAGACAGACCAGCATTTCCCTTAAAGTTCAGGAGGGAGCCTCTATGGATTTCAAGTTTGAAGGTGAAAAACTTACTTCAACTGTAAATAGTGGAGGAAAGCTTTTTCTTTCAGGAAAAGTAACCAATCACCAGTCGTCTGTAAGTAGTGGAGGTGCTTGTGAAGCAGAAGTTTTCGAAGCCGAACAGACCAAAGTAAATGTGACAGCTGGAGGAATGGCTTACGTCTATGCAACGGAACTTCTGGAAGCGCGAGTTACTGCAGGAGGAATTATAAGGATTTATGGTAACCCGAAGAAAATTGTGACCAAGAAGGCCATTGGAGGTAAAATATTTGAGATGAAATAAAAAAATCCCGTCGTAAAGACGGGACAGTAGAGGCATCGAGCGGATTCGAACCGCTGTACAAGCTTTTGCAGAGCTCTGCCTAGCCACTCGGCCACGATGCCATTCGGCAAAAATAGTAAATTTTAAGCTGTTTTGCCCAAGCCTTTAAGCTTTTAAACAAACGCATACTTCCCCAACATCTCCCCCTATGGGTGGGTTCTGTTTGGCCACAGAAACCTCTATGGCCTCCACTTTCGGAAATTGTTTTAATACACGATCTATAATGCGTTGACCAACATGCTCCAACAACTTTGAACGAACAGACATTTCTTCTTTTACTATTGCATTGAGACTTACATAATCTACCGCATCATTAAGATCGTCTGATGCCGATGCTTTTATCATATCTGTTTCCACTTCAAGATTAACAATGTAATCGCTCCCAATCCGCTCTTCCTCTTCCATACATCCGTGAAACGCATAAATCCTGATATCACTCAATATAACTTTTCCCATATTTTGACTTTCGACAAATATATAATAACGGCCTAATTTTATTCAAAGAATAGAGCTTTTAATATCTTTGAAAAAACTTCAGATGTCAGAAAAGACGCTTAATTTTATTGAACACATTATAGAAGAAGATCTGAATGAAGGCCTATCCCCTTCATTGTTGAGATTTAGGTTTCCCCCAGAGCCCAATGGATATCTTCACATCGGACATGTGAAGGCAATATGCCTGAATTTTAACTTAGGAAATGATTATTCTGCTCCTGTAAACCTAAGGTTTGATGACACCAACCCCGCCAAGGAGGAGACCCAGTATGTTCAAGCTATCAAAAAAGACATTGAGTGGTTGGGATTTCAGTGGGATAAGGAATGTTATGCATCTGATTATTTCCAGCAGCTTTTTGATTGGGCTAAGCTATTGATTAACAAAGGTTTAGCCTATGTTGATTCCCAATCTTCTGAGCTGATCTCGGAACAAAAAGGCACCCCTACACAAGCAGGCATCCACAGTCCCTATCGCGACCGTTCGATTGACGAAAACCTAATGCTGTTTCAAGAGATGAGGGACGGTAAACACAAAGAGGGAACCCATGTTCTCAGGGCCAAAATTGATATGGCTTCAGCCAATATGCTTTTGAGGGATCCTGTTATGTATAGAATTTTATACAAAACCCATCATCGTACGGGAGACGACTGGTGTATTTACCCTATGTATGATTGGACTCATGGAGAGTCAGATTATATTGAGCAAATTTCACATTCTCTTTGTTCTCTAGAATTCAAACCCCACAGGGAATTATATGACTGGTTTCTGGACGCCTTATCTCCTTTGGATACCCTTCGTCCTAAACAGAGAGAATTTGCCCGATTGAATCTCTCGTACACCGTTATGAGCAAGCGAAAACTGAAAGCACTGATTGATCAATCTCATGTTTCGGGATGGGATGATCCTAGAATGCCGACCATTAGTGCGCTTAGGAGAAGAGGATATACCCCAGAATCTCTTCAAAACTTTGTCAACACTGCAGGGGTCGCCAAAAGAGATAATATCATTGATGTTTCTCTATTGGAATTCTGTGTTCGAGATCATCTGAATAAAATTGCTCCCAGAGTAATGGCTGTTTTAAATCCAGTTAAACTTACGATCAGGAACTATCCGGATGGCCAAACTGAAATGCTTACAGCGGAAAATAACCCTGAGGATGAAAATGCCGGCTTTAGAGAAGTTCCTTTTTCCGGAAGTTTATACATTGAAAGAGAAGATTTTAAGGAGGAAGCGAATCGCAAGTTTTTTAGGCTGACCCTTGGTAAAGAAGTTCGATTGAAAAATGCATACATTATCAAAGGAGAAGAGGTTGTAAAAGACGCAGAAGGAAGAATCACAGAGATAATTTGTACTTATGATCCTTTGAGTAAGAGTGGATCAGGCACGGAGGAAAGTCAAAGAAAAGTCAAAGGAACTCTCCATTGGGTCTCTATAGAACACGCACACCCTATTAAGGTGAATCTGTATGACCGCTTGTTCTCAGTCGAAGAGCCCGACAAAAACAAGGATGAAGACCCAGCTCAGTTCATCAACCCTGATTCTTTCACTCAAGTCGAGGGTTATATCGAGCCGGAGGTGGTAAATGCCTCCATCGCTGATAAATTTCAATTCCAGCGTTTGGGCTATTTTATATTAGATAATAAAACAGACGAATTTTTAGTTTTTAACAAGACGGTAGGCTTAAGAGACACTTGGAAAAAAAGTTAGTTTATTCCTCCGTTTTCCCTTTATTTTTTCTCTTTTGATTTTCTTCTTTCATGGCTTCTCCAATTTGGTTGCTGGCACTAAAAGAAGCGACCATATTGTTCAGCATATCACTTCCTGCTTGGGGAGAATTTGGCAATAGAATAAGGTTGCTATTGGTTTCCTCCCCGATGGATTGTAGTGTATCATAGTGTTGTGTAACCACGATGAGTGCCGATGCTTCCTGAGAGTTAATACCTACATTATTTAGTACATCAACAGATTCTTCAAGCCCACGGGCGATCTCTCTTCTTTGATCTGCAATACCTTGTCCCTGAAGTCTCTTGCTTTCTGCCTCTGCTTTGGCTTTTTCTACAATCAAAATTCTCGCTGCATCCCCTTCGTATTGCGCAGCAATTTTTTGACGTTCTGCCGCATTGATTCGATTCATGGCGGTTTTTACCTCACTGTCGGGATCGATATCGGTAACCAGCGCCTTGATGATATCGTATCCATAATTGATCATGGCATCATTCAATTCCCCTTTTACCGCGTTGGCGATCTCATCTTTTTTCTCGAAAACGTCGTCCAATCTCATTTTGGGAACTACTGCCCTTACTACATCAAACACATAAGAAGTTATTTGGTCTTGAGGAAAATCGAGCTTATAAAAGGCATCATATACATTATTCGATAAGATTTTGTACTGAACGGAGACTTTTAGTTTCACAAAAACATCGTCCTTAGTTTTTGTTTCCACAATTACATCCAATTGAAGAATTCTCAAACTGACCCTTCCTGCAATTTTGTCTATTACAGGGATCTTAAAGTGAAGACCAGGTTTCCGAATGGCAATGAATTTACCAAATCGCTCAAGTACTGCAGAGGTTTGTTGTTTTACAACAAAGATTCCTGAGATGAGGAAAAGCGCAAACAGTAAAATAATCACATAAGTAGAAAGATCCATAATTTAAAAATTTTGGTTATTTATAAATTTCGTAAGTCTATTTAAAGTTACTTGATTTCCCAGTATTTCACAAATGATGAAAATATCTGGCCCACTTAAATTACCCACAATGGCCAAACGCAAACTTTGCATGATTGCCCCAAATGGTAATTTTTCATTCTCATTCCATTTTTCAATTTTGGACTTCCATTCACTTAGTGGTATTTCCTCTTTTGCCATTTTGCAAAACTGCGCGACAATTTTTTTAGGATCGTGCTTTATAATTTTATTCATCACCTTCAAATCGTAGTCTATTGGGTCCCTCAAAAACAGCTCTGATTGGGATTTTAGTTCCTCGAGTAAAAATAATCGATCCCTCAGAAGGCTGTAGACGTCGCTTCTCTTTTTTTGAGACCACGTGCTTGGAAGGCAATTTAAAAACTCTGGAAATCGCTCGAAAATGATTTTTTCTTCTGTAAATCCCAAATATTTGTGGTTTATCCACTTCGCTTTTTCGAAATCGAACTTTGCCCCGCCCTTTTGAATTTTATCAGTATTAAAAATTTCAACCAGTGTATCCATCAAAAATATTTCTTCGTCGGTTCCAGGGTTCCATCCCAAAAGTGCCAAGTAGTTCATCAGTGCCTCTGGTAGAAATCCTCTTTCCTTAAATCCCTCTGCATTTTCCCATTTCAAAGGAAAAACAGGAAATCCCATTTTCTCCCCATCACGTTTGGACAATTTACCTTTTCCTTGTGGTTTTAAGATTAATGGTAAATGCATAAACTTTGGTGCATTCCATTCAAAAGCATCATAAATCAATTGGTGTAAGGCTAACGATGGCAACCACTCTTCCCCTCTAATTACATCTGTGATTTCCATTAAATGATCGTCAACCACATTGGCAAAATGATAGGTGGGCATACCATCAGCTTTCATTAAAATCTTATCATCAATTTCCTCACTTTTCACCTCAATATAACCTCTCACTCCATCTTTTACCTTTATGTTTTTACCGGAATCTATTTTAAGCCTTACCACATATGGCAAGGTATTTAGCGCTTCCTCTGTCTCCCCGCTTGACAGGCTGAGTGAGTTTTTAAGGGACATTCGTGTATCGATTCCATACTTAAAGGTTTTTTTCTCAAGCTCGTAAACTTCTCTTATTTTGGACAATTCCTCGGGCGTGTCAAAAGCGTAATATGCCTTACCTTTTTCAATTAGTTCTTGAATGTATTTTTGATAAACCTGCTTTCTTTCACTCTGTCTGTAAGGTCCAAAGGAACCAGGTTTTGATGGGCTCTCGTCAGGTTCAAGACCACACCAACTCAATGCTTCTGTAATATATGCTTCTGCCTGGTCAACTTTCCGGTTCTGGTCAGTGTCTTCAATTCTTAGGATAAATTTTCCGTCGTTTTTTTTGGCCAATAGGTAGTTGTACAAAGCGGTTCTTAATCCTCCTATGTGTAAGGCCCCAGTTGGACTGGGAGCAAATCTAACGCGAACACTCATTCTTTTTTTTGTCAAAGATAGCATCAAGTGTCACCTTAATGAAATAATTTGTTTTTTCTTTGTTTTATATTTGAAAAAAAAAGCTTGATTCGGTTTACCCACGATGATTTTTTGATGTTCCCTGAAACAGACTTGGCCCACTGGTTAAAGACTATTGCTGCGGAGGAGGGTCATACGGTTGATGAGTTAGAATATAATTTTGTTGAAGCTGACACCCTGTTAAATCTCAACAAAGAATATCTTAACCACGACACTGACACCGACATCATAACTTTTGATTACACACAAAATAAGTCCATCAAGGCGGAAGTATATATTTCATACGAAGCATTAAAAAATAACGCAAAAATCCACGGTCAAACAATTGAAAGTGAGCTTCTTAGACTCCTTTCACATGCTTTACTTCACTGTATAGGCTATAATGACAAGACAATTGATGAAAAAGATATAATGAGAGATAAAGAGGAAGACTGTATTAATTTGTTCCACGTGAAACACTAGTATGTTTGAAGGTATATATGACGTAGTTGTTGTAGGTGGAGGACATGCTGGTGCAGAAGCTGCTGCCTCAGCGGCCAATATGGGATCAAGAACCCTTTTGGTCACTATGAATCTGCAAAACATTGGTCAAATGTCTTGTAACCCTGCAATGGGAGGTATTGCCAAAGGTCAGATTGTAAGAGAGATTGACGCCCTAGGGGGCTATAGTGGGATCGTCTCGGATGAATCCGCCATACAATTTAAAATGCTCAATCAATCCAAAGGGCCAGCGATGTGGAGTCCAAGGGTCCAATCTGACAGGATGTTGTTTGCTAAAAAATGGAGAGACCATTTGGAGCAAACCCAAAACCTCGATTTTTATCAAGACATGATCATAGATGTGATTGTTAATGATGGAAGGGTTGAAGGCGTTATCACTTCTTTGGGTATTCCAATCCGTGCAAAAAGTGTAGTACTTACCAATGGAACTTTCTTGAATGGTCTTATTCATATAGGTGAAAAGAATTATGGCGGCGGACGTGCTGGTGAGAAAGCCTCTACTGGACTAACGCATAGTTTAGAAAAACTTGGTTTCGAATCTGGGAGAATGAAAACGGGAACCCCTCCACGAGTGGATGGTCGCTCTTTGAATTATGACGTAATGGAAGAACAAGCAGGAGACGAAAACCCCGCAAAATTCAGTTACACTTCTACAACTCCTCTCAAACAACAGCGATCTTGTTACATTACTCATACCAGCCCAGAAGTTCATGATTTGCTTCGAAGTGGTTTTGATCGTTCGCCAATGTTTAATGGAAATATACAGAGCACTGGTCCGAGATACTGTCCTTCAATAGAAGACAAAATCAATCGTTTTGCGGATAAGTCAAGACATCAAATTTTTGTTGAGCCCGAAGGATGGGATACTGTTGAGGTTTATGTCAATGGTTTTTCTACTTCCCTTCCGGAGGACATTCAATATCAAGCCCTGCGATCAGTTAACGGATTTGAGAATGTTAAGTTTTTTCGCCCTGGTTACGCAATAGAATACGACTACTTTCCTCCTACTCAGCTCAAAAACAGTTTGGAAACTAAGTTGGTTTCGGGATTGTTTTTTGCTGGACAAATCAATGGTACAACTGGTTATGAGGAGGCGGCTTCTCAAGGTCTGATGGCTGGAATCAACGCCCACCTTAAAATTCATGATAAAGCTCCTTTTGTTTTGAAAAGAAATGAAGCTTATATAGGCGTATTGATTGACGACCTGATTACCAAAGGAACAGAAGAGCCCTATAGAATGTTTACCTCAAGGGCAGAGTACAGAACCCTATTGCGCCAGGACAATGCTGATCTTAGGCTTACTTCTCTTTCTTATGATTTGGGCTTGGCCAAGAAGGAACGAATGGATGCCGTAGAGCACAAAGCTTCCAAAACTCAAGAGCTGGTTAATTTTTTCAATAAGCAGAGTTATGTGCCAGAGGAAGTGAATCCCATTCTCGAACAAAAGGCTTCTGCTTTGGTAAAACAATCCGATAAACTGACTAAAATTTTGTCCAGACCCCGATTGACAAGAGATGATCTCGCCAAGATACCTTCTGTAAAAGCTTTTATAAAAGAACATGCGATTTCTGATGAGGTATATGAGCAAGCCGAAATACAGATCAAATACTCTGGTTATATCGAAAAGGAAATGGCGAATGCAGAGAAACTCAATCGGCTGGATCATATCAAAATTCCTGACGGTTTTGATTACGATATACTGGCATCCCTTTCTCATGAGGCAAAGGAAAAGCTAAACCACATCAAGCCCAGCAATCTTTCACAGGCTTCGAGAATTAGTGGGATCAACCCCAGTGATATTAGTGTGTTATTGGTTAAATTGGGGCGATAAATGTTCCACGTGGAACGGATGAGCAAAACACAACATAATAAAATACTCGAAGCAACAGATTATCTGGTCAGCGGGGAATCGTTTTCGATTCACTGGGATCCAATTCATCAAAGGGCACGGACAGCGGTTGAGCACTTGGAAACGCTAGATGCTTATTATGAATCTTCTGATTATATCTCTCACAGCTCCAAACCCGACTCATTTATTTCCACATTGTATGTTTGGGCGAGAAGTTTTATGCTGAGCTATAAATACGCTCTTCTTAAACAACATCTTCGGAGCAATGGCCGTTTATTGGATGTCGGCTGTGGTACAGGTTCTTTCTTAAGTTTCATGAAGAAAAAAGGTTTTGATGTTTATGGGGTCGAAAGCAACGCCAAGGCCAGAAACATTTGCCTTCAAAGCAATATTGAAGTTCAATCAACCGAATCCAAACTGCCTTTGGCAAGTTATGACACCCTCTCTCTTTGGCATGTTTTGGAACATTTGCCCGAACCAGAAAGTAGATTGGCCACTTATCGTGAGTTGCTCAAACCCGAAGGGATTTTGGTTATTGCAGTCCCCAATTTTGAAAGTCACGATCGCATCCATTATCAACAACATTGGGCGGCCTTGGATGTACCGAGACATTTGTGGCATTTTACTCCCAAAGGCTTAATCAATATGGCCGAAGCATCCGGTTTTGATTTACTCCAAAAAAGAGCTTTGGGGTTGGACGTTTTTTACATTTCTTATCTGTCCGAAAAACACAGAGGAAAATCACTCCCATTTGTTAGAGGTACCCTTAAGGCGGTGTGGTTTTCATTTAAAGCCTTATTTTCAGGCAAGCACTCTTCTTGTGTGTTTGTCTTTAGGAAACGACTTCCTTAACGTTTAATAAACGTGTCATTGACAAAGCAAAATGGCTAAAGAGAATCTTTGGGTTGGCATTGCGCCCCAAATGATAGGAAGTGTCTTCCAACAAGCGGACCATAGCACTCAAATTACCACTATGGACAAATGGAGCAAACTTTCGAATTTCGAAATCAGAATGTATCTTAAGATCGGACAAGACTTCTGATTGATATGAAATCAGCATCGCCTGACGGACAAACTCTAATGCATAAAGTAAAAACGCTTTTTGTTGTTCCCTCTGGAGCTCGGCAACCTGATCTGCCCATTGAATCAATTCAATGACAATGGCTTTATTTGCTCTTGCCCTGATTCCTGCTCTAAGGCATTGAATCCAAAGTTTTTCAAATTTAAGTGTGTGATCTGGAGTGTTTAGTTCATCTAAAACCTTGCGCCAACTTCCCCTTATCGATGAAAGGGTCTGAGGGGTGTCTGAAGAAGCATTTAGTTTTTCTATACCCCTATTGATGTCTTCCGAACTTAAAGGAGTCAATTTTACCTCTTGACAACGAGAAATCAGGGTGGGCAGCATTCCTTCTATTTGCTCACAAACCAGCAGAAAAAAACTTTTATTTGGAGGCTCTTCCAAAAGCTTTAATAATTTATTGGATGCATTCTCTGACAATTTATCTGCACCAAAAAGTATCATTACTTTTTCCCCGCCGTTGTGAGCTTTGAGGTACATTTTGTGATGCATTTTGGCCACTTCCTCCACCCCAATCATTCCTTGTTTGTTTCCAGCATCCAATTGACGAATCCAATCTTGTGTGGATCCGTAAGGGTGATGAACGACAAAATTGTCCCATGTGGATTTATAATCGTCCGAAACGGCTTTTGACCCACCTTTCCCCTTGTTGATGACAGGATATACAAAATGCAAATCGGGATGTTCCAACAACTTTTTTGAAAGAGTTCCTCTTTTTTCTGCCTCCTCAACTGCGTCGAAGCCATGCAATAAACCCAAAGCACCATAAAGAGCCAGAGGAAGACCCCCGTAGCCTTTTGAATCTATAAACAGCTGGCAATGAGGCATTTGACCCTCAGTAATTATTTGTTTTAACCGATGTTTTAAGCGTTCTTGCCCTACTATTTCACTTGAGTACATATTATTTTTAATCCTAAAGCAGATAAAAATAATCAATCCTTTTGGATTTAACTTTTCTTCTTAAAATTATGTTTTCAATCCGGTTAAAACCTTTTGTCCAACGGTTTAAAAAAAGTACTTTTGAAAAAAATTTTAGCATGCGTACCTTAGCCAATCAAGACTTTTCAAACCAAAGAGCCGTTGTCAGAGTAGATTTTAATGTGCCTATTGACGACGAGTTTCATGTAACCGATTCTACCAGAATCACAGCAGCCAAAGAAACCATAGACTATATTCTTAAACAAGGCGGAAGTTGTGTTTTGATTTCTCACTTAGGACGCCCGAAAGGGAAAGATCCTAAACTATCATTAATAAATATAGTAAAGAAAGTAGAAGAGATTCTTGGTGTTTCTGTTTCCTTTTTCCCGGATTGTGTTGGGGCAGAAGCGGAAAAAGCGACTGCCGATTTACAGCCGGGTTCGGTCATGTTGATGGAAAACCTGCGTTTTTATGCAGAAGAAACTGCTGGAGATTTGGCTTTTGCTGAAGGCCTATCCAAACTTGGGGATTGTTATGTCAACGATGCTTTTGGAACAGCACATAGGGCTCACGCCTCCACCACCATTATAGCACAATTTTTTAATGAGAATAAATTCTTTGGCCTATTGCTCGAAAAGGAAGTTAAAGCCATAGAAAAAGTAATGAAATCGGGTGAAAAGCCAGTTCTTGCCATATTAGGCGGTGCAAAAGTTTCCTCCAAAATAACGATCATAGAAAACATGCTGGACAAGATAGATCACCTGATTATTGGCGGTGGGATGGTATATACTTTTGCTAAGGCACAAGGAGGCAGTGTGGGTCAATCAATCTGTGAGGAAGACTATTGTGACTATGCGTTGGAGCTGCTTAAAAAAGCCAAGGCGAAAGGGGTTAAAGTGCATTTGCCAACTGATGTTATCATTGCAGATGATTTTTCAAATGATGCGAATCAAAAGGTTTGTAAAGTTGGCGAAATTCCAGACGATTGGGAAGGGCTTGACGCAGGACCAGATACACTTAAAAGCTTTGAGGATGTAGTGATGCAGTCCAAAACCATCCTTTGGAATGGGCCTCTAGGTGTGTTCGAATTTGAAAACTTTTCAAAAGGAACCATCGCCCTTGGAGAGCACATTGCCAAAAGTACTGCGGCAGGCGCTTTTTCTTTGGTAGGAGGAGGAGATTCCGTCTCAGCGGTCAAACAATTTGGATTTGAAGACAAAATGAGCTATATTTCTACTGGAGGTGGCGCTATGCTGGAAAGCCTTGAAGGAAAGACTTTGCCAGGGATCGCTGCTTTGATGGAATAAGCCTCAACATCATGAAAAAAGCAATATTTTTTGTTTTCATCCTTTTCATTACATCTTGTAAGGAAAAAAAAACGAATCTAAGGTATTTACCAGACTCCAATGCCAAGATCAATCACCTTACAGTAGTGATGCCCGAAAAAAGCTGGGCAGGAGCCTTAGGGGACAAAACCCGGGCTCTTTTCGAAACGCCCTATGAGGGCTTGCCTTTCAATGAACCTCAATTTACGCTCAAATATTTACCTCCAAAGGTTTTTACAGGCTTTGCTATGAATAGTCGAAGCGTATTGTGGTTTACAAGAGATAGTCTGGCTCGATTCCAATTGTTGGATGATTTGTTGGCCAAACCCCAGATAGTAGCAAAGGTAACGGGAGAAGACGATGAAGTTCAAGCCTATTTCTTGGAGGAAAATATTAATCTTTTTAAATCGGTGCTAACTGAAAAAGAACGCAAAGAAAAAATCAGAAGGATCCAAAAATCTCCTACTAAAGACCTCAATTTACAAAAGCGATTCAATATATCATTGGTTTACCCCTCAGCTTACAATACGGTAAAAGACACTACCAATTTCATTTGGATTCAAAAAGAAATCCCAAAGGGACACATGAATCTAGTGGCTTATAGCCTTCCACTTTCTATTTTAAAGGGAAAGGTAAAAAAACGCATTCCAGAAATTAGGGATTCTATTGGTAAAACATATATTCCAGGAAGGCTCAAAGGCTCATATATGATTACGGAAAAGGCCTATCGCCCTTATTTTTACAAGACCCAAAAAGAAGGAAGGCTAACTTATTTGACCAAAGGAACCTGGGAAGTTGCCAATGATTTTATGGCAGGACCATTTGTCAATTATATGATCAAAGATACCTTGAAAAAGAGATGGATGGTAATCGAGGGCTTTGTTTTTGCCCCCGCAACCAGCAAAAGGGATCAAATGTTTGAACTCAACACCATTTTGGACGCCGTAGTTTTTGAGTAAACTACTTCTTGTCAATTTTGGCGTCAGAGCTGTCTTCGTCTTCTTTAGTGGCGTTTTTAAACTCTTTGATACCGCTTCCCAATCCTCTCATCAATTCAGGAATTTTTCTCCCGCCAAATAACAAAAGCACAACAACAACGATGAGAATGATTTGTGGAGCACCGATCATGCCTAAAGTATAGATTATTGAATACATGGTTTATAATTTTAATCAAATGTAAATAATTATTCGATCTTATCTAAATTTCTTTACTTGGCCAACAATTTATTTTTAAGGGGTAAATACTATCTTTGTTTGTGATGGCAAAAGAGAAAAAAAAGAGACGACCTTGGATTCAAAATTTTTTGAACCGCTATCGTATGGTGATTATTAACGAAACCACCTTTGAGGAAAAGTTTTTCCTCAGAATTTCGCAGTTCAACATCATTGTATTGGTGACGCTGTTTGTTAATTTTATTGCCATTGGGTCTTTTTTTTTGGTGGCCTATACTCCACTAAAGGAGTTTATCCCAGGCTATACAAGTCTTTCGATTAGAAAAGAGGCCATCAGAAATACCTTTTTATTGGATTCTCTTAGTGTAGAATTTCAAAAACAAGACCGCTTTATTCAGTCTATGAAAAGCGCATTAACTGGAGAAGTCGATTGGGAAGAAAATTCTTTACTGAATGTTAAAGATCTGTCTCCAGAGCTACTCATTTCTGACAACGCATTGATTGAGGCAGATTCACTGTTGCGTTTAGAAGTGGTACAAGAAGACAAATACAACGTAATTCCCAATGATTTCAGCAATGTAAACTACCTTCTTTATCCTCCAGCCACTGGCACCATTTCACAGAAATATGATCCCGACAAAAAGCACTTTGCTGTGGATATTGTACTAAAAGAGAATGCCCCTGTTATGGCGGTAGCTCACGGAACTGTTATTTTTGCGGAATGGACAGCCGAAACGGGACATGTAATCATCGTCAAACACGATTATGGCTTATTGTCGGTTTACAAACACAATTCGTACTTGGAAAAATCACAGGGGGATTTGGTCAAAGCAGGAGAAGTGATCGCCAAAGCTGGGAACACAGGAGAATTTTCAACGGGTTGGCACCTTCATTTTGAACTTTGGATTCATGGATATTCAGTAGATCCAACCGATTTCATTGAATTTTAATTGGTATTATGATTAAAAAAATTGGAGCGAAAATCTTCGCCAATTACATTCATCAAAAAAATCAAAAGTGGATCAAAAACCCTCTTTCTGCTCAACAAAAAACATTTGATTACCTGATTCAAAAAGCCAAATCAACCGATTTCGGAATTGATCATAAATTCCATCAAATTAAAAATTACCAAGATTTCCAATCTTTAGTTCCGATAAGGGACTATGAAGGACACAGGGCCTATGTGGATAAAATGTTGGAGGGAGCAAGTTCTGTTTTGTGGCCTGGCAAACCGCTTTATTACGCCAAAACAAGCGGGACCACCTCTGGGGCAAAATATATTCCTCTTACTAAAGAGTCTATGCCTACTCATATTACTGCTGCTCGAGATGCTTTGTTGAATTATATTCACGAAACAGGGAAAACCGATTTCGTCAATGGCAAACAAATTTTTCTGCAAGGAAGCCCCACACTCAACAAAAAAAACGGTAACATCATTGGCAGATTATCGGGCATCGTTGCCCACTATGTTCCCAAGTATCTGCAGAAAAATAGAATGCCCTCTTGGGAAACGAATTGCATAGAAGACTGGGAAACTAAGGTGGACGCGATTGTAGGGGAAACCTTAGCGGAAAACATGAGTTTGATCGCAGGGATTCCTTCTTGGGTTCAAATGTATTTCGAGAAACTGATAGAGCTAACGGGTAAGCCTGTGGGTAAAACATTCCCCAACTTTTCCTTGTTTGTATATGGTGGGGTCAATTATGAGCCTTATCGTCCCATGTTCGAAAAGCTGATTGGCAGGAGAGTAGACAGTGTGGAACTCTTTCCCGCATCCGAAGGGTTTTTTGCCTACCAAGATCAACAAAGCGACAAGGGTTTGCTGCTTTTGTTGAACAATGAAATATTTTACGAGTTCGTCAAAGCCGACGAGTTTGGGGAACAAAACCCCAAAAGATATACTTTAGGAGCGGTCGAATTGGGGGTCAATTACGTTTTAATCCTTTCCACTTCAGCAGGCTTGTGGGCCTACAATATAGGCGACACAGTTCGTTTTGTTTCTTTGAATCCCTTCCGTTTGGTGGTTACGGGCAGAATCAAACATTTTATTTCTGCCTTTGGAGAACACGTTATTGGGAAAGAGGTTGAGTCAGCAATGCAACAGGCTTGCCAAAAGAGTCAGGTTCAAGTCAAAGAATTTACTGTGGCGCCACAAATTGCTCCGAAAGAAGGGCTTCCTTACCACCAATGGTTTGTCGAATTTGAAAGCCTACCCCAAAACATGGAAGAATTTACCCAAAAACTCGATCAAGCCATGCAAGAACAAAATGTGTATTACGAAGACCTCCTAAAGGGAAGTGTTTTGAGAACGCTCGTCGTCAGTGCTGTTGCTGACGGAGGCTTTCAAAAATACATGAAAAGCATTGGAAAACTTGGAGGTCAAAACAAAGTTCCACGTTTGTCCAATGACAGAAAAATCGCCGATCAACTTCCCTTAAAGTAAATCATGTATACCAATCAAGCTCATAAGAAGCGATTTAAAAAGACCTTGGCATTTCTGAATCAATACATTGATCAGGGGTCACATATTTTGGATTTGGGGGTTCAAAATCCGATGGCGGAATTAATGCAAGCCCAAGGTCACAAAGTGGAGAATACCCAAGGAGAAGACTTAGACGAGGATCAAACTGCACTGGTCAATTCTAAAGCGGAAGTAGTAACTGCTTTTGAAATTTTGGAACACCTCCTTTCTCCCTATCAAGTTCTTAAAAGCATAAAGGCTAAAAAATTAGTGGTAAGTGTTCCGTTAAACTTGTGGTTTTCAAGAACTTATAGGAGTAAGACGGACTTGAGAGACCGTCACTTTCACGAATTTGAAGACTGGCAGTTTGATTGGCTTTTGGAGAAAACGGGGTGGAAAATTGTAGCAAGTGAGAAGTGGATCAACCCCCCTCAATCATTTGGCGTTCGATCTTTATTGCGGTATTTTACTCCCAGACACTATATCGTTTATGCCGAAAAAATTAACGCATAAATCTTGAAAATTTACATTGTCATACCGGCACACAACGAGGAGGAGCACATTGCTAAAACCCTTGAGTCGCTGGTCAATCAGCAGTTGAAACCCGCTCAAGTGATTGTTGTCAACGACAATTCTACTGATCGAACAGCAGCCGTTGTCAATGATTTTACCCAACATCATCATTGGATAAAACTGATTCATAAAAAATCATCTGACGAACACCTTCCAGGGGCAAAAATCATCGCTGCATTTTACGAAGGCTATGAGGTACTGGATGAGGATTATGATATCATCTGTAAGTTCGATGCCGACATTGTTTTTGAGGAAAATTATCTCTATCAGCTATCACAGTACTTTAAAGAAAACGACCGACTGGGTATGGTTGCCGGGCAGTGTTACATTCAAAAGAACGATCGATGGGTTTTGGAAAACCTCAGCAAAGACGACCACATTAGGGGATCACTCAAGGCCTATCGAAAAGCCTGCTTTTTAGAAATCGGTAAAATTGCAAAGTCTATCGGTTGGGATACCCTAGATGAATTGATGGCTCAATACTACGGATGGGAATTAAAAGTTGACCCTTCACTTAAAGTCAAACACCTCAAACCTACAGGATTTAATTACAGTATTGGGGCTGCTCGATTACAAGGAGTAGCTACTTATAGAATGAGAATTGGCTTGATTTTGACCCTCATTATTGGCTTGAAACGAGCATGGGTCAAGCGAGAAGCTCGAATTTTTTTCAGCTATATCAAAGGGTTTTTGGAAGCAAAAAGAAAAGGGACCCCTTTTATTGTCGATCCGAAACAGGGAAGGTTCCTAAGAAATTACAGATGGAAAGGGATTTTTAACAGCTTTAAATCAAAATAAGACACACTTAAGTATATTTGTTCTCGATGAAAAAAATGAACATACTGGTATTGGGCAGCGGAGGTAGAGAACACACCTTTTGTTGGAAACTGGCCCAAAGCAAAACGATCGATCAAATTTTTGTAGCCCCAGGAAATGCGGGTACGGCTGGCTTGGCGACGAATCTTGACATAGGGGTCAAGGACTTCGATGCCCTGAAAAATGCGGTCATTCAAAACAACATCGATCTCGTCATAGTGGGTCCTGAAGATCCGTTGGTCAATGGAATTCACGATTTCTTTCTCGAAGATGCTCAATTGAAGAACATCCCGGTCATTGGCCCACAAAAGCTTGGGGCAACCTTGGAGGGCAGTAAAGAATTTGCCAAGGCCTTTATGAGCAGACACAACATACCCACGGCTCAATATGGAACTTTTACTCCTGAAAATATTGAGGAAGGGTATGCTTTTTTAGAGCAAATGAGCCCTCCCTATGTGCTTAAAGCAGATGGTTTAGCCGCAGGCAAGGGAGTACTCATTATCAATGACTTAGATAGCGCAAAAAAAGAGCTATCAAACATGCTTTTGGATCAAAAATTCGGAAAGGCCTCTTCCAAGGTGGTCATCGAAGAGTTTTTGAGCGGCATTGAACTTTCCTGTTTTGTCTTGACCGATGGCACAAACTATGTCACCTTTCCAATGGCCAAAGACTATAAGCGCATTGGGGAGGGAGATACTGGTTTGAATACTGGAGGGATGGGAGCGGTTTCCCCTGTTCCTTTTGCGGATGATAAATTTTGTAAGGCCATCCAAGAAACCATTGTAAAACCCACCATTGACGGACTTAAAAAGGACAATATTCCTTACGTCGGCTTTGTGTTTATAGGACTGATTCGGGTTGGAGATGCCCCCTATGTCATTGAGTATAACGTAAGAATGGGTGATCCTGAAACACAGGTGGTTTTACCCAGAATCAAAAATGATTTGGCAGAGTTGCTATATGCCACAGCAAAGGGCAAACTGGATGAGATTGAACTTTTGATTGAAGATCAAAGCGCTACCACTGTGGTTGCTGTTTCAGGGGGATATCCTGAGTCCTACGAAAAAGGAAAAACAATAAAAGGGCTAACTTCTTCACCCAACAGTACCGTATTCCACGCGGGAACAACTTTAAAAGAGGGTGAAATATTGACCAATGGCGGAAGGGTATTAGCGGTTACCTCTCTTGGGGAGAAGCATAAGAATGCACTTTTACAGTCCTATAAATTATTGGAAGAAATTAGTTTTGAGGGGATGTACTACAGAAAGGATATCGGGTTCGATCTATAAAAAGGAGTGTGCAGAGGGATCTTTATTTTCTTCTCCGCTTTTGTCGAATTTTCGCAATTGCCTAATCCAATAAATGGCAGCAACAGATCCAATGGCTAAAAAGAGAAAACTAACTCCATTGGCCAACCACCAGCTTAAAGCCTCAAGTTGGGTCAGAAATTGATATGGGAGTAGTAATAGGCCTTCAAACAAACTGGCAACGGCTTCGAAAAGATTTTTCATGAATTAGGCTTTAATTATATTGCAAAAGTAATAAAATCGGGAATGATAGTAAAGATTTTCAAGACAATTGGTCCGAGAACCTATATTACTTCGATATTTCTCATTGTATTTGTGGTTTTATTTTCCTTTGCCCTTGAAATTAGAGGCACATTCCTTCTAAAGCAATGGCACTCTATATTGGGAAATATTCTCCTTATGGTGGCTCTAATTTCATTGATAACCTTTTTGGAAATTCAATTCAAAGGAAGAAAGCTCGACGGCATTCATTTGATCGCTTCCCACGATTTTTCTGTTTTTACCTTCCGTTTTTGAGCTGAAAACCATCCCTGTTCTTCAGATAATTCTATTGATCTTAGGACAAAATTTTTTTGTTAAAATCCTTCATTCCAAAAACCAAGAAAAGGGAATGCTGGATTTATCATTGACGATATCCATCATCGTCCAATTCAATATTGTTTTCGCGATATTTTATTTGCTGCCACTATTTATTTTTTTAATGAGAGGAATCAAAGACGCCAGATTTATTTTGGCTTTAATATTGCCCGCCCTTATCATTCCTTTTACGTTCAATAGCCTGTCGGTGATTTTGCCATCCGAGTTCTTCGCCCTAATCAACCCTCCAATTCAAATTAATCCATTGAAATTCCATTTGTTATCTAATGGTGATTGGGTCTGGTTGACCACTCTGCTCGTCTCAGTTTTAGTTTGTCTCTTTCAGTTGCCAGGGGGCTACAGAAAATTTTCCAACCCCGAACTCTTTTCAGGCTTCCTTTACATGACTTTTTGGTTACTTTTTAGCATCGCTTTCGTACTATTAGACATACAAACAGGGGCTGGGTTTTGGGCCATCAGTTTTATTCCCGTAGCATATTTTTTTGGCGGATTTCTTAAAAAATATTTTGTTTACAGTCGTTTTTTTGGGTATAGTGCTCTTTAAACTACACGATTATGGAATTATATCTTTAGAATTGCCTTTTGAAAACTAAGAGAATTACTGCTCAAATCGTATCTTCGCATCAACGAAAACCACTCACATGAGCCAAAATTCTACAAGCCAACGTTCTGTCAAAATTTTTAAAGAGAGCATTGATAAATACCACCTTATTGACGAGGTGGACCAAGCTTTTGAAAATCCTTATCCAGCCGATTCATTGGAGCATCTACTGTACCGAAAAAACTGGATTGACACGGTTCAATGGCACTATGAAGACCTTATCAGAGATCCAGAGATCGACCCCGTTGAGGGTATGAAACTCAAACGCTTGATTGATGCTTCCAACCAAGACAGAACGGACACCGTAGAATATATCGATAGTTATTTCCTCAATCAATTCAAAGACGTAGTGGTTCGAGAGGATGCCACGGTAAATTCTGAGAGTCCAGCATGGGCTTTGGATCGATTGTCCATTCTCGAATTGAAAATTTATCATATGGAGGAAGAGGCCAACCGCCAAGAAGCCAGTAAATCACATCGTGAAAAATGCAACGCCAAACTACAAGTATTGCTCAATCAAAGAGAGGATTTAGGCTCATCAATTGATGATCTCCTTCAAGACATTGCAAGCGGGTCAAAGTACATGAAGATTTACAAACAAATGAAGATGTACAATGACGAAGATACCAATCCCGTCTTGTATAAGGACAAATCCTAGTCATCGATGAAAGATCCTCACTTGCTGTTGTTTAGATTTTCCGCTTTGGGAGATATAGCCATAACAGTTCCAGTGATTCGTTCTCTTTACAAAACCTATCCACAGCTTAAAATAACCTTTGTGAGTCAACCCCATATGGCTCCCTTGTTTCAGGAATTTGAGAACTTTAACTTCTATCCCACAGATTTCAGTGGACGACACAAGGGCATAAAAGGTCTGTGGACTTTGTTCCAAGAACTCAAAACAATACCTTTTTCAGCTGTTGCTGACTTGCACGGTGTTTTAAGGTCGCACTTTCTCAAGCTGCTTTTAACCTTATATGGCTACAAAGTCAAATCCATTGACAAAGGTCGATTGGAAAAGAAAGCACTCACCCGTTCGAAAAACAAAAAGTTTCAACCATTAACTCCAACCTGCTATCGCTATGCAGATGTTTTTAGAAAACTGGGCTTCCCCATTTCATTCGATCAACACGAGTTTCCCCTCAAAAAAGAACTTCCCAAGTCTTTGTTGCCCATCTACCATAGCAGTGAGAAAAAATGGATAGGGATCGCCCCTTTTGCCACCCATTTGGGAAAATTGTATCCCTTGGATTTGATGCAACAAATCATCCATTATTTAAATAAAGACCATCAGATTTTTCTCTTTGGTGCTGGAGAAAAAGAAAAAAAACGTTTAGAGGTTTGGGAAAAAGCGTATAACAATGTTTACAGTACCGTTGGAAAAATTAGCTTGGGAGAGCAGCTCGATCTTATGCCCTATTTGGACTTAATGATTTCTATGGATTCTGCCAATGGACACATGGCCGCCAATTATGGAACTAAGGTATTAACACTTTGGGGGATGACCCACCCCTTTTGTGGTTTTGCGCCTTTCAACCAGCCCTTGGATCACTCCCTCACTTTAGACAGAAGTCTATACCCTTTGATTCCCACATCGGTTTATGGAAACAGAATTCCTGAAGGTTATCAGGATGCGTTTAGATCTATGGATCCTAAAAGGGTGATTGAAAAAACTTTGGAACTACTAAAGCATTAATTCCTTAAACATCATCGTAATCTACTGCCAAATGACTAGAGGTCGCATGCGCTTGGCAGGTCAAAATCAATCCCTCTTCGACTTCTTCATCGGTTAGGATTTGATTGGTTGCCATTTCTGCGGTTCCCGATTTGATTCTTGCAATACAGCTTGAGCAAACACCGCCTTGACAAGAATAAGGCACATCCAACTTATTAAGGAGTGCAGCATCCAGCACACTTTTTCCTTCCGAATTTTCGATTTTGTGCGTCAGTTCATCGTAGGTAACTTCCAATGAAACTCCTTCTGCTTTTCCTTCGATTGCTGTGGTTTTTGTAGATGCACTGAACAATTCGAACAGAACGGCATCTTTTTCTACCCCATTGGACAATAAAATATCCGATGCGGTCTCAATCATACTTTCAGGCCCACACAAATAGAACTTATCGGCGGTATTTTCTAAGTGCTTAAGGGTTCTTTTGATCACACTGGCTTCAACACGTCCAAAGAGACTACCTTCTACATTGGCTCGACTGAATACCCATTGAATGGAAAGCCGTCCATTAAAGGTTTTTTCTAAATCCTTCAATTCTTGGTAAAACATTGTATCCTTCGGTGTCTTATTGCCGTAAACCAAATGAAATCGATTTTCTGGATGATCCATAAGAGCCGTTTTTAGAATCGACATGACGGGAGTAATCCCACTTCCTGCAGCAAATGCGGCCAGTGTTTGGGCTTGACCAGAAGAGACATATAGAAAACGACCATCGGGTGTAGCCACCATCATCTGGTCGTCTTCACTCAATGATCGATTGGCAAAAGTAGAAAAAAGGCCTTCCGGAACTTCTTTGATGCCTACTTGAAGCCCTTCCGATGGCGCACTGCAAATGGAATATGATCGCCTTACCGCTTTTTCGTTTATATTTGTTTCTAAAGAAAGGTATTGCCCCGCTTCAAATCGAAATCTTTCTTTTTCCGATTCTGGAACTTCAAAAGAAATCAAAACTGCGTTGGGAGTATTTCGAGTGATTTTTGAAATCACTAAAGGGTGCATATCCGACATAGTTGTTTTTTGCAAATTTATTTTAAAAATAAAGAATGACAATATCAAAATTTTGGCAACTGTCAACAAAGGCATTTTCCAATCAATATTTGAGGTCATTTTTTATAGGCAATTCTGAATGTGTGATTTTGTATGAGCCTTTTGCCAACCTCGACCCCAGCTCCCAAATTCGCTTTAAGGATATTGTCAAAAAGCAAACAGAAAATCGTACTACTACTTTTTTGATTTCCAGCCATGATATAAATCATATTACCGAGGTTTGTGATCGGATTGTATTGCTCGAAAAAGGATTGCCCATAAAAGACTTGACAACCGATTCGGATACCTTTGGTCATTTGGAGTCATTTTTTATGGATTAAGTATACTAAAACCCTGCTTTTTCAGTTATACAATTAAACTTTTTCCATTGAAAAAAGTGAATCATTTTTTGGCATTAGGAATCGGCGTCATGTTTTTGATGTGGGGATGTTCTACCCAAAAAAACAAAATGCTCAATCGGGGGTATCATTCCCTCAACACCAAATACAATGTGCTTTTTAACGGAAAAGAATCCTTCAATGTAGGACAGTCCATTTTGGAGCAAGCCCATGATGACAACTTTTTTGAATTATTAGAGGTGGAGCCTATCGCAATCAACGGCGAGCGAATGGATCAAACGACTGTTGTTCCTGGTTTTGACCGTGCAGAGGAAAAAGCCGTAAAAGCCATCCAAAAGCATTCTATGAACATCAATGGCATTCAGCGCAACAACAAAATTGATGAAGCCTATTTGCTTTTGGGCAAAGCCCGATATTATGACCGACGTTTTTTCCCCGCCATGGAAGCCTTTAATTATTTATTGGAAAATTATGCCGACAGCAAAACTTATATCGAAGGGAGAATATGGCGAGAAAAAACCAATATTCGATTGAAGAACAACGAGCTGGCGATCAAAAACCTTAGAAGCTTGGCCCGAACCATCACCCCAAGCAGTAAGTTTCACAGTCCAGCCAATGCTGCTATTTCTCAAGCCTTTATCAACACCAAGCAACTCGATTCTGCGCTATACTATATCAGAAACGCTGCTCTGACTGCCAAAAACAAGCACGACAAAGGAAGATTCTACTTTCTGACCGGTCAGCTCTATGAAAGCATCAAAAAACCCGATTCCGCCCTTTGGGCTTTTGAACAAGTGGTTGGACTTAAAAGAAAAACTCCTCGAAAATACTGGATCAATGCTCAGATCAAAAGACTTCAAATCAGGAGCATTCGCGACAGCTTGGATCCCATGGAAGCCTTTGAAAAACTTGCCAAAAATTATGAAAACTATATTTTTGACCACTGGATCAATCGCGCCATAGGCATTCACTATTTTGAACAAAAACAAGATAGTTTAGGAGAACACTACCTCAGCCAATCCTTAAAATCTGAAAATCTCGATTTGCCAACCAAACAGGCGAATTACAGAGACCTGGCCAATTTCAATTTTATCGGAGGCAAATATCTTTTTACTGGGGCTTACCTCGACAGCCTCCTCTATTCACTTCCCGAGGAAACACTAATCAAGAGAAGGACTCAAAGAGAAAGAGATAACCTCAATGGTGTGATCAAATACGAAAACATCGTCCAAACCACAGACAGCTTGATTTTCCTTAGCACTTTGGACAAAGAGGCTCAAATAGAATATTTCCAAAAACACATTGAAGAAAAAGAGGCCAAAGCTTTGGCAAAAGTTGCCAAGGAAGAAAAAGGAATATTCCCCTTTTTTAGTAAAGGTTCTCCCAACACTTTTTATTTTTACAACCCTAAGTTGGTTGTTCAAGGTCAACAAAAATTTCTTTCAACTTGGGGAGACCGTCCCAATTCCGACAATTGGGCGATTGCATCGGCCATCAGTTCGATTGCTGAAGACAGCCAAGGAATCGAAGAAGAAGAAGAACAGCTGAAAAATGAAATTTTCTTTGTTGAAAAACCCGAAAATTACGTCGATGCACTGCCTCAGACCAAAGCAGAGATTGACAGCATCAAGAAGCTAAACCAAAATGCTTATTTACAGTTGGGCATGATTTATAAAGAAAGTTTTAAAAACTTCGTTTTGGCTCAAGACCGATTGGAGCATTTGCTTCGACTCAATCCTCCCAGTGAGATTGAGGCTCCTGCTCTCTATCACCTCTTCAAGATTAACCAAAACGTAATGCCTCAAAAAGCCAAGGGCTATTTCGACCAAATTGTTGCCAACCATCCGGAATCGCCTTATGCCAAAATTCTTACCAACCCAGAGGAATTTGGACAATCCGATATACAAACTCCTGAATATGTTTACCAAAGCTTGGTCAAAATCTATCAAAATGCGGATTTTGATCAATTTGAAGAAAAAGCAGAATCGTTTCGCGTGTTGCTCAGTGGAACTTCTTTCCAGTCAAAGTATGATTTGTTGATGGCCAATTTTGAGGGAAGACTCAAAGGACGACAACAGTGGGAAAAGGCATTGAAAAACATCACCCTTAAATATCCTGAATCCCCAGAGGCCATCAAAGCCCAAGAAATGATGGAGCTAATCAAAGGAACAGACTCCATTGCAGACCACCAGAAAACCTATCTTAACTATAAATGGATTTTTACGTTTGAAGTTAAGGATACTGCTACAATAAAAAAGATCAGAGGCGAGCTGCAAGAGGCTTTGGAAGAAACCTCCAACACACGGTGGTTTTTGTCTGAAGACCGATTCGATCAAAACCAAATCTATCTGGTTATGCATGGAATTCGGAACAGACGAAAGCTCAATGATTGGAAAAAGAGGTTCGATGGGCACGAAAATGAAATTTTAAGTACAAATAATTTTGTAGTTTTATCTGCCGATTATAAGAAAATGTTATTAGACAAAATACATCTTACTAATGAAAAACAATGATATTAACGGCCATTACAGTCGTATTGAAAATTCTACCAAAGTTAAAGGTGATATAGTTTCTGAGGGAGATTTCAGAATAGATGGAATCCTCGAAGGATCGATTAAAACCAAAGGCAAGGTTGTAGTGGGTAAGGACGGAAGCATAAAAGGAGCCGTCAGTTGCTCTAGTGCCGATGTTGAAGGAAAAATCAATGGTAACCTATTCGTATCCCAAACCCTTAATCTCAGATCGACAAGCATCATTGACGGAGATGTAGTAATTGGGAAATTGATTGTGGAGTCTGGAGCTACTTTCAACGCCTCTTGTTCTATGAATAAAGAGGGCAAAAAAGCGGATTTTAAGGTGGTAAAAAAACTGGATGAAAACCATGAAAAAACAGCCTAAAAATTGGCTGATCTTTTCTGGTCTTGCTTTTCAAATAGGTACGGTGATGTACATTATGATTTATTTTGGAGGTTGGATACAAGAAAAATGGGAAATTTCCTCCAAATGGCCGACCCTGGTCACCTCATCCATAGGATTGGTTTTGGTGTTGCTCATTATCATCAAACAAGCTAATAGAAGTTGAATTGGTGATTTCTACCTTACTCAAGTTTTCCGCCAAGCTCCTAATATTGATGACGGGTCTGTTTTGGCTTCACACTTTTGCCATCAATCAGTTGGGATATACGGTTCAAGACGAGCTTTTAAGATCTTGTTATTTATTCAATACGTTGATTGCACTGGTTTTTTTTCTTTTGCTTCTTTTGGTTTCAAAACAAGATCCCTCAGTTTTGGGATGGGTTTTCCTGCTCACCACTGGACTGAAGTTTTTGCTTTTTTTAATACTGATATACCCTAGTTTTCAGGCTGATGGACTGTCACCAAAGCAAGAATTCCTCACTTTTTTTATTCCTTATGCTGCTGCCACGACCCTTGAGATCCATCAATTGATAAAAATTTTAAATCGAGAGTAATGGCTGTTTTTGTAGCCTAAAAAAATAAATTTTAAAACTATTTTATTTAAAAGCCGAAAGACTTACATTTGCACCTCAATTAAACGATTAGTTTAGTGCTTATTATGCCGAAAGGACTGTACCTATATTTATCAACTTTTTTACTGATTTCTTTCAGTACGTTAAACGCAAAAGAATCTAACCCAAAAGAAACGGAATCGACTGGAGATCTCAAGTCTGAAATAAAGGCCTATATTCTTCATCACTTGGAAGATTCACACGACTTCAACCTCCTTTCCTACAAGGACGAAATAACTAAGGAGAAAGTATACATTGGCGTACCATTACCAGTAATTCTTTGGGATGATGGACTGAAGATTTTTTCTTCCTCCAAGCTCAAGCACGGTAAAAAAGTGGTGCAATTGGGAGACAATTACTACAAACTCTATCACGGTAAAATATATAAAACAGACGCTCAGGGTACTATCACCTATGACGACCACCATCACCCTAACAACATTAAGCCGATTGATTTCTCGATTACTAAAAACGTAATCTCTATCTTATTTACAGCTTTGTTGATGTTAGTGCTCTTTAGAGGGTTGGCACAATCCTATCAAAAAAATGGTATGATCGCCAAAGGGGTGGGACGTTTTTTGGAGCCCATCGTCCTTTATGTTAGAGATGAAATTGCCATTCCCAATATTGGCGAAAAACACCACAGAAGATTTATGGGTTATTTGTTGACCCTTTTCTTTTTCATTTGGTTTCTAAACCTCATGGGATTAACCCCACTAGGGATTAACGTAACTGGAAATATTGCCATCACTTTTTGTTTGGCATTGATCACCTTTGTCATTACTACATTTGTAGGAAAGAAATATTATTGGAAGCACATCTTTTGGATGCCAGGTGTGCCATGGCCCATGAAAATCATTTTGGCACCCATTGAACTTTTAGGGATGATCATTAAACCCTTTTCATTGATGATTCGTTTGTATGCCAACATATCGGCAGGACACATTGTATTGATGAGTTTGATCGCCCTTATTTTTATTTTCAAAAACTGGATTGGATCCAGCCTCTCATTTATATTGGCTTTTTCCATCTCCATCATCGAAATTCTGGTAGCTCTTTTACAGGCCTATATTTTTACGGTATTATCGGCCTTGTATTTTGGCTTTGCCGTTGAGGAACACGATGAAAACGACGATCATTAAAAAAGTATGTATAATTTAAATCAATATTAATTATGGAAATTCCAGCAATAGTAGGAGCAGGTTTAGTAGTAATCGGAGTAGGGATCGGTATTGGATCCATCGGAAGAGGTGCCATGGAGGCCATCGGACGTCAACCAGATGCTACTGGAAAAATTCAAACAGTTATGCTTATCGCAGCAGCCCTCGTCGAAGGAATCGGTTTTGCCGCATTGTTTGCCGTTTAATAAGCGCAGTTTATCAGCCCATACGTTGGGTTAAAATCTTTTAAGGATGGAAAAATTAATCAATGAATTCTCATTTGGTCTGTTTTTTTGGCAGTCCCTCATTTTTATAGGGCTAATCTTACTTCTCAGGAAGTTGGCTTGGAAACCTATTTTGGATGCTGTCAACGAAAGAGAGACTTCTATTAAAGACGCCATGAATGCGGCGGCGGAGGCCAAAAAAGAAATGGCTTCCATACAAGAAGACAACCAAAAAGTTTTGAAAGAAGCCCGAGCCGAACGCGAAGCCCTATTAAAGGACGCTCGCTCCAATGGTGCCGATATTGTTGCCCAAGCCAAAGCTGAAGCCAAGGCCGAAGCCGATAAAATCATTGCTCAGGCACAAGAATCCATTCATAACGAAAAACGCGCTGCACTTACTGAACTCAAAAATCAAGTAGCGCAAATTTCATTGGACATTGCCGAAAAGGTTATTGATTCCGAATTGGAGAGCAAAGACAAGCAGTCCAAATTGGTTGATCAACTCATCAAAGACGCTTCTTTATAATTAGACTATGAAAGCAGGGAGAGCTTCAATCAGATACGCTAAGGCACTTTTGGAATTCGCCATAGAAAGCCAAAAGGAAAAAGCCGTTGTTGAAGAGATGCAAAATATTCTTTCCGTTGTGGAAAGCAGTCCTGAATTGGACGATGCGTTGAACAGCCCTGTTTTGCCTGGTTCACAAAAAAGAAAAATTATTGATGGCGTTTTTCCCAAAGCATCCAAAACGGTTCAAAGTCTTTTTGATCTTCTATCCCAAAACAGCCGAGAGGGCATACTTGGGGGAGTAGCCCATCACTATATTGAATTGTTCGACAAACATCAAGGCAAAGTTGCTGCAACGGTTACTACCGCAGTTCCTCTGAGTGCAGATTTGGAAAAAGAGGTACTCAAAAAGGCCGCAAGCTTGACCCCCTTAAAAATAGAACTCAAAAATATCGTAGATCCCACCATCAAAGGAGGATTCATCCTAAGGGTTGGCGATTTACAGTACAACGCCAGCATAGCCGATCGCTTGGAGGCGCTAAAAAGAGAATTGATTACATCCTAATACTGAAAAATAAAAAAAATGGCAGACGTTAAGCCCGCTGAAGTTTCAGCAATATTAAAAAATCAATTGGCAGGATTCGAAGCCACCGCTTCACTTGATGAAGTGGGAACCGTTCTCGAAGTCGGTGACGGTATTGCCAGAGTATACGGTCTTACCCATGCTGAGTATGGCGAACTGGTTACCTTCGAAAATGGTATGGACGGAATGGTCTTGAACCTTGAAGAAGACAATGTTGGAGTTGTACTATTAGGACCTTCCATAGATATTAAAGAAGGAAATACCGTTAAACGTACCAAAAAAATTGCCTCCATCAACGTAGGGGAAGGTATTGTAGGACGTGTGGTTGACACTTTGGGAACTCCCATCGACGGAAAAGGACCCATAGCGGGTGAAACCTTCCAAATGCCATTGGAGCGTAAAGCCCCAGGAGTAATCTTTAGACAACCCGTAAACGAACCTCTACAGACGGGAATCAAGTCTATTGACGCCATGATCCCCGTTGGGAGAGGGCAGAGAGAATTGGTGATTGGTGACCGTCAGACAGGAAAAACTACGGTTTGTATTGATACAATCCTCAATCAAAAAGAATTTTATGACGCAGGGGAACCTGTATATTGTATTTATGTTGCTATAGGTCAAAAAGCCTCTACAGTAGCGGGAATTGCAAAAACATTAGAAGACAAAGGCGCTTTGGATTACACGACCATAGTAGCAGCCAACGCCTCCGACCCAGCTCCCATGCAGGTTTATGCTCCCTTTGCTGGAGCCGCTATCGGGGAGTATTTTAGAGACACTGGTCGTCCAGCTTTGATCATCTATGATGACTTGTCCAAACAAGCAGTTGCCTATCGTGAGGTATCCCTATTACTTCGTCGTCCTCCAGGGCGTGAGGCCTATCCAGGGGATGTGTTCTACCTTCACTCCAGATTGCTCGAACGTGCTGCAAAAGTCATTGCCGATGACGATATCGCCAAAGGAATGAACGACCTGCCCGAGTCACTCAAAGACAAGGTGAAAGGAGGAGGTTCATTAACAGCCTTGCCGATTATTGAGACGCAAGCGGGAGATGTTTCAGCCTATATTCCAACCAACGTAATTTCGATTACCGATGGGCAGATATTTTTAGAGTCCGACCTCTTTAACTCAGGGGTACGTCCTGCGATCAACGTGGGGATTTCCGTTTCTAGGGTAGGAGGATCGGCACAGATCAAGTCCATGAAAAAAGTGGCGGGAACGCTAAAACTTGACCAAGCCCAATTCCGAGAATTGGAAGCCTTTGCCAAGTTTGGTTCCGATCTCGATGCCGCAACCTTGAATGTTATCGAGAAAGGACGTCGAAATGTTGAAATTCTCAAGCAAGCTCAAAACGATCCTTTTACCGTAGAGGAACAAGTTGCTATCATCTACGCTGGATCTAAGAACCTTCTGAGAAATGTTCCCGTAGAAAAGGTCAAGGAGTTTGAAACGGCCTTTTTGTCCACCCTCAAAAAGAAACATAAAAAAGTATTGAGCGAGCTTAAATCTGGGAAGTTGACAGACAGTGTTCTCGACACTCTCAATTCCGTAGCTCAAGAAACCTCTAAAGCATTTGAGTAGATGGCCAATCTAAAAGAAATACGAAATCGTATTGCCTCGGTTTCTTCGACCATGCAGATTACCAGTGCCATGAAAATGGTATCGGCTGCCAAGTTGAAGAAAGCCCAAGATGCCATTACCGCCATGCGGCCCTATGCCAACAAGCTGACTGAACTCATTCAAAACCTCAGTGGAAGTTTAGATGGGGAGGGGCAAAACCCCTATACTGCCCAGCGTGATGAGGAAAAAATCCTTATCATTGCCGTTACTTCCAACAGGGGATTGTGCGGGGCTTTTAATACCAATATCATCAAAGAAACCTTAAGGTTGGCCAAGGAAGACTATGCCGGGAAAACCGTTGAGGTGATGGGAATTGGAAAAAAAGGAGGAGACATCCTTTCCAAAACACTGACCGTCAGTAGTCGTCACGATGCCATTTATGACGACCTCAATTTTAGTAACACCTCATCCATTGCTCTAGAGGCTATGGAAGCTTTTGCCGAAGGTCAATACGACAAAGTTTTGGTGGTTTACAACCGCTTTAAAAATGCCGCGACACAGATTGTTACTACCGAACAGTTCCTTCCCTTAGTGGCGGAGCAAGACACTTCAAAACAGTCGGCGGCAGATTATATTTACGAACCCTCTCAAGCGGCCATTATTGACGAACTACTGCCCAAGTCCCTCAAAATGCAGCTCTTCAAAGCGGTTAGAGATTCCTTTGCCAGTGAGCACGGTGCCCGTATGACGGCTATGCACAAGGCCACGGACAATGCAACCGAACTCAGGGATCAACTCAAACTCACATACAACAAAGCACGACAAGCAGCCATCACCAACGAGATTCTCGAAATTGTGGGCGGGGCAGAGGCTTTGAACAACTAATTAGCTACTTACAATTCAGTAAAAGCCCCTTTTTTAAAAAGGGGCTTTTTTTGTATATTGATAATCCCAAATCATTTAAAATGAAAAGTCTACCCAAGTGGATCAATCTGTTGGCAGGGATCATTCTATTTACCGCCAACATCATTCCCTTTGCCAATCCGGAATGGTTTTTCCACCAGGCTTATCAAATTGAGCTAACCACTCCACAAAGCTATACCTTACTCAGAACCCTATCCATTGTATTGGCGGTAATGGGATTTCTTTGGATATGGATAGCCCTCAGAACCACCCAACATATTCAATTACTCAAAGCAACATTTGTATTGATTTCAGCCTTTGTCCTCGGCCGAGTAGTAGGACTTTTAGTAGATGGCTGGGATCAATATCTGACTTATTATGAGTTGGGTTTTGAATTCCTCTGTTGGCTGGTTGTTCTGGCGGTACTCTTTAAGAATAGAAACTCAACTGAATAGACTCCTCAGGACTTATTGAGGAACTATGATGAGTGGGTCAAAATAAATTTTTTAATACTTTTAATAAAAATCTTTTAAAATGGGATCAATTTCTAACACTACACACCGCATCCAGTCCATAGATGTGCTTCGCGGATTCGACATGTTGATGATCGTATTGGCGGATCAGTTTTTCTTTAGACTTCACCAAGGTTCGGGCTCTGACTTTACGGCAGCCTTGGCGGAACAATTTTCCCACCCAGAATGGTTGGGATTTAGGTTTTACGACATCATCATGCCACTTTTTCTTTTTGTCGTGGGGGCTGTAATCCCCTTTTCGGTTTCAAAATACACACAAAATTCCGCCCATAGAAAACCTCTTTTTCTAAAGCTTTTGAAGAGATTCTTTTTGCTCTTTTTACTCGGTTGGATTGTACAGGGCAATCTTTTGGATTTTGATCTCGCTTCATTCAAAATCTTTAGCAATACCCTCCAGGCCATTGCAGTAGGTTATGTCTTTACCACCATCGCTTATGTTTATTTAAAACCCACTCAAAGACAACTGCTTTTCGCCGGCTGTTTGATCGTCTATGCCCTTCTGTTGACTCTACCCATTATTCCTGGCATAGGAAGAAGCACACTTGTCCCCGACGCTAATTTTGCCCTCTATGTCGACCATTTGATTTTTGGGTCTTTTGACGATGGGACTCAATACACTTGGCTTTTGTCTGGTTTGGGTTTTACCGCCACCACCCTTTCTGGCCTATTTGCAGGAACACTCATCAAAACACAAACAGATAAAATGAAGGTTGTCAAAACCCTGCTGATTTACGCTGCTATTGCCATAATATTAGGACTTTTTGCCAACTTCTGGCATCCCATCGTAAAAAAAATATGGTCTTCTTCTTTTGTATTGGTCTCCTCCGGAATCTGTTATTTTCTTATGGCTGTTTTTTATTGGATCATAGATGTAAAACAAAAGGTGAAATGGGCCTTTTTTCTCAAAGTCATTGGAATGAACGCCATCACCGCTTACCTGATTACACATGTTTTGCCTTTCCCCAAAATTGCGGGATTTGTACTATATGGATTGGCTCCTATTACGGGAAAATATTACGAATTGATCACTGTCATTGGAGGCTTTGCATTGCTTTATCTATTGCTGTGGTACATGTTCAAAAACAAAACTTTCCTCAAGGTTTGAGCTTATGAAAAACAAAATAACAAACGTCACAAATAAGTTGGCGCTTACCATTAGCCTCCTTTCCCTTGGAATATGCCCTGCTCAGGAATTTGAGTTTACGGATCTGTTTCCTCAAAAAGAGGGGGTATCCTGTTACAGAATCCCCTCCATCGTAACCGCACCCAATGGCGATCTTATCTCCGCTATCGATGAAAGAATTCCATCCTGTGCCGACCTCAGAGATAATAATAATATAAATATAGTAAGCAGGAGAAGTAGTGACAACGGCAAAAGCTGGACTTCCATCGAAAGACTTGTGGACTATCCGCTGGGACAGTCGGCCTCCGATCCCTCTATGATCGTAGATCGGATAACCAATACGATATTTATGTTTTTTAATTATATGGATTTGGAACACGAAAGCCAAGTTTATTATCTCAAGTATATCAAAAGTGAGGACAATGGGATAAGCTGGTCTGAACCCGTGGACATTACGAAACAAATCTCCCCTGCCCAATGGCATAAAGACTTTAAATTCATCACTTCTGGAAGGGGAATTCAAACCCGAAAGGGAACCTTAGTCCACACCTTGGTCAATCTCGATCACGGGCTTCATCTTTTTAAAAGTGAAGATCATGGCGATACTTGGCAATGGATTGACACCCCGCTTATCCCTGGTAATGAATCCAAAGTCGTGGAACTCAGCGATGGGAGTTGGATGGTCAATTGCAGACTCAATAGAAAAGGGCACCGACAAATTTACATTTCCAAAGACGAAGGAAAGACATGGGCTTCTCGAGCCGATTACAGCCTTGTTGATCCCGGATGTAATGCTGGAATCATCCGATTTCCCGACGAAAAGTCGAGCTTAGAAAAAGGGGTTTTATTGTTTGTCAACGCCAATCACAAAACCCTTAGGAAAAATCTTACACTTAAAATCAGCAAAGATGATGGGGAAACCTGGTCGGCTGAAAAAACCATTTACAAAGGACCCGCCGCCTATGCTGCCCTTAGCCTATTGGAAAACGGAGACTTGGGGATTATTTTTGAAAAGGACGACTACACTCAAAACAGTTTTGTTCGCCTACCCAAGGATCAGATTTTATCACTACTGGAATAGCTCTTACCCATTTTAGATTACTTTTTTGGCTCAATTAGGTCGGTCGATGTGTTATTGACAAAGCAATCTTCATAAAAAAAGATTAACTAAAAGTTTCGAGGCCAAGGATTCAGGGTGCTTTTTGTATTTTTGAATAAATTGAGATAATGATAGAAATTCCCGTATTGTTTAGTGGAAAAGGCGCATTGCCAGAGCATGCCACCTCTCTTTCGGCGGGGATGGATTTGAGAGCTCACATTGAGGAATCCATCACCTTGAAATCGCTGGAGCGAAAAATCATTCCAACGGGTCTATCCATAGCTTTGCCAAAGGGCTATGAAGCTCAGGTGAGACCTCGAAGTGGATTGGCCGCCAAACACGGTATTACCGTACTTAATGCTCCTGGCACCATCGACGCCGATTATCGTGGAGACATTGGAGTAATACTGGTTAACCTTTCCCAAGAACCCTTTACCATCGCTCCGCAGGACAGAATCGCACAGTTGGTCGTCGCCCAATACAGTACGGTCAAGTGGAAGCCAATAAGCAGTCTTCCTGAGTCCGAAAGAGGCAGTGGAGGCTTTGGGAGTACTGGAAAAAAATAGTATATAGTAATTGTTTAAACCATAATATATAAAATATTGAAAATCATTGTTCCCATGGCCGGAAGAGGCTCAAGACTAAGACCCCATAGCTTAACGGTTCCCAAGCCCATGTTGCCCGTAGCAGGGTCGCCCATAGTGGCCCAGTTGGTCAACGAAATTGCCAGAGTGGTAGACCAACCCATAGAGGAGGTCGCCTATATTCTTGGTGACCCCGCCTTTTTTGGCCCTGCCATTGAGGAAGAACTGATACAAGTAGCAAAAAATTTGGGTGCCAAAGCTTCTATTTATCGTCAATTAGAACCTCTGGGAACTGGTCATGCTGTAATGTGTGCCGCCGATTCTTTGTCAGGCCCCATCATTGTGGCCTATGCCGATACCCTTATCCGAACTGACCTTTCCCTTGATCCCACCGTAGATGGTATGATATGGGTCAAAAAGGTCGAAAATCCTAAAGCCTATGGCGTGGTCAAAATGGACGATGCCAACCACATTACCGCCTTGGTCGAAAAGCCAAAGGAATTTGTCTCCGATCTGGCGGTGATTGGAATATATTATTTTAAAGAAGGTGAAACGATCAAAGCTGAGTTGGAAAAAACCATGTCGCAACCAAGAGGGGAAGGCGAGGAATTTCTTTTGAACGAAGGCATATTGGCGATGATGGAAAAAGGAGCCGTGTTCACCCCTGGGGCAGTCAAGGAGTGGATGGACTGTGGTAATCCCAAAATCACTTTAGAAACCAACACCAAAATGTTGGACATTCTCACGGCCGAAGGCAATAAATTGGTCTCAGATGATGTAATACTCGATAATAGCAAGATCATCCCCCCCTGTTATATTGGGCCAGGGGTGGTATTAAAAAACACTACTGTTGGTCCTCACACTGCGGTTGGAGAAGGGACTCAAATCGAAAACAGTACTTTGACCAACAGTTTGATACAAAAACATACGATCCTACAAAACGCACAACTCCATGGCGCCATGATCGGCAATTATGTTAAATTCGATGGGGCATTTAGTTTTGTATCCATTGGCGATTATTCAGAATTAACAAAGTGATGAAATACAAGTACAGCCGACCTTATTTTACCCCCCTTCTTCTGCTGGGATGGCTACTGTTGTTTGCGGCTTGTAAGTCGGCTGTTGTTCCCTCCAGTCGAACCCCCATAAAGGATATTGAGACCAAGGAATTGACCAATTCCATTGCCAAAAACCAATTGGAATATAAAAAATTTCGTTCGCGTGTAAAAACCACTTTCGACAATGGAAAGCGCAAACAACAGATCATCATCAATCTGAGGTTGGAAAAATCCAAATCCATATGGATGAGTGCCAATATGATTGTTCCTATTGCCAAATTATTGGTGACCCCCGAAAAGGTCTCTTTTTATGAAAAATTTCAAAAAACCTTTTTTGAGGGAGATGTCTCTTTTATAAATCAACAATTCGATACCCGTTTTGAATTTAATGATTTACAAAATCTTTTGATGGGCCTTCCCTTGACCAATATCAATAGAGGTCGCTGGGAAAGCATTTCCCATCCCAAATATTATATTCTGACTCCAAAGTCGGACAAATTGCGTTTCCGTCCAACCTTCTTTTTTGACCCTAACAGTTTTCTGTTACTCGAACAGCGTTTTATGGTTCCTGGTACCCAACAGTCTTTGACCATCAAGTACCTAAACCATCAAAAACTAGAAGGAGAGTTTATTCCCGGAGAGGTTCAAATCTCGCTTTTTGATGGTAGAGCATTGACGAGAATCAAACTGGAATATACCCGAGCCGATTTTCCCGACCGTTTGAGCATTCCCTTCGAGATTCCCGCAGGCTACCAACCAATAGAAATGTAATGTATCGCATAGGACAGCTTTGTGTGGTCTTTTTTCTTCTCTTATCATCTTTGGGGATGGCTCAGTCCAATTCGGCCCAACAGAAAACGCTAGAAAACCAAAAAAAGCGACTTCAAGCAGAGATCAAACAAATCAACAGCCTTCTTTTTAGGAACAACAGAAAGGAAAAGTCCCTGCTTTCTCAGGTAGAAGACCTTAATGTCAAAATATCCGTTAGAAGTGATCTGATCAAAGTCAACAATCAACAGGCCAACCTATTGACCCAGCAAATTAATGTCAATCAAAGAAACATTACCGATCTCAGAAAAGAGTTGGAAATACTCAAGAAAGACTATGCCGAGATGATTCAAAAATCCTATAAGAGCAAATCTTCTCAGAACCGTTTGATGTTTTTGTTTTCTTCTGAGGATTTTTTACAGGCCTACAAGCGGGTTCAATACATGAAACAGTATGCCAACTTCAGGAAAAAACAAGGAGAGGAAATCGCAGAAAAAACCATAACACTTCAATCCCTCAACAAAACGCTGTTGGAGCAAAAAGCTCAAAAAAATGCCTTGGTGATAGAGAATCGACAAGCTCAACAGCAATTGCAGAAGGAACGTAAATCACAGGAAATATTGATTCGAGGGTTGAAAAGCAAATCACGATCCTTGGCGAGTGAAATCAAACAAAAGCAACGCAAAGCTGCAGCGATTGATCGGGAAATCGAGCGTTTGATTCGCGAGGCCATAGCCGCCTCAAATAAAGCGGCGGGAAAAAAATCCAAAAACGCTTTTGCCCTGACGCCAGAGGCTAAGTTATTGGCTGCCAATTTTGTTGCCAACAAAGGAAAACTCCCTTGGCCAGTAGAAAAAGGAATTGTCATCCAACGTTTTGGAACTCAACCTCATCCGGTGGTCAAGACCACTATGATCAAAAGCAATGGGGTAACCATTGCAACCTCGCCTAAGGCAGAAGCCCGAGCCGTTTTTGAGGGGGAAGTAATGACCATCCTCAGTTTTAAGGGCAGTAATCCTACCATATTGATTAAGCATGGGAATTTTATCACTACCTATAAAAACATGGGTAAGGTGTATGTAAAAAAAGGAGATAAAGTGAAAGCCAAACAACCCATAGGGCAGATTTTTACCCATCCACAAACGGGTAAAACCACCTTGCAATTCAGTGTATTTAACGAATTAAAGCCTCAGAATCCCAAAAGTTGGATTTACAGGATGTAGCCTATTGCTCTTCCAAGTACCAAGCCTCTTCTTTGAGGGCGTAGCGTATGTAATTGTGCAAATTCAAAGCCTCACGCTTGGAGTCGAATCGCCCATAGGCCACTCTGTGAAGGCCTTCGGGATTGACTTCTGTAAAAGCAGCATCAAAACCTTCGGATTGTAATTGCGCCAGTTTCATTTCGGCATTTTCTATAGATCGATAGGATCCAGCAATGACACTGTAAAAGGTTTTTGCCAATGGAGCGTTTTCGATGACTTCGGGATTGGCTTCTAGGGTCAGATCCACTTGAGACAATGTGCCTAAGTCAAAAGTCGCTTTTTGAACGTTGCTTTTGATTTTCTTTTGCGCCATTTCTGTGGCCTTAGCCTTTTCATCGGCAATGTATTGATTGCCGAAAAAATAGCCTCCACCAATCAGAGAAATTCCAATCACCCCGATAATGGCATATCGCATGATCGGAGAGCGGTTGTTTTCGGTTTCTGCTGGGGTAAACATTAAGTCGTCTTTGTTTTCATTTTCCATAATGGGAAAGGGTTTAGGTTTTTCTGTTACAATGGATGGGGAAAAGATTGATTTTCTAATAAAGTTACTGAGTCCATAGGAATTCAGATCAAAATTAATTGCTCCAAATGGAGAGAAACTAATTTTCTTTTGCGGGTTAAGGCGTATTTCGCCAATGCCTGCAAAGGTCAAATGCTGGGTTTGCAACCGTTGTTTCCATATGATTACCTCTTTTTCAATTTTTCTTAAGGCTTGTTCATAGGAAACATTATCTTTTTGAGCCATGTATTGAGCCAGTATGCCGTCGTTGCTTTTCAGAAGATGGTTAAAACTCACTTCTTTTCGAGGGGGCGAAAAAAGCCCAGAGTCTGGTTGGATCAATACATTGATCGTCCGGGTGAGAAAAGCACCAAAATTGGGTACCGTAACACACTCGTGTCGATAAAGCAACTCCTTGATGTACTGTTGCAACTGCATACTCAAATATACTAATATTTACTGCTTTTAATAACGATGAATATTGATGTTAGTATATTTGAAGGCACCAAATTTTTGTTTTTTCACTCATGAATCGCCTACAAGCCTGCCTTTTCTTGCGTTTTATCCCTGGATTGGGAAACATACGATCCAGAAAATTATGGGAGTTTTCCGATAGTCCTGAGGCCATTTTTGAGCGATCTCCAAAGGATTTTCAAACCCTTGAAGGCATAGGTAGCGTTCATCTTCAACACCTCAAATGTTGGAAAGAACATTCCGACCGTGTATATAAAGCAGAAGAAAAACTGCATAAAAACAACATTAAAACCCTGTTTTTGGGAGATGCCGATTATCCTCAGACACTTGGTTTTTGTCCCGATGCCCCATTGGTTTTGTTTTACAAGGGAAATCTCGACTTTGCACAACGCAAGTGTATCAGTATCGTTGGTACCCGATCTAGCGATTCCAAAGGGGAAAAACTTTGTCGTGATCTGGTGGCCGGACTTCAGGAGTTTGACCCTATCATCATTTCAGGTTTTGCAAGGGGCATTGACATCATTGCCCACGATCAAGCGTTAAAATCCGATTTGACCACCATTGCTTGCATGGCACACGGTCTGGATCAAATTTATCCTCCAGAACACAGCGTTTTTTGCGACAGAATCGAGCAAGAGGGGGGGTTTATTTCTGAATTTACCACTGAGGAAAAGTTTGACCGCAAACACTTTCTTATTCGCAACCGTATCATTGCGGGTTTGTCTCACGCCTCAGTGGTCATTCAATCTCAATCCAAAGGGGGAAGCATGATAACAGCCAATTTTGTCCACCAATACCACCGGGAGCTTTTTGCCTTTCCAGGTGAAGTGGGAAATTCCCTTCATCAGGGTTGCCACGATTTGATTCGCACCCAAAAAGCGCAATTGATTACTAATGCAGACGATCTGATCAAAGGCATGGGTTGGGAAACCCAATACCAGAAAAAAAGCATCCAAAAAAAGATGTTTGTCGAACTCGATAGTGAAGAAAAAGCCATCTTTGAGTGCCTTAAAGACGGAGCTCATGAAAGCTTGGACAACATTGCCTTAAGGACCCAAATTTCGGTGGGGAAAACCGCAACACTATTGCTAAAATTGGAAATGAAAGGCTGTGTTAAGCCTTTACCGGGTAAGTTTTTTGAATGGGTTTAGAATCCCAATTTTCGGCGGACTCTGAGCAAGACTTCATCGGCAATTTTACTGGCTTTAACGGCGCCTTTGGCCAATGCCACCTCCACTTCTTGTGGATGGTCTTGGTAGTAGCTGAATTTTTCTCGCTCCACCTTGAACTTTTCCACCATCATTTCAAACAAGGCCTGTTTGGCATGGCCATAGCCCATACCTCCCGTCAAATACTGTTGTCTTAAGTCTTCGATTTGAGCTTCGTCCCCCAAGAGTGCATAAAGCTTAAAGACATTACAACTTTCAGGGTCTTTGGGTTCTTCCAAGCTTTTGCTGTCTGTTTGTATGCCCATAATCTGTTTGCGTAGGGCCTTGTCTGGCAGAAAAATATTGATAATGTTGTTTTTGGACTTGGACATTTTTTGTCCATCGGTTCCAATAATGTACTGGGTGTTTTCTTGGATTTTTGCCTTGGGCAAGACAAAAGTTTCTCCCATCTGATGATTGAATCTTGCGGCCACATCGCGGGTCATTTCTAGGTGTTGTAACTGGTCTTTTCCTACTGGAACGACTTCGGCATCGTAGATTAAAATATCGGCGGCCATCAACATGGGATAGGTAAACAACCCAGCGTTGACATCTTCAAGTTGGTTGGCCTTATCCTTAAAAGAATGCGCCAAAGTGAGCCTTTGGTAGGGAAAAAAACAACTGAGAAACCAAGCCAATTCGGTGACTTGACTTACATCGCTCTGGCGATAAAAAACGGTTTTTTCCACATCCAAACCACAAGCCAACCAAGCAGCGGCGGTGGCAAAAGTATTTTTGGACAACTGCTCCCCTTCTTTGATCTGAGTGATGGAGTGGAGGTCTGCGATGAATAAAAAAGAGTCATTGTTGGGCGTATTGGCCATCTCAATGGCCGGAAGCACTGCCCCCAGCAAATTGCCTAGATGAGGCACGCCTGTTGATTGTACTCCAGTCAAAATTCTTGCCATAAAGCGGGGGTCATTGATTTCCTGCAAAGATATTTTTTTTCGACGGTTGCACAAAGTTTGCCCGATTTCCTTATTGCTCCCTTTAAAGAAAGTGTATTTTTACAAGGCTATGAGGTTTTTAATTGTACTCTGGAGGGTGTGGTTCTATTTTTTTTCTTCCATCTTGGTGGTGATACTTTTCCCTTTATTGGCTCTTTTATTGATTTTCCCTAACGGTTATCGCCCTTTTTTTTGGATCGCTCGCAACGTATGGTCACGTCTGGTCTTGACGGCTATGGGTTTTAGGATGAAAAAAGTTTTTAAAACAGACTTGGACGCCAAAAAAAGTTATCTATTGGTAGCCAATCATTCCAGTTATATCGACATCATGCTCATGTTTGCGGCTGCTCCCAATCCCTTTGTGTTTGTAGGGAAAAAGGAACTGGTTAAGATTCCTTTTTTTGGTTATCTCTACAAGCGGGCGGCCATTATGGTGGATCGCAGCAGTTCCAAAAGTCGTTATGGGGTTTATGGCCGAGCCAGAAAGGTTTTGGACAAGGGGTATAGCGTTTGTATTTTTCCTGAAAAAGAGTATTTGGATGAAACCATTTTGCTCAACCCTTTTAAATCTGGGGCTTTTAGGATTGCGGTCGAACATCAATTGCCCATTTGTCCGATGGTCTTTTTAGACTGTAAAAGAAAATTCCCTTGGTACGCCACCCACGGCTATCCTGGGTTACTTCGTGTTGAGATTCACCCGCCTTTGCCTACGGCTGGACTTACGGAAAACGATATTCCTGAATTAAAACAAAAGACCTACGATCTCATCCATTCGGAATTGGTCAACGATCCGCAGCAAAAAGCAGTAGAGGCCATTGAAGTTTGGAAAAAACTTACCCAAGCTGGTTAGTGCACCAATGCGTTTATGGGAATCAACGCTTGATCCATGTCCCGCAAAGCGTTGACCAGTTTGAGCCCTTGAAACTTCTTAAGGTCATCCACCCCCAGTGGGGTTTCCTTGATGATCTTCTGTGCCAAAAGTCGGGCGCGGCAGGTACCTTCCAGTAGGGGCATGTGGGGGGTCCACCAGTCTTTACCGTCAAAAAATACCACATTGGCATAGGAACTGTCGGTGATACTTCCTTTTCGTACGATCAGTACATCGTCGCAATCCCCTCTTTGGGCAAACAGGGCTTCCAATTTTTCCCGCTTACTATATTTATAGGTGTAGTCCAATGATTCGGTATGTACCAATCGGATGCTTTGGATGTTTTGCATTTGGTAGTGTTGAAAATCCAGTTTACGGTTGTTTTCATTGTATAGGATTTTTAGTTTGACCCTGCCTTTGGAGAATTTGGGGGGGATTTCTAGGGGCTCCAAAAGGTCAAAAGTGGGGTTTTTTTTAAAATAGTTTTGAAAGGCTTTTTCAAAACGCAATCGATGCCATTGGGCGTGAAGGAGTTGACCGTCTTGGACGCAAAGGGATTCAAACAACGGGTACATAAATCTTTTCTATTAGTTCGTTGTATTCCGATTCCAAATCGCTGAGAAAGGTAATCCCGCCGCCGCTGCGGTAAAGGAGTTGGCCATCGTTTTTTTCCAGATAGCGGATGTTGACCGCACTGTCGAGGTTTTCTCCGTCAAAATAGCCAAAGATTCCGGTGTAGTAGCCTCGTGGGCCTTGTTCAACTTCTTGAATGATGGAAACGGTTTTGGCTTTGGGTGCTCCACAGATGGATCCAGCGGGGAGCATTCCGAAGAGGATATCGGGCAATTGGCTTTTCCAATCGGGGGAGAGCTTGCCGCGGATCTCCGAACTGGTGTGGTAGATTTCGTTTTTTTGGGTTTTGATCTTATCGAGGTAGCGGAATCGGGTGACTTGAACTTCCTTGGCCACTTTGGACAGGTCGTTGCGGATCAGATCAACGATGGTATTGTGTTCGTTGATTTCCTTGGGGTCGGTTTCCAGTTTCTTTTTTGCTTCGGGCAATTGGGCATCGATGGTGCCTTTCATGGGATAGGAATAGATATGACCGTCTTTGATTTTGACAAAGCATTCGGGCGAATAGACCACAAAGCGGTCTTGGTGTAGGAGTTTGTATGGGGCTTTAGCCCAATGGAAAACGTCTTCCAAATCGAGGGGGGTTTGGATGGCGGAAGGAAAGGTGAGGTTGAGCAAAAAGGTGTTGCCTTGATAGATTTCTTGGACCACTTTTTGGTAGGCCTTGGCATAAGTGGCCATGGGAACGGGTGCGATGGACATGGGGACGGGGTTGGGCCTACGGTCTTGTGGATGGAAATTCCGAAAACCTTTGACCTCAAATTGGAAACCCAGCTTTTGGGCGTCTTCCAAAGGACAGATCAGGGGTTTTTGTAGTTCGAAATCGATCAGGAAAAAAAAGGGTCTTTGGGCAGTGGCAAAGGCCGACATTTTTTCTTTAAATGCTGAGAGCTTCAATTCTTTTGCTCGGATTCAGGAATGAATTATGCTATGGCTTTGACGGTCTCCATGATTTTGGTTTCCAACTCTTCCATTAGTTCGATATTGTCTTCCAGTAGGGCTTTGACGGCATCGCGACCTTGACCCAGTTTGGTGTCCCCATAGCTGAACCAGGAGCCGGATTTTTTGATGATTTCGTAGTTGACGCCTAGGTCAACGATTTCGCCCATTTTGGAGATGCCTTCCCCATACATGATGTCGAACTCGGTGGTACGAAAAGGTGGTGCTACTTTGTTTTTGACGACTTTGACTCGGGTTTTGTTCCCCATCACTTCGGCATCACCGCTTTTGATCTGTGTCGAACGGCGGATGTCCAAACGGACAGAGGCGTAGAACTTTAGAGCATTTCCTCCAGTGGTGGTTTCGGGATTGCCAAACATGACGCCAATTTTTTCGCGCAGCTGGTTGATAAAGAAAACGGTGCAGTTGGTTTTGCTGATGGAGGCGGTGAGTTTCCGCAGTGCCTGTGACATGAGTCGGGCGTGGAGCCCCATTTTGGAGTCGCCCATTTCGCCTTCTATTTCACTTTTGGGGGTAAGGGCAGCGACTGAGTCTATTACCACGATGTCGATGGCGCCAGAACGGATAAGGTTGTCGGCAATTTCCAATGCTTGTTCTCCGTGGTCGGGTTGAGAGATGATGAGTTCGCTGACGTCGATGCCCAATTTTTCGGCATAAAAACGATCAAAGGCATGCTCGGCATCGATAAAAGCAGCGATGCCCCCAGCCTTTTGGCATTCGGCAATGGCATGTAGGGTAAGGGTGGTTTTACCCGAGGATTCTGGACCGTAGATCTCGATGACGCGACCGCGGGGATAGCCTCCTACTCCCAAGGCTAAGTCTAAACCGATGGAGCCCGATGAAATTGCTTCTACTTCCACGATGGCTTCGTCGCCCATTTTCATTACGGCGCCTTTGCCGTAGGTCTTGTCTAGCTTGTCTAAAGTAAGCTGTAAGGCTTTCTTTTTTGCTTCGTTTGCGTCTGCCATAATCCTCTTTTTTTAACGAATTTACTATTTCTGTTCGTGGGGGACAATAGGGGCATAAAAGGATTATTAACAATATTGAGTCAATTTTTATGTATTGTGAATGAATAGGTTCCCAAATCGGCTTCTTCAAATGATAAACGGGAGAGTCTTTGCTGAATAAAGTCTTTATGAAATTCATCGATTATTTTTTTTGCTTTCTTATAGTTATCCGCTCTAGTTTCATCGGCTTTTAACAGATCAACTTTTTTTATATTGATGACTGTTTCTCCAATGGGCTTCAACTCAAACCTCAATGTTTTCTGTACTTTGTATAGGTTGGTGAATTGTTCAAAATTCTTAGTATTCATATCATTTAATTTTTTAGTTTTTTAAGGTGTGAAAACATCAAGCCGCCTCGTCTTTCTACGGGGCTTTTTTTATTTCTTTTTTTGGTTCTTTATTTTTAGACAAATCTCTATTCTTTCAAACATGGGTTTGTCTTGGTATAGGGATTGTATTCTTGCTTCGTAAGGGTTGAGTCCAGCATTAAGGATTTTAGCAATATGGCGGTTTTCGGATCGGGGGAGGTAGCCCAATTGGGTACCTTTATAGACAACCATTACGGCATTTTTGTCATAGCCGTTTTCGGGTTCGGGAATCAGTTCCACCTGGTCTCCGATTTTCAGGCATTTCCATATTTCCAAGACATCATAATATTGAAGTCCTGCGATAAAACAGTGGAGTAAATAGGTCGAGGTTGGTTTTGTGGGCATATTTTTTTAGGATTTAGGGTAAGAATATTCGTACAAAGGAAAAGCGGTTTTGCTTTTCGGAGGAACAAAGCTGTTGTTTAACTACTGCTTGTTCCCATAATCTAATGGGTCATTCACTGCTAAGTGGATGTATTAACCTTAAAAAAATATAGTTGGAATCCTCAAATTTAGTAATAAACGCCAAATCCATATAGTATGGAAGTATTTCAAATATTATTGATTCTTTATGTCGTCTAACGGGGTGGGAAATACCAAAAAAGTTATTTAGCCCTATATCTTATTTTTTATTTGGTCATCCTTTTTGGCTTGGTGGTGATTTCGTTTTTTTGTTTCCCCTTTTGGTTAATGACTAGGGTTTTGAAAACTTATGGAAACCCCTGCTCTACTTAAGCTGGAATTCGGCTTTCTCCCTAAAACTTTTCCTAATGGGGATTACCCTATAACCTTAATTACATAAAATAACACGAATTGATTCAGCATATCACGGCCGCTGAGCCCAAGGTTTCGTAGCTCAAGGACGGTCTGAGTAGGTTGGAAAACCGTGAATTAATCACTTGCTGGCTGTATGTACGAAAAAATTGAGACCTCCTCTGACTGACCGACCATCGGTGCGGATCAATTTGAATACCGAGTTCCAAGTTCTTACAGTGGATCAAGGCGATAAGTTGGCGGGCATCGTGATCACCACCGACCTGACCCCAACATCAGTTGTAACAAGATTTGATCTTTTTTTAAAAAAAAGAATTATTCGTACAGATGTTAAAACATTGATTATTTAATTGTTATTTTAATTTATTTGGTTATTTACTTTAATTTTTATTTAGTAGGCCAACTGTTTCTGTATTCGCATTCCTTTTTGATTTTTCCCTCTTTCTCTAAGGATGGAAATGCTGTGTGACCAAGCTGTCAATAATTTCCTTATTTTTGTCTGTCAACACTGAAACGTTTATAGCATGCAACTGTATAACAAACTAAGTGCTGAGGAACGACGCCTATTGATTGCCGAAGCGGGTACCGAAAGGCTCACCTTGTCGTTTTATCAGTACCACCAAGTCGAAAACCCACAGCTTTTAAGAGATCATTTGTTCCTGCATTGGAATGATATGGACGTATTGGGTCGTATTTATGTGGCTCATGAAGGCATCAATGCCCAGTTGTCGGTTCCGGCTCCCCGCTTCGATGATTTTAAAAACTTTTTGGACGGAATCCGCTTTTTAAAGGGGGTTCGGCTCAATATTGCTGTGGAACAGGACAATGAATCCTTTTTAAAATTAACCGTTAAAGTTCGGGATAAGATTGTGGCGGATGGCTTGGATGATTCGACTTTCGATGTCACCCAAAAGGGCATTCACCTTGACGCTGAGGCTTTTAACGCTCTCTTGTCAGAGCCAGACACTGTTTGTGTGGACATGCGCAACCATTACGAAAGTGAAATTGGACACTTTAAAGGGGCAGTTACTCCCGATGTGGACACCTTTCGGGACTCCCTGCCCTTGATCGAACAGGATCTATCGGCACACAAAGAGGACAAAAAATTGTTGATGTATTGTACTGGGGGTATCCGATGCGAAAAAGCGAGTGCTTACTTCAAACACAAAGGATTTAAACAGGTGTTTCAATTGGAGGGTGGGATCATCGAATATGCCCGTCAGGTTAACGAAAAAGGATTGGAAAATCAATTTGTTGGCAAGAATTTTGTCTTCGACGAACGCCGAGGCGAGCGCATTAGTGAGCATGTAATCGCTCAATGTCATCAATGTGGATCGCCTTGTGACAGCCATGTGAACTGCGCCAACGAGGCCTGTCATCTGTTGTTTATCCAATGTGATTCTTGTCGAGAAGAAACACAAAGTTGTTGTTCATCCGATTGTCAAGAAACCATTAATCTACCCCTTGAAGAACAGAGGAAAAGGCGAAAAGGGAAACACAACAGTAACAAAATCTTTAAAAAAGGTCGGAGCGAAGTTTTGAAATTTAAACATTAATTTAGGATTTGATAGCCCCCCATTCCCTCTAATTAATCTTATCTTTAAATCTTATATTATAATCTATGGGTTGCGCATCTTGTGCCAGTAATGAAAACGGTTCACCGCGCGGGTGCAAAAGTAATGGTACCTGTGGGACGGACAGTTGTAATAAACTAACGGTTTTTGATTGGTTGGGCAATATGGAAATGCCCTCTGGGAAAGCTGCTTTTTCGGTGGTGGAGGTGCGTTTTAAAAACAGTAGAAAAGCATTCTATAGCTTACCCGAAGGGCTGAAAGTGGCAGTGGGCGATCCGGTGATTACCCAAGTGGACAAAGGATATGATTTGGGATTGGTGACATTGACCGGGGAATTGGTTCGTTTTCAGATGAAAAAGAAAAAAGTAAGCGAAGATAGCGAGGAGGTCACCAAAATATTACGGAAGGCCAACCAGCAGGAGGTAGATAAATGGCATGCTTTGAGAGACAAAGAAGCACAGATCCAAAAACGGGCTCGAGAATTGGCCATCGCTCTGGGCTTGGAAATGAAACTTTCCGATGTAGAATTCCAAGGAGATGGCAAAAAGGCCACTTTTTATTACACTGCTGAGGGTCGGGTCGATTTCCGACAGTTGATCAAGGATATGGCGCAAGCCTTTTCCATTCGTATTGATATGCGACAAATCGGTCTGCGACAAGAGGCTTCGCGCCTGGGAGGCATAGGCTCTTGTGGACGAGAACTCTGTTGTTCTACCTGGTTGACGGATTACCGATCCGTATCAACCTCTGCTGCACGTTATCAGCAGTTGTCCCTCAATCCCCTTAAGTTGTCGGGACAGTGTGGCAAACTTAAATGTTGTTTGAATTATGAACTGGACGCCTATCGCTCTGCGCTCAAAACCTTCCCCAAATCTGAGATTAAACTCCAAACGGAAAAAGGGGTGGGTGTGATGCAAAAAATCGATATTTTTAAGGAGCAACTTTGGTATGCTTACAAAGGTGAATGGATGAATTGGCATATGCTTTCTCTGGCATCTGTTCAGGAGATTATTGCCAAAAATAAGAATAAAGAAAAGGTGGTGAGTCTTGAGGAATATTCTACTGAAGCCAAGATAACTGAGGGGGAAAAACCCGATGTTACCTTTGAAAATGTTGTTGGTCAAGACAGTCTGAATCGCTTTGATCGCAACAAAAGATCTAAAAACAAAAGAAGAAAAAAACGCAAGCCCAACCGGCGTCAAGATAATGCTTAGCAAATACTCTATATTTACGGTATTGATTTTGGGATTGATTGTTGCATGTAGCGAGCCCCCTTTTTTTATGGACTATCGTAATTTTAAGGGAGAGTGGCCTGCTTCAGAAAAAGTAGTTTTTGCGCTCAACGATTCTACCGATCGGCCAGTCAATATGATGATTTACATCCGAAACAATCAACATTATCCCTTTTCGAATCTCTTTTTAATAGCCCAACTCAAAACGGGAGATTCCCTTTTGCTTTGCGACACGCTTGAATATGCAATGGCCAAAGTCCAAGGTCAGTGGTTGGGAAAAGGATTTTTGGAAGTTAAGGAAAGCAAACTGTGGTGGAAGGAGAATTATAAATTGCCAAGAGCGAAAAATCTAAGTGTAGAGCTAGAGCACGCATCGAGGTTCAATGGTCGTGAACAAGGAATGGATTTATTGGAGGGTGTCTTGGGAGTAGGATTTGGTTTGGAGGAAATTTCAGAAGATGAGTAAAGCCAAAAACAAAAAAACAAATAAAAGGAATTACAAAAAGTTCATTTTGGCTTTTTGGTTGCTTTTTCTTGCGGGAATTTCGCTGGTAGCAGGTATTTTTAGCATTGCTGCCTTGGGTTATTTGGGTCCTATGCCTCCACTGGAGCAATTGGAAAATCCCAAAACCAACTTGGCTACCCAAATCCTTTCTTCCGACGGAGAAGTGTTGGGAAAATTTTACTTTAACGACAACCGTACGCCCATCACCTACGACGAATTGCCCCAAAACATGGTGGAAGCATTGATCGCTACGGAGGACGAGCGTTACTATGACCACGCAGGAATCGATTGGCGAGGAACACTTAGGGCGTTATTTTATTTGGGAAAAAAAGGAGGGGCCAGTACCATAACCCAGCAGTTGGCTCGACAGCTTTTTGTCGGTGTGCGTTCCCGAAACAAAAAAGAAGCGATATTTCAGAAAATCAAAGAATGGGTGCTTTCTGTTCAACTCGAAAGGCGGTACACCAAAAATGAGATCATTGCGATGTATCTCAACATCTATGATTTTGGATACAATGCCGATGGGGTTCGGTCGGCCGCAAAAATATATTTTGACAGTACTCCTCAATCGCTGACATTGGAACAATCGGCTACTTTGATTGGAATGCTCAAAAACTCTTCTTTGTACAATCCGATTCGGCGCCCTGAAAGGGTCAGGGAACGACGCAATGTTGTCTTTCAACAAATGCTCAGAAATGAATTGATTACTGAAGAAGAAAAGGATTCCCTCTCTGCTCTACCTTTGATAATCGACTTTACACCGGAGTCCCACCGCGAAGGTTTGGCCACCTATTTTCGAGCCTATCTTCAAGAGTTTATGAAAAAATGGATACGGGAAAATCCCAAGTCTGATGATAGTTCTTATAATCTCTATCGCGACGGTCTAAAAATCTATACTACCATCGATTCTCGCCTTCAGGCCTTGGGCGAAAATGCGATTTCGGATCATATGAAGAATTTGCAAAATGAATTTTTTCTACAGAACACCAAAGAACGAAACCCGACTGCACCCTTTTTGGATTTGCGCGAAGGGGAAATTGATACCCTTTTGACCCGAACGGCATACCGAAGTGAGCGTTGGCGAAAGGGCAAATTAGCAGGAATGGACGAAGAAGCCCTATTGGAAAGCTTTTTTAAACCCGAAGCTATGCAGGTTTTCAGTTGGAAAGGGGAAATCGATACGATCATGACTCCCATGGATTCCATTCGCTACTATAAGCACTTCCTTCGAGCTTCGATGATGTCGATGGAGCCACAAACAGGTCATGTCAAGGCTTGGGTAGGGGGATTCAATTACAAACATTTCCAATACGACCAAGTCAAGCAAGGCCGACGTCAAATAGGCTCTACTTTCAAACCTTTTTTATATGCCACGGCCATCGATCAGCTCAAGCTCTCTCCCTGTGATAAGTTACCCGATGCTTTGTATTGCATTGATGCGATGAAACACGGGAACATAGACGCTTGGTGTCCCAAAAACTCGGGAGATCGCTACGGCCAAATGCGAACGCTAAAAAATGCTCTGGCGAATTCTGTCAATACCATCAGTGCTAGAATCATGGATAAGGTGGGTCCCCGACCGGTGATCGATCTGGTCAAAAAAACAGGGGTGACTTCCTATATCCCTAAAGTGCCTTCCATTGCATTGGGAACGCCAGACATCAGCCTTTTTGAGTTGGTTGGAGCTTATGGCACCTTTGCCAATCAGGGGATTTATATCCAACCCATAGTGATTACCCGAATCGAGGATAAAAATGGAATGGCTTTGTTCGAAGTGGTGCCCAAAACGAAAGATGTGATCAGTGAGGAAGCTGCTTATGTTACGGTCAACCTTATGGAAGGGGTGACCAAGCACGGATCGGGAGCCAGACTGCGCCACGCAGGACTGGAAAAGACCAATTATGTGTATGAAAATGTGGTAACAGGTTATCCTTATGTTTTTCAAAATCCCATTGCTGGAAAAACGGGGACAACACAAAATCAAAGTGACGGATGGTTTATGGGAATGGTGCCCAACTTGGTAACAGGAGTATGGGTAGGAGGCGAAGACCGCTCGATTCACTTTGAGGAAATTGCTTATGGACAAGGAGCGACTATGGCACTTCCGATATGGGCATTGTATATGAAAGGAGCTTATGAAAATGAAGAATTGGGCATTTCCCAAGAGCCGTTTTTGGCACCTGAAGAGGTAAGTATCCCTCTGGACTGTGAAGAATATGACAACGATGCCGATCCTACGGTACCGGCTAAACCCAAAGCTAATTTGGATCAGTTGGGCTTTTGACCCCCGTTTGTTTTAGGTCAAGCTTGGAGAGGATCGAATAAATCAATTAGATAAATAGATCCTTTTTTCTTATTGATCTTCAGCATACCATTCTGCAAAAGCAGTTGCTGTTTCACGAAGTTTTAAGGAATACAGTTTGAGGTGTTTAGGTAGTCTTGCTTGAAGTTTTACTGCAAACTCTAAAATCATCATTTCGCTGGTGGGTTGGTAGCCTACTCTTAGTATTTTGTGGCCCCTACTTTCCATTTCATCGGCAATTTCTTTGTGGGGAGAGTTGGTGTTGAGCACTGTGGCGTGGTCAAAGGGATGAACAATTTCTTGATTGACAATGGACTTTAGGTCTCCAAAATCGATGACCATTCCGTTTTTGACGTGTTTGGCATCTTCAATGGGATGGCCGATGACGGTTACGTCGAGTTGATAACTGTGGCCATGTACGTTTTTACAGAGTCCATCGTAGCCATAGAGTGCATGTCCGGTTTCAAATTTAAACTGTTTGGTGACACGAACTTTCTTATCCATTATTAGAGTGATTTGATTTTGTTTTGAGTAAAATCTGACAGTGCCAACTGAGCGGTTATTTTGGCATTTTCAGGCAAAAGGCTTTCCCAGTTTTGGGTGTCTTTCCAATGGAGTTTACGTAACTCCCTACAGGCTTCGGGGGCATAGTTCGCCCATATTTCTGCGTTTTCGTTTACGGTCCGATCTAGGGCTTCTCGATCGGGGACACATTCTGCATAGAGCCCTTTTTGAAGTCCCCACTGGGCGCTTTTCCAATGGGTACTGTCCAAGGACAATTGGGCAAAAGCGGTGCTTCCTATTTTCCGACTTACTGCTGGTTCAATCACATAGGGGCCCAACCCTATGGAAAGTTCGGAGAGCTTGAGGGAAGCAGTTTCGGTTGCAAAGGCATAGTCACAAGCAGAAACGAGTCCAACCCCTCCTCCTACAACTTTGCCGTGGACGCTGGCCAAGACAAATTTTGACATTTTTCTAATGGTGTTGAGTAAATTGGCAAAGCCCATAAAAAAGGCAGTGCCTTCTTCTAAGGTTTTTACCCCTTTGAGTTCAGTCAGCGATGCACCAGCACAAAAGGCATTTCCTTCACTTTCCAAAATGATTACCCCAATATCGGGATCGTCTTCGGCTGTTTCAAAGGTCTTGACCAAATTTTGTAATAGGGAGGAGGGTAGGCTGTTTCCTTTGGGATGGAAAAACTGGATCCTTCCGATTCTATTGTTTTTTTCTAAGTGAACGCTTCCTTGCATGGATTTCAAAAATAACCAATCTATTTTGTTTTTGAGGGTTCTCTTTATATTGAAATGATTTTTGAATGTTAATTTCATAAATGAGGATTAAATTCCGATCTTAATTGACAAATGAAAAAATCTTTTTTGCCCTTGTCGTTTGTTATGCTGTTTTTCGCGATTGGGTCTTTTGGTCAGCGATATATCAATCTCAGTGTAGACAACGACCTCTATTTTAATTTGGATCGATATTACTCTAGTGGAATTTTTATCAGTTTCGGAAAGTTGAAACCAGGTGATCAAATGGAGGTTTATCCAAAAAAGTATGCGCATTGGACTTTGGGTCAGGAGATTTACACTCCCAAAAACAGGTATACCGTCAATGTCGAAAAGTTTGATTATCCTTATGGGGGCTGGTTGTTTTTGGAACGTTCATTTGAGTGGTATAAAAGTGCTCTTTCGGCTTGGGGTGCCTCCTTAAAGGTGGGAATCACCGGCAAGGCTTCTCTGGCGCCATTTTTTCAAAACCTCTATCACGACAAGGTTTTGGGTTTGCGAGATGTGGCTTGGGAAAAGGCTTTACCACAAAGGCTTCATTTCAATCTGAATGCGATGCAGAGAAAGCGTTTGCCATTGGGCAAGCGATTGGCCTTGCTGTATGAGTTTTTTGGAAACTTGGGCACCCAACGGATTGCTGCTGGAGGGCGTTTGGGGGTTTTGTATGGTACTTCTCAGGCCTTGGCTTTTTTGGGGAATCCTTTGGAGATGCAAAACAAAGGCTATGGGATTTATATGGGAACACGTCAAGAGTATCGCGTCCACGATTATATGATCTCCGGAAGTTTGTTTGACAACGAGGCTCCCTTTGTATTGACCGATATTCCCTATAAAAACAGTTTGGAGGCAGGCTTTGCGTTTTACGGAAAAAAATGGCGGACGTTGACGCTTTGGAATAGCATTTCCAATGACAATCCCCTTCAAGTCACCCGAAGGCATTATTATCTCAACATTTCAATCACAAGGTTTTTTTAGGAAGCTTTCAAAGCGGTTTTTTTTTGGGATTGAGTACAAAAAAATGAATGCCCAAAAGAAAGGCATCAAAGTTGTTTATTTGATCGTTCAGCGGATTTGTTGATTTTTTAAAAAAACGGTATTGTAGGGAGACGTCAAATCGTTTCCAGACATTGTACTGGGTTGCAAAAAGCCACCCAAAAGCATTTCGGATGATCCCCATAGGATATTCATGGCTTCGGTTTTTTAGGTCAACGATTTCGGTATTTTGTGCTTTGAGCAGGTGGTTGTATAATAAACCTGTCTCAAAATGGAGTTTTCTGGAGGGAAACACCCTAAGGGTAAGGGGAAAACTGAGGTAGGTTAGTTGATCGTAGGACTGATTTTTACTGAGGTTGTATTGGTAGCTCAGATTGAAATAGTCTGCACCCGAATTTAGGGCAAAGGTCTTTGAAAATTTGTATTGGATATAAGCCCCCGCCGAAAAGCTGATTTTGTGAACGGTATAGTCCTCCCGCATATTTCCATAAACCGTATGGAGGTGAAGATCAAAATTCCATTTCCGGTAAAAGCCATCCAGATCAGGCCCACGGTTGTATTGCAGTAGTAAATTGGCATCGCCCTGAGCAAAACCTACGGAAAACAATGGCAATAAAAGCCAAAACCATTTGATATTTAATACAGACATTGTTTTAAATATAGCATAATATTGAACGAATATTGGAAAGAGGTTTCTAAATTTAATGCTTTGTTGTATTTTTGACACCAAGCCAAATAGGGGATGTAGCTCAGCTGGCTAGAGCGCTTGACTGGCAGTCAAGAGGTCGTCGGTTCGAGTCCGATCTTCTCCACCTTAATTGAATAAGGGTTTCCTTTGGGAGACCCTTTTTTTGTTGCTATTAGCCAGCTGTTTCCTCAGTTGAAAAACAAATTCCTTAAAGAGCAATTCTCAAATGAATATTCGGAATTTTAACCACTTTTTGGCACGTTTTTCAACCTCGTCAACGCGGATTACTAAAGCAATTCTCAAGCTACAGGACTCTGGGTAGAATGCTATTTTTGGCACGAATTTAAGTAGTGTGTGCCGATGGAGATGTTTCCAACTTCCAAATTTAGGGTTTAAGTTCAAGGTCAAGTGGTCTATCTAAATTGATTTCTCTATAGGTAATTTTCCATATACCATCAATTTTTTTAAACTTAAAATCATAAAAAATAGGACTCACTATCTCAGTTTTGGAATTATTATCTGTCGTTAAAAGCGTCATATATTTTTTTAAGTGAGCAGAATTATCTGTTAATTCAATTAATATTGTATTGGACATCATGTGCCTTCTTTGCATCTTGTTAATCTTAAAAAATTTCATTCTTTCCTCATTGATTGCTCTCTGTGCTTCATTTTTGATTAAATAAGACATCTCCTTGCCATCTGAACCATATATAACACCCAATGCGTTATCAGTAAACAGAGATAAATATCCATCTAAATTGTTTGTATCCCAGAAGATACCATAGGCATCAATAACATCGTTTATTGCCATTCTATCTGCAACATTAAAATTGGGGTCACCTATTGTTCCAGACCAATTAGTTTTATTTTTTTCTTCCTTACCTAAAACATTTCCAAGTATATTTTTGACGTCATCAATTCTTATATTGTTTAAATCAAGTTGCTGTCCTTTAACAATATTGATAAACAAAATAGTAAATAGAGATAAAATTATTTTTCGATTCATTACAAGTAGTTTTTGATTTTAATAAGCTATTGATAGATAGATAAATCCTGTAAGCAAGATACACACCTGTAACGCCCCATATCCACCAACGGTTTTTTATGTACCATTCTATAAGACTAATATATAAATTGTTAATAATTTACCCCTAAAAATACCCCAACACTTTTAGACCTCCCTGTTACTTAAGTATACTTTAAAAATGAAAGTTGGTACTCATTTTAAAACAAACCAACTGAACTTCAGTCATAAGTATAAGGCTGTTGGCTCAGGTAGATTAATGCCGTAAGAATTGCTATAGTTTCCTTTCTGAATTTCGAATCCGCCCATCTATCATTCAACTTACTGCGCTAACCTGCCAACAAGTGAACTGGCAACCAAATGATTAAATTCAGAGGGGGGCGGCACTAACTATAATTTGGCATCTATTTATACATAGTGCAAAAAAAATAAAAAACTTCCTTTCTACTTACATTTTGTATCGATGTGTGTATTAGGGGGGACTATGTCTTTTTCTCAAGGGTTTGTAACAATTTTTCTGGCAAAGAATAAATGATATAAGCAATTATGAGATAGATAGTGGGCGGGAATCTTCCCCCCTTATAGTTAGCATCTACAAAGTCAGTTGCCAATCTTTAATGGGTAGCGTAACACCACCATCATCTAATCAGATAGGTAGTAAATACTTTAATGTCTGTTCGTGTAATGGACTTTTAAAATTATAATGGTAATATAAATAGCTAATACTCCCCTTTGGAAGGTTTTTTATTTCATCAAAGGCATATCCCCCTCAGTAAGCTCCGGCATTTTTTACTTGCAAAACAAAAGTAAATTTCATATATTTGAGGGTTAACTATAAATTATTTAAAATGAAAAAAACACTGATTACTCTAATTTTAATTCCTTATATCTCGTTTTCACAAGTTGTATCTTCTGTTGACTTCCATGTTGTTAATGATGGTATGGAAAGTGATTATCTTAAACTTGAACAAATATGGAGAGAATTTCATGAAAAGAATATTGAGGACGGTACGATGATCAGATGGACATTATTAAAGGTTAATGAAAATAAGGGAGGTATTGCAAATGGTGCTACCTATGTAACAGTAAATACTTTTCCATCAGAGGAGGTTGCTAAGTCTATTTGGGAGGGTATGACAGGAGAGAAATTTAGAAAATTGGTTAGGAAAAGACTGAAAGGAAAAATGACATCTAAAGAAATTAATAAAACTTTAGAATTAAAGACACAAAAAGGAGTTCATAGCTACTATATTGAACCTTTAGGAGGAACGACAACTACTGCCTCTCTTGAGATAGGAGATAAAATTTTCTTAGATGCAATGAGTCAACAGAATGAAGAATATGAAAAATATGAGAACTTTTTCGCTAAAGAAGTAATGCAATACAATGTAGATAATGGTAACCTAAAATTATGGGGATTTACTAAAGTAAACAGTTCTAATGAATCTGCATTGAAAGATGTAACTCATTTTACATGGAGAGTTCCAGTAAAGGGTGGTTCATTTGAATGGAATAGTGATAGTTTGATTAAAAAATTTGGAAATAAATTCGTCTATGACAAGATTTGGAAATTAACTGGTGAATCAAGAACTGTCCCTGGAAATGTTAGATTAGAAATTATAGACATACTACAGAAGTAAAAATGAAGATTTTCACTTAATTTTTGATATTACTAAAAGTATAATCTTACCCTCCCATGTGGAGGGTTTTTTATTTTAAATCACAGGCATATCCTCCTCAGTAAGTTCAGGTATTTCTAAACCTTTTAGAAAGGCGATATTTATTTATTGTAGGTTTGTAGATAATCATAAACCATTCAAATGAAGTTTTATCTTTCTCTTTTACCTATTTATATTCTATTCCTAACACTTGTTTTTAGCTGTTCAACAGAAGAAGAGGACACTACACCTCCTCCAACAGTTCAACAGCCTACTCCAGAGCCCGAAACCCCAGCACCAACACAGTACACCCTCACAGTTACAGCATCAGAAGGTGGAACAGTATCTACTGAAGGAGGCACATATGAAGAAGGAACAGAGGTGACCATTACAGCTAATGCTAACGAAGGGTACAGTTTTACTGGATGGGAAGGAAATGATAATCAATCAAATAGTTTTACAATAAGTATTAATTCTAACTTAACTATTCAGGCAAATTTTCAGATTATACAATCAAATGAAAATTACTATTCAAGCGGAGATATAATACCGATTGAACCTGTCGTTTTTTTCGATAGAGAATTAACGATTAACGGAATCAAATTACTTGCTGCAGGTTCTATTGGAGGTCAAGAAGCTGTGCCAGCTAGTTGGGTATATAAAACAGCACAGGTATTTAAACTGTTAATGGATAGAGATGCAGAAGGAATTGATTCTGATTCACAGATAAATATGATAAAAACCCTTAAGGGTGAAATTGGGTGGCATCAGGAAAGACCAACTGGACAAAGAATTGCAAGAGGAGGTGGAAATGAATATTCTCCAAATTTTTTAGATGATAACCGGAATCAATCTTATCCTGGTTTAGAAGCCTTTGAAGATGCTTTAGCTTTAGATGATATGGTATGGTACAAAAATATTGATAGTCAGGGCACAGGGGATGATGATATTAATGAAATTATGGAACATACACTTCACACTCTTCATCGTTTTGGAGTAAGAGGAGGAGTTGAGGGCTCAACTGAAGCTTTAAATATAGAAGCAGAGGAAGAAGATATAACCAATACAGATGTTTTTCTTGCAATGAAAGAAGCCTATACAAATGGGGTTTTTGATATTGAAGGTTATGGAGGTGATATCAACAATCGTGATGCTTGGCCAGTTATGCTTAAAGAATACCAGTATTTATTAACCTTTGGAATGTGGGAATACAGCGAATTTTGGGAAGGGGGAAGTCTGTCTCCGGAATGGAATGACAATGCAAGAACTCCAGAAGGTGTTTTAGCAAACAACCCTTTAGGTTATGAGCTATATAATACTTATTTCAAACCTGTGATTTCTATGCCAAGTAAAGATACTTTAAGAGAAATATTTCAAGACGGTGACCAAGGAGAATCAGGATATATTGTCGATTAAAATCAAATCATCGGCATATCCTCTTCATTAAGTTCAGGTATCTCTAACCCTCTTAAATAAGTCAGACTAACATTTATAGATGAGTGTCCCATAGCTTTCTGTAGCTTGGTTATACTCCCTGTTCTTTTGAATATATCAATAGCCCCTGAGTTTCTAAAGGAGTAGATGTAATCCAAAACAAAGATTTTAAAGAAATTAAAAGCAAAAGACTGTACCAATGTCCCACCCTTATATTTGGATGATTTAAGATTTTTAAAAATTAAATTTTATTTGATACCCCAATTATATATAAAACCTTAAATTAACTCATATTTATTTTAAAATGAGAAAAAGAGATTTAGTTATAATGATTTCAGCTTTCCTAAGCTTTATTTTATCTGTTTATTTATGGTTCTCCGGTGAAAAAGAAATGGGGCAGTATGTTTCAATATGGGTGCCAACGATCCTTGTTTATGGAATTTATATTAATACAATGCCCAAAAAATGACGGATCTACAATTGTTCATCATAGGATGTGTTTTATTTACACCAGTGTTATTGGTTATGTTTATCTCTTTAGTTGAAATCCAGAAGCCAAAATCTAAAAATTCTGATAAATCCATAACATACTATATCAACCAGATTGGTTTTTCAGTATTGATGATAGGAGTATGTGTACTATTGGGGATATTAATTTTTAAGTATTAAACCAAAACTGGCATATCCTCTTCATTAAGCTCAGGGAGTAATTTGTATCTTAGGCGCATTAACCAAATTCAATTTAAATGAAATCGAAATTTATTTTCCCTATAATTAGTCTCATTCAAATTTTCATGGGTGTAGGACTATTATTGGGGGTTTTTCTTGACCCTGTAGGACTTATGCAGCCTTTTTTTAAAGGAGAAATATCTGCTGATTTAATTTTCTTTTCACAAGGGATAATTGATGTTACTGCCATGCATATGATTGGTGTAGGACTTTTTGTTTTTTCTTTATGGAGGTTGAAGTTTGATAATGAGTCAAATAAAAAAATATTTGTTGCCTATTCAGTCTTTGGAGGTGTAGTTTTACTTGTGGCTCTATTTAACCACTTATTCAGAGGCGGAGGACCACCAATCCCTATTTTAATTCTAATTGTGTCAGCCACAGCATTAGGATTGTACGGTTCCAGAAAGGCAATTGATTAAACCATCGGCATATCCTCTTCATTAAGTTCAAGGACTTCTAAGCCTCATAGATAAGTCAAACTAACGTTTGTCGATGAGTACCCACTCTCCTATTTCTTAGGTTTGGGATAACGGGACAGTTCAATATTAAGTTTAGGTTAATTAGTTGCGATTCGAAACTAAACTTGTTAGATTGCGAAATACTAACCATAAATTATTTAAAATGAAAAAAATATTACTTATAATATTTGCTTCTACATCAATTTATGCTCAAGGAGAATTTTACGTAGGGCTACATTATTTCAAAGTGAAGTCAGAATACGCGAATGAATTTATCGAGGCAGAAAAAAATTACTATTCAAAGATTCATAAATCTTTAATCGATTCTGGAGATAAAATTGCTTGGGATATGTGGAGGTTGAGAGAGAACAATATGAATAGTGGAGAAACCATTTTTGTTTTTGCTCACCTTCAAGAAATAAATAAATCTCTTAAGATGGGCAATCCAAATAGAATGTTCTCTGAATCTGAATTAAAAATGGTAGGAAAACAAAGAAGGAAGATGGTTTTGGGCACAAAATTTATCCAAACTGTGTTCAAAGGAGGTTTTGTCCCTACAAGTGGTACTCCACCTAAAATTGCCATTTTGAATTTTATTGAAGCTAAAACTGGAAAATGGTACGACTTGGAAAATACATTAACAAATGAAATTTTACCATTGGTAAAGAAAAGTAAATTCATTAAGAGCTGGGGAATTCATAAAATTGTTTCTCCTCCTGAAGATGAAAGTGATTACATAATAGCATCTTTTTATGACTCTATGGATGACTATTATAAGCGAGGGATCAACACTACAAAACCAAATAAAAACCGAGTTGAAAGGATGAAAAAGCTTAATACAATGCGAGAGGAAGTAAGACAGGAGGTTCTAGAGTTAATTCTATCTGAGAGATAAAATTAAAATGAATTAGATTTCACTTAACCCTCCTTTGTGGAGGGTTTTTACTTTAACTCAGGCATATCCTCTTCATTAAGCTCTTGCATTTCTATGCCTCTTTGATAAGTCAAAAATACATTTATAGAAGATTGAACTATTCCTTTGGGAAAAACAACGGGACAGTTCAATATTAAGCTTAGGTTAATTAGTTGCATATTGAAATTAAATCTGTTAAATTGATATTATTAACTATAAATTATTTAAAATGAAAAAACTATTATTTATTGTAAGTCTCTTAATATTTTCCTGTATCAGTAATACGCAGTCAGATAATAAGGATAAATCTTATGGTCAAATTCAAAATGACGACAAAAAATCAAAAATTGTTGAAGAGTTAGCTAATTCATATTTGGCTGGCAGCTTTGATGTTGCAAGAGATTATTTTACTCCAGACAGCCAACACTATTTTAATGATTTAGTGTACGATGTTGATGGGATTATTGAGGGATATAATTTTCATTCCGTAATCTTTGATAACATTAAGCATAATGACAGAAAAATATATACTGGCTATTTTGCTGATGGAAGCATTCAAACCTTTCACGATTTTATTTGGTCTGCCAAATCAAAAATAAGCGGGGAGGAGTATTCTTACCCTTGTCATTGCAGATGGGAATGGGAGGGTGAAAAAATAACTAAGACCAGTTGCTATGTTGACCCAACGGGAATATTTAAAGAATTTGCATTATATCAAGAAAAGAATAAATAAACATTTTTGCCCTCCCCAGTGGAGGGTTTTTTATTAGAATTCAGGCATATCATTTTCATTAAGCTCTGGTGCTTCTAAGTCTCTTAGGTAAGTCACACTATCGTTTATAGATGAGTGAAATATTCATTTAGATGGGACAAAGGGACAGTTCAATATTAAGTTTTGGTAAATTAGTTGCAAATTGAAATTAAACCTATTAAATTTAACGTATTAATCATAAATTATTTAAAATGAAAAAACTATTATTGGTGTTTTTTGCCATTAGTGTCAATGCTCAATTTCCTCAGTTTGTTGAGGTAATGGAGTTTACTTCTAACGACTCAAAAGAATGGGTTGAAATGCTAAACGATTGGTCGGATATTGAAACAGAAATTACAGGATATCAGACTTTCGTTATGGAGGTCATGAACCTGAACAAAGTCTATTTTTGCAGAGGGTTTGAAACCATGAATGAACTGATAGATAATGGCGCAAAAAGGTGGGGAGATGACGGTTGGAATCAGAAAGTGTGGGATAAATGGAAACTAAAATATCCACAAGAAAAACCCTTTGAGTCTGTAAGTCCAACTTTTGTAATGAATCATGTTTTTGCTTTTAGTAAAGATTTAAGCTATATACCTCAATCCATTAATTTAGAATCTGAGCTTCCCAAAATGAGATTCAGAAGAAACGTATTTCTTGATATTAAAAAAGATTTTGAATGGAATGACGCTGCTGCTCAATTTAAATCGGTTCATGAGAATGATAAAAAATTAGGAAACAATTATATTTCTTTAATTTACCAACCTATGTTTGGAGGTTTTGACCATGCCGATTTTTTACTAATTGTACTAGATGAGTCCAGAGATAAATATTTCCAAAATTTAGTAATAAGGGATAACAAAAGAGAAAGTGATAGTGATTGGAACAATATCATGAAAAATAGTGTTCTAAATTGGATAAATGAAGAGCAGATAATGATTCATTACTAAATTATAAAACATTAACCCTCCCTGGTGGAGGGTTTTTTTATATAACTCAGACATATTCCCCTCCGTTGGCCCTGCTACTTCTAATCCTCTTAAATGAGTCAAACGGACATTCAATATTGAATCTCATTTGTATGTAAGAAGAATATAAATTCCAATTTTACAGATTGTTGGCAAACTTGACGGTATTTTTGAGTTTGAAAATTCTTTTATCCCTTGGAATGAAGTAGTAGGGACAAATGAAAAAGATAAAACAATAACAATTCTAGAAAATGTAGGTCATGGTTTACCAAGGGATATTATGATTGAAAACCATCTTTAGCTTTGATTGTGTCGAATCGATTGTTCCTTGTTTTTGATCTATAAATTCAAAAATGGGGTGCACTCCGTTCCACTCTTCAAATTTCCACTTCCCATTAATAAAATTGAATTTTATAATTAGTAGAGAGTTTGTATTTGTTTCATTTTCCAAAGATTGGTTTCATTACTATTTCCGAATGAATGATTATTAGTTATTTTAAGTAGCTTTAGCCACTTACAAACTAAAGGGTGTTTTTTATGAAATTAAAAGTTATTCAGATATTTATATTTAGTATAATATATTTACTATATATAGAGAGTAGTAATGGTCAAACTGTAACCAACTTAAATGATTCTGGTTCAGGGTCTTTCCGCCAAGCCATTATTGATGCAGAGGCTAACGCTGGCGCAGACTCTATTACATTTACTTCTGGTCTTTCGGGGACAATTACTCTAGCCTCCGCTTTACCAAGTATCACTCAAAACTTAACAATTACCGGTCCAGGCACAAGCCTCATTTTGAGCGGGAACAACACTCATAGAATGTTTACTGTTTCAAATAACGCCCAGTTTAATGTTAGTCAAATGACTTTTTCATATTGTGCAGAAAATATTGGTAACAATATTGGATCCATTTTTAATATAGGATCAGGTAGTAAAGTATATGCAGATAATATAAAATTGACCAATAATGCATGGTTACTCGTTCACACATTCCACAATATTTCGAATCCTTCGGGTACCGTTTTTAGTTTGTCGAATTCTGAAGTGTCAAATAATAGCACGTCAAATACTGATTGGGCACAAGACAGTATTTTTTCAGGAAGGCATGGAAGTACCCCAAATTATCCCATCGATGAAATCAATGAAAAAAATAGAATATTACTTGAAAATGTTAATTTTTTAAATAATAGTTCACCAAAACTCATATACAGTACTAGGTTTTTAAAAATCAACAACTGCGTATTTAATGGTAATAAACAAATTTTTATTAATTACGCAGCCAACAGGCATATTGTTACCAATTCAACATTTACCTCCAACAATCCAGATCAAGATCCAGATTTTGGTGTAGCAAGTCTGTTTCACACCAATAACTGGTAAACATCTATGTGGAACAATTGGCACGTTGACCCGACTTGGGGAACAGATTTCAACCTTTATGACAACAACTCTTTTTCGAATAATGGTGGTGATATTTTGATTTCATACAACAGCAATTGGTCAAATACTGGGGGTGC